>Ga0172368_10000601_pt1 | contig 50832 bp, 44 predicted proteins | sample Lak11m_FD_114540 | JGI IMG/M metagenome (GOLD analysis project Ga0172368, IMG submission 114540) | Freshwater microbial communities from Kabuno Bay, South-Kivu, Congo - kab_022012_11m | ecosystem: Environmental > Aquatic > Freshwater > Lake | place: Democratic Republic of the Congo: South-Kivu... | reverse complement strand
AACACAGAATAACACTGAAGGGGGACTCTAAAAATAGAATTCTCAAAGCCCTCAATTAATGTAACGTATTGTTTTTCTTCCCGCTGCTTAGCGCAAAACCGAATTATTAGAGGTACCCTGAAGTTAAAAACCTCTTTCCGTGAAAATCTGTGTAGTTCTGTGGCTAAAACAATTCATAGCCTGCTGTTTTGATTATTCAGTATTGGAATTTTGTATTTGTTTCGTGCTTTGATATTCGTATTTCGATTTTCCCTTGCCCAAAAAATACGAATGCAACAACTACCGAATTATATACTATTATGCAGCACCATAATCCTGATTTCAGTCATCTCCTCAATCGCGTAGCGCACTCCTTCCCGTCCCAGCCCGGAGTGTTTTACCCCGCCGTAGGGGAAGTTATCAACCCTGAATGTCGGCACCTCGTTTATCATGACCCCGCCCACATCCAGCCGGTTGAAAGCAATCATTGCAGTATCAATGCTGCGGGTGAAAACGCCCGCCTGCAGGCCATAGATGGAATCGTTTGCTGCGTCTATCGCTTCGCTAAAATTCTCATAGGAGCACAGAACCGTAACCGGCGCAAACAGTTCGCGGCTCACGCAGCGCGCGTGCTGCGGAACATGTGCCAACACGGTGGGCTGATAGATGGTCCCCTCATAAAACCCGCCCGTGAGGATTGTTCCTCCCAGCTGCAGCGCTTCCTCAACCCATTCCTGAACGCGCTGTATCTCGTCCAGACTGATGAGCGGCCCGACATCTGTTTCCGGCAGCCGCGGGTCCCCGGTCTTTAACTTTTTCACCCGGTCCACAAATTTATTGCTGAATTCTTCATATATTGTGTGATGGATATAAATACGCTGCACCGCTATACAGACCTGGCCGGCGTAAACATAGCCGCCGTAAACACAGCGCTCTACAGCGGCGTGTATATCTGCATCAGGCTCTACAATGACCGCGGCATTTCCCCCCAGTTCCAGGGCCACCTTTTTCTTTCCAGCTTTTGCCTTGATATCCCATCCCACCGCAGGGCTTCCGGTGAAGCTGATCATTTTTATGCGCTCATCTGCGATCAGCGTTTCAGTAACTTGAGCGGTGCAGGGAAGGACATTCACCATCCCTGCAGGCATGTCTGCTTCCAGTAAAAGCTCTCCCAGCCTGAGGGCGGTCAGAGGAGCTGCAGATGACGGTTTATGAATGACGGTATTTCCGGCAGCTATGGCAGGGGCAATTTTGTGAGCCGCCAGATTGAGGGGAAAGTTGAACGGTGTAATTGCAAGCACCGGGCCGACCGGAAACCGTCTGGTGATACCAATTCTATTGCCGCTGTCTGGCGCAATATCCAGTGGAAGCACTTCGCCGCTGATCCGCAGCGCCTCTTCGGCTGCGAGCTGAAAAACCATTGCGGCCCGCGTCACTTCAGCTTTTGCAGCTTTTAACGGCTTCCCGGCTTCAAGGGCAATGGTTTCAGCAAGCCCGTCACCATGCCTTATTATTAATTCGGCAGTCTTCCTGAGAATCGCCGACCGCTGATAAGCCGGCATGTTGCGGCAGGCAGTGAAAGCCGCATGGGCTGCCTCGATGGCCGTTTTCGCTTCTGTACTTGAGGCCCTGCTGACATGGGCCAGTATCTCCCGGGTATACGGGCTTTTCAAAGCAATCGTATCGTTTGTGTTTACCCATATATTATTCAGCAGAAGCGGACATTCTTTCATAGTTGGTTTCCTGAAGCGTACCGCTTTTACCGGTATCCTGCCGTTTCATCCCCGCTTTGTAAGCGGGGATGAAACGGCAGGTATCTAAAGAAAAATAATTAATTGCCGGGAAGCCCCGCCCTGTGGGCGGGGAGCTTCACTTTAAAAAATATTAAAATAATAGTCAAATGTTATTTTATGTAATAAATTTTCCCGCAATTTGCTCTGAATAAAAAGCAAAAAAAGGAGTTCTCTTTTACCCGGAGAACTCCTTTTTTAAGCTTGTATGTAATACTCTATGACATCAGCTTTTCAATGTTGCTCTTGCTGAAGCGCCAGGACCCGCCGACGCGGAAGCCTGGTAATGATCCATCTTTTGCCAGCTTATAGACGGTAATTTTAGAGAGTTTTAAGTACTCTGCCACTTCGTCTGCTGTCAGAATAGAGGATTCAGAATTCAGCTCTTTGTTTTTTCTTCTCATCGAACATCTCTCCTTTCGAATTCTTTTTTCCCCTCACTCTTTAATTGAATGTATAACATAAAAAATAATGCATGTAAATATAAATTTTTATTATGTATGCTTAGATTGCTTTTTTATTATTAAATAAAATGTTAAGAGCAAGAAAATGTTTTTTATTGGTCTAACAAAATGAAATGAGCTTTTATATGGCCATTAAAAACTGTTATTTATCTTAAATTCGCCTTTAAACAGTGTTCAGACAGGTACAAACGCCTATTCATACAAAATAGTATCCATCATAATAATTAATATTTTTTAAACTTTTTTTTCTGGTTTTTTTACCAGCACAGCTTCTGCCTTGTTAAATTCTACCCGTGAGCAGAAACGCCGAAAGCCCGCCATGGAATAACCGGTTTCTGGTGAGGTTGCGAAGGGAAATCCGGTCAAGGAAAGATGCTTCGGGAACAAGCAGTGCAAGTTTCCACCCTGCGTATGATCGTTTCAGTTTTTTGCATAGCTCAGTAACCAGTTCCGCAGCTTCCGCTCTCTGGCCGAGGCGCATGCCGTAGGGGGGATTTAAAACCACCAGCCCGCTTTGTGCCGTAACATCTTCTGGATCAAGCTTGAAAAAATCCCGGCAACTGACCTTCACTGCATCCGCGAGATGATAGCGTTCCACACAATCCCGCAGTTCCGCGCAGACCGCTTCATCCCGGTCAGACGCAAAAATCTGCGGCTTCTGTTTTGCCGTCATCACTTCCTGGCTCTGCCGCCGCAGATGGTGCCACCGTCCGGGGGAAAAGCACGGCCAGGTCATGAAAGCAAAATCCCTGAACCAGCCGGCGGGAATATGTTTAACCAGCATGGCAGCTTCAAGTGAAAAGGTGCCTGAACCACACAGGGGATCGATAAGCTGCTCGTTTCCCGTAAAGCCCGCTATTTTCAATACTGCCGCGGCAATGGTTTCCCGCAGGGGCGCAGCGGCGCGATGGCTTTTCAGGCCGCGTTTATGCAGCAGCTCGCCGCTGCTGTCAAGAGAAAGGGTGAAATGATCATCAACAACGCGCACGAACAGCTGCTGGGCGACCGCGCCTGAACCTATGGTGCCTGTTTCCAGCCCATATAATGCGAGACGCTGTGCTATCTTTTCCCGGCAGCAGTCGGACACCGCATCCTTGTGGTAGAGCCGTGAATGCCGGGATGTTACGTGCATCGCAAGCGCAGTGTTGCGGGGAAGATACAGCTCCCAGGCGATAGCGGATATCTTTTTGCCCAGGCGCTGAAAGTTTGAGGCTTTAAAACGGCCGACGCGCATGATAATGCGGTTTGCCAGGCGCAGGTGAAGGTTTGCCAGGTAGCAGTCATGCAGGCGGCCGGTGAACTGGATGCCGCCTTCAACTATGGCTGCATTTTTAGAGGTGAGCGGAAGCTGCTGCTGCTCTTCATAGCAGAGCTGTTCAAGGCCGGGAGCAGTCACAATAAAAAATTCCTGCTCGCGGCCGGTTATGGTTCTCCTGATGCGCTTTTCAAAAGCAGTGAGTGGTGCCATGGTTGCCGGGAAATTCGCCTGCTGAAAGTCGCGCCGGGCTCCGGTCTCCTGTAAAAGCCCTGTGTGCTTTACAGCCCGCGCAGAAAATCAACACCCGCCTGATAGGCGGTCTGCAGAATGCCGGGGTGATTCTTGACCACGCCCTTGCCGTGCATTTTTCCCCGTGTCCCTGAAAGGGTCAGCACTTCTGTCGTCTCCACGCCGTGCAGCCGGAGCAGTATTACCAGGTTCTCTACAATGTTATCGTAGGCAACGGGGTTGGGCCACATCCACGAGCACACCACCAGCCCCTTTTTCCCTGCCGGCATCCTGCGGGTCAAAAAAGGGTTGGCGAAACAGTCCCAGCGATCCATAAAGTTTGCCATGACAGCGTTCTCCCGCGCCGTGTAGATGGGAAACCCCGCAATAAATCCGTCCATGGCGTACATTTTATCGTATATGGAACCGGTCATGTCGTCTTTAACCGCGCAGATGGTTTTTACATCAACTTTTCTGCAGGCCCTGCATCCGGTGCAGGGCTTTATGTTCAGGTCGCCAAGGTACAATTTCTCAACCTCGGCCCCGTTATCCGCGCAGGCCCGCAGCAGCTCATCAACCATGACATCGGTGTTGCCGCCCTTGCGCAGGCTTGAGTTGACGGCGAGGATTTTTTTTCCTGGAACAGCGGGGGCCTCAGCATCGGCCGCCGCGCCTGACCAGCGGGTAATAATCAGCGGCTCGGCTCCGGGCTCAATGTTTTCCTGGTCGCGCGATGCCGCCGCGTATGCTTTCAGCGCATCACTATCTTTCACCCGCAGGATCAGCGGCTCGTAGCCGCCGGGGAACACTTCGTACACAGCCCTCCAGAAGATATCATCCGTGACTGCTGAAGAACCTTCATAGGCGGCGATCTTTTCCGCGTTGTAGATAAGCCGCTGCCGCCAGCGGCTGCGAATGACCGCGGGGAATATTTCGCACAGCGCATCAATTTTTTCCATCAGCCCTGCCTGCCATTGAAGCCTGTTCATGGTAATCCTCCATTTCTGCTATGGCGTACAAAAAACGACCGCCGGACAGTTCAGTAAGCGCAGCACCGGTGAGCGCCACCGCGTGCCGTGACCGCGTGATCATGTCTGCTGTCTGCCGGTAAATCTCATCATGGCGTTTTCCGATCAGCTGACACTATAGCACATTGCCCCGCCCGGCAGAATTATATTTTTATCAGCGCAGGATGTGTGTCTGAAATTTTATTGCCAATTGTCCGGCGTTACGGTAAAAAGTTACAGAAGCTGAAATTGCCTATCCCCTTTAATGCGCTGAGTCAGGACATCAGAAAAATAGCAGACACCGGTTCCGGCCGGACAACAGCTGCGGACATATTCTGCGCCGCGTTTGACCGGGACCCGCTGCTCAACTGGACAGTGCAGCAGGATGCGCGCAGGATGCAGCGGCTGCGCACCCTGTTTGAGAAATGCATCGAGCTTTTTATTCCCGGCGAGGAAATCTACCTGACCCGTGATAATGATGGCGCGGCGCTGTGGGTGCCGTCCGGCCGTCATGATCTGGTTTTGAGGTTTTTCATGAATAGCGTGTGTCAGGCCGTGGTCCTCAAATCTGGTTCATGAAACGAAAACCATAACACTATTAATTATCTGCGGAGAAGGGATCTGCCCGTGAAAAAACTGCTCTGCACTGCGTTGTTTGTCATCGTGTTTCCCTTCCGGCTTTTTGCGATCAGCGAGGCCGACTTTGAAAAGGATTATCAGGCGCTGGTTACCCCCTTCTATAACAGCTGGGAGTTCGGCGAGTTTACCGGGCGGGACGGCATCCGCATCAGCCATGCACGCGTTGAGCGCGCTGACGAGAACGGCGCGCTGGTAATACTGCACGGGAAGTCCGAATCCTACATAAAATATTCCGAACTCGCCTATGACCTGCAGGAACTCGGACTCTCGATCTATCTCATGGATCTTCGCGGCCTCGGGTTTTCTGGCCGCATGCTCTCAGACGATCCAGAAAAAGTGTATGTCGACCATTTTGACGACTACGTTGCGGACCTGAAATCATTCATGGACTCCGTCGTGAATGCAAAGCCACACAGCCGCATATTCTTTATCACCCATTCGCTGGGCGGCTGTATCATGACGCGCTATCTTGAAACCTATCCTGAAAGCGTGACTGCGGCGATACTTTCCTCCCCCATGCTGAAGATCGATACCGGCAGCTACCCGCCTGCTCTTGCCTATTCCCTTGCGGCGCTCGCCACGACCATGGGGGCGGGCAGTCATTATGCCATCGGCCAGGGGCCGCGCGGTACGCAGCACTTCTTTGCCGGCGACACCACCCACAGCTACGCGCGCTGGTCGCTCTGGGAAAACGACCTGATCGGCGCGCATCCTGAGATCCGCTCCGGCGGGGCCACTTACCGCTGGATACAGCAGAGCCTGGCGGCTGGCCTGTTATCGCGTATTGAGGCCGGGCGCATCAGCACACCGCTGATTGTATTTCAGGCAGAGGACGAGTCCATTGTCAGCCCGCAGGGCGAGGATGAGTTTTGCGACCGGGCGGAAGACTGCAGCAGGGTCTTCTTTTACGGCGCGCGCCATGAGATCCTTATGGAGATTGATCCCATACGCGATATAGCACTTAATTATATCAAGTCATTCATCCGGCAGTTTCTTGACTAATGGCGCGCTAAACACCTTGCAGAGGTGGCAGAAAAAGAGAGAATTATAAACTTTACCGGGGCTGGTTGTTTTCATTTTTTACCATTGCGAAAGGAGCATGTGTGATGTCCTACCAGGAATTAACTGAAGAGCAGCGGGACAAAATAATAGACGGCATGATCCGGGTGCTGGGGCTTGAAAGAAAGCGCCCGTCGCGAGAGGAGCTCGAGGCGGAAATCATCGATTACCTCGGAAAAAAACAGCCCTGCACCCTTGCCACCTGCGGCGCTGACGGCATGCCGCATGTGTCGGTGGTTGATTACATGCATGACGGCCTCACCCTGTACATCATGAGCGAGGGCGGCAGAAAGTTTCATAACATCCGGGACAATAACCACGTCGCAATCGGCATCGGCACGTCCACGCACAAGATGCGCTCCATAAGAGGCGTGAACATGTGGGGAATTGCCGATGTTTTCACCGATGACACCCCGGAATTTGCCCGGGGACTGGAACTGTTCAAGCCGATGCTTGATGAAATTGCGAAGCTGACCGGCAAGCCGCCTCAGATGCCAAAGGGAATCATGCGCATGATCCGCGTAACGCCTGAAAAGATTATATACTTTCATTACAACAAGGGCGTTGGCAATGCACTCTGGAAAGCTGGATGCTGAAGTTATTTTCCGGGCGGAAACCCGGGATAGTGATCTCCGGCAGGGGCTGAAGCTATGACGGTCATCATTCGCGGGCTTGGAGAAAGCGAGCTTGAACAAGCTGACAGCATTGTGCGGCTTGCGTTTGGAACCTTTCTCGGGCTGCCGGACCCGCTGCGCTTTCGCGTGGGGATTGATTATGTGCGCAACAACTGGCGCGCTGACCCGTGCGCACTGTTTGCCGCCGTCGAAAATGAAAAACTGATTGGCGTGAGCATAGCGCATACCTGGGGCAGCCTCGGTTATTTCGGCCCGCTTGCCGTGCGTCCCGATTACTGGGACCGGGGTATCGGCAAGCGGTTAATAGAACCGGTGATGGATTTTTTTACGCAGCGCCGGATACCGCACGCGGGCCTTTTTACCCACGCCGGCAGCCCGCGGCACCTCGGCCTGTACCAGCAGTTCGGCTTCTGGCCGCGCTTTCTCACCGCGGTCATGAAGAAACCGGTAGTTGCCGGGACGCGCCTGTTGCTGCCTGCGACATTCGCGCAGCTTACAGAAAATGAACAGCTGCTGTTTATTGCCGAGAGCAGCTCTCTTACCAATAAAATTTTAAGCGGCCTTACCGTCGAGAATGAGATCAGCGCTGTTCAGGCGCGCAGCCTCGGAGACACGGTTATTCTCCGCGACGGCAAGCGCCTGAGCGGCTTCGCAGTCTGCCACTGCGGCCCCGGCACTGAGGCAGGGTTTGATACCTGCCTTATCAAATTCGGGGCAGTGCGGCCCGGGGCAGAAGCGGCTGAGGCTTTCCGCGGGCTTCTCAATGCCTGCGAAACATTTGCCGCGGCGCGCGGCATGAAGGTTCTTACGGCAAGCGTCAACACCGCCCGCCATGAGGCCTATTGCCTGCTGCTCGAGCGCGGCTTCGCAACACATATTCTCGGCGTGACCATGCACCGGCCGAACGAAGAGTTGTACAGCAGACCGGGGGCCTTTCTCATGGATGACTGGCGTTGAATGAAGTGATAGAAAGCGGGGAATACGGGGGAACATTACGAGCTCATCTTTGCAGGAGCAACCCGGACGGCGCTGCCTGGGCGACAGAGCAGTATGCGGGGATACGTAATAAACTAAACACTAAAAGATAGCAAATGCTGCAGAAGGCGTGATATACGTAAAATATACGTGCTAACATTATAAATACAGAGGAGGAACTATGAGCGAAGAATATACATTTGCACCATACGCAGAGAAAGTGCAGGAGGCACTCAAAGAGTTCGGCGGGACCGTGATGGAGTCGTACCGCGGGTATGACATACGGCCCCTTTGGAAACAGAACGGCGAAGGTTACACTGGTTACAAATATCTCTATAAAGCGCCAAAGCTTGAGAAGATAGCGTTCGGCATCGGCAGTTTCCGCGAAAAGCTTATGTCCTACGCGCTCATGATATGGCCCGACGATGACCACTCGCTGCCCGTCTTTTCCAGCTACTGGGCTGAAAGCGCCAGGGGCAGCTTTTTTATCATCGACTGTTACCCGCTCGCCGACTGCATCCGCGATCTTCCCTACCTGGAAAAGTACCTCGCGCCCCTTGAAGAAGTGTATGGCCGGGGGCTTGAACAGTTTCCGCCGTCAAAAGTGCGCAGTGAAAACTGGTTCCGGGCTGCCGCCTCCCCCTATCTCATCACCACCGAGGCCGATGAAACGCGGGAAAACCAGGAGCGGCTTCTCAGCCTGACCCTTGATTATCTCAAGGTCTACATTGATCTCTGGAAAAATGAGGCCCCCAGCCCGCCGGAGTACATGAAGGAACTTAACGCGCGGAAAGAAGCCATCCGCAAAACGTTTGAGGCTCGCGATTCAATCGGCGACACGATGCTCACCAGGGCAATCGGAAAAGAGCTGGCGCACCTGTCCCTGATTACTCAGTTCTAAATTAAGCGGAGGCTGTTAGCCCGCAACCTGGGAAAGGATTCTGTCAGCATTCCTATGACAACAAAAAACAGGGGTTCCGCGATTGTCTACTCAACCGAACACGGCGCTATGTGTCCTGCCTGCGGTGAGCCCACGGCACAATGCGCATGCCGCAAGAGCAATGCGCCTGCGCCGGGGGATGGAATTGTGCGGGTGGGGCGCGTAACCAAGGGATGCAACGGTAAAGGACTTACCGTTATCATCGGCGTTCCCCTGGAGCATGACGGGCTGGCAAACCTGGCGCGGCAGCTTAAGCAAAAGTGCGGCGCCGGCGGCACAGTGAAAGACGGCGTCATTGAAATTCAGGGAGACCACCGGGACCTGCTGGTGGAGGAATTGAAGAGGAAGGGATTTGCGGTAAAATGTTCAGGAGGTTAAAACCGTCTCCCGTGACTCGTCGCCCGCCCACCATCCGCAGAACTTCGGAGGATGGGTGTAACGTGTCGTGGACGGCGAATCCCGGTTCCGGATGAACGCGCCCAATGAGCATTCGGCGCGTTCCCGGCAACTAATTATAGGTCCTGAATTGCGCCTTTTGTTTGTATGCCGGAACCATATCCAGCATATTGAAATCCGGCGCTTACCTGAAAGAAAAGGGGGCGGCCCTTCAGCAAGCCGTCCCCTTTTCTTTTTTAGAGATCTAACAGTATGTTCTACTGAACAGTAATCCTGAACTGTTTCAGCAGCGTGCCGCGCTGAATGTCTGTCTTCAGATTCACCAGCTCGTGCTTCAGCGCCGGGCCGGCAACGCGTGACAGGCTGTCGATAAGGCTGGTTCCGTTCTGCAGGGTGTCGCGGCTGATCCTGGCGTTGCGTTGCGCTATGATACTTCCTATTGCCGGCAGCAGGCGAAACACGAGCGAATGCGCTTTTGCCTTCAATTCCGGGTGCGCTGCAAGTATTTCCGAGATTTCCGGCGCATGCTGGTAATAGGCAGTGACGTGCGCTCTGCCCGCTGGCGTTTTAGCAAGCACCGTATCCCTGAGAGCATAGAGGGTGTTAAGCTGCGGACTGTTTTTTTCAAGCATGGCGGCAGCAGGGCACAGCCCGCCCGGCACCGTGGTGGTGGTTGTGGTTGGTGACGTCGAAAGCCTGAGCTCGGTTGCCGGGTCGCCGAAAAATGTAAACGTCTCCAGGATATCCAGCGACGGCTGCTGCGCGTAGGCATTGATCTTTGCCGTATAGACTGCCGAGCCCGCGATATTGTCGCGCTCCGTGAACAGGCGGTTGAAAAGCTTTTCCGACAGCACCGCATGGTCAGAGGGAAACCCGAGCCCGGTGGGGGCAAGGCACGCTATCGCCCCTTTGTTTTTGGCGCGCACGAATTCTTCAGCAAGAGAATACTGGTCGAGGAAATTCGGGAAAAACCCGTTCAGGCAGTTGAGCGTCAGCACAAATGTCAGACCCTGCCCGTTCGTGAGCCGGTCCACGTCGTTGCGCGGCAGCGCGTCCTTGTCGTCTGAGGTATGAAACAGAAACTCACCGGCCCAGTTATCAACCGAGCCGTGGCCGGAGTACGCAGTCAGCAGGCTCCCGTCGTTAATCTTACTTACCAGGTCGGTGGTTGCCGCCTGCACATTGGCATAGGTGCTCAGATACACCTTCTCCGGACTGAACGGTCCGGGCAGCAGTGCCGCTAAATCATCAGAAGCGGTTTCAAACTGGGCCTCATTATCTGCCGCTAAGATAACCCGGTCACTCCAGTCCCCTGAGGCTTCAGCTTCATAGGCAATAATTTTATCGATGATATTTGTCGCATCTGCAACGGTCTTCACGCAGAGCCGTCCGATGATCATGTCCGGGAGGGAATCTGTCCCGCTGACGCATACAAACCAGTTGTCCGTCGGCGTGTCTCCCAGATTAAAGGTCTGGTATAAATACGTGGGCACAAAATCAACATTTCCGGCGCTGAACTTCCCCGCGTCATCCCGGTAGTCCAGGCTGGCATCGCCGACTAACAGAACATAGGTCGGATGGCCATTACTGTTCCAGTCAGTATAAGCATATTTCAGAAAATCCTTGATGGCCTGTGCATCCTTCAGACCATAGGAGAATTCATCATAAATATCCTGAATTTTCACAACCTCAACGCCCAGCCCCCGCGATGCCCGATAATCTTTCAGCTGCTGTATCGCGCCATGAAATGTGTCGTGGGTAATGATAATATAGTCAACATCAGTCCGGGGTGATTTCAGGTTCGAGGGTTCGTCCACTATCAACGATGCAGGGCCTTTAACGGTATCGGCGGTGAGCGCGTAAAAAGTTCTGGCGCCGGAAAGGGCCGCTTCAAAATCAACCAGATACGTGCTGGCGCTTGCTGTGATCTTCGGGTTTTCAATGCGCGACACATTCGTCGGGTCAGTGATGTCAAATGCCCAGATGTTTGCATTACTGAAGTTTTTTATTTGAAATCCGGTCCCGCCGCTTCCTTCTCCCGTACATTTCAGGACATCGCTTTCCGCCGCATACGTGTCAATATACTTCACTTCAAACCAGTTCACATAAACCCGGTCAACCACGGTCCCGGAAGCAAGCAGCTCCTCCACCTTGATCGTATTGCTGCCGTTGACGAAAAGTGCTGGTGATATGTTCACTATGTCCTGCGTCTTCTCCACCTGCCCGCTCCAGGGAAACTCATAAACCTTGGTTCCATTAACATACACTTTAGTGAGGTGCGCCAGTGACGTTTCACCCCGCAGGTTCACCTTTATTGAAAAATTATCGCTTGTGGTACTGAAATTTTTCAGGCTGATGGTGAAATTAGCAGCGGCAGCGGTCGCCTCTGTCGGCTGCAGCCGCTCCCAGAACCAGTGGTCTGCGCCCGCGCCGTTCGGAATGCTTTCCCAGTATTTTTTATCCTCTTCGGCATGGTAACTGTTTCTAAATGTTTGCTGCACCGGGTAGCCGTTCACCGGGTTCCCGTCTATGGCCGCCATGCTTTTCCCGCTGCCCGCGCCCTGATAAATCCAGTACACGTTCTCTCTGGTATAGAGCGACTTATACGGCTTGCCGTAAAACAGTATATAGTCCCCGGCCTTGAACTGGCCGCTGCCGCTGCGATAGACCGCAACCTCGGCCCCCTGGTTCTCTACTGTAAGGTTCTCGTTCGTCACAGAAGAAAGATCGCTGCCCAGCGCGTTCAGGTCTTCGTAGCTTATTTTATAGATGCCTTCATCATTGGCCACCGCTTTCACCGCGAAAGGGCTGCTCTGCGCTGCTGCCAGCGATTGCGCCTGCAGCGAAACAGCGCTCCTCTGCTGCTGCAGAGCGCGCGCCGAATCCTCCCCGGGGCGATAATTGAGAAGCGATGATGAGTAAATGCGCTCAAAGGTTTTCTCCCCTGTCGCGGCTGAAGTATTCACGTCGCGCTGCTTCATGCTTGCTGTCTTGCCATTGCTATCCTCAAGCAATTTAAAGCGGAGCGATACGCGGATTTTTTGTGCACCTCCAGCAGCCGGGTAACCGGGTTGTATTGCACGGGATAGAAGATTATGCTGGCAACGCGCCGGTCCCGCAGATAGCCGGCAACCTCAGCTTTTGCAAGATGCCCCGGAAAGAGCGCATTGGTGCCGTAAATACCGGCATCCGCGAGGTATTCCTCCGGTATGCTTTTCATGCCGGACTCATCCTCTACCACGGTCTTCCGAGGAGACGGGCAGAGCAGAAAATCATGCAGTTCTGTTTTTTCCATGGCCCGGGCAGACACTTCAACAGCATAACCTTCGGGTATCTCAATCAGCTGTCCCTTGACCGCCACTGCCGGAGCACCTGACTGATTCAGGGTGCTGCAGCCCGCGATTGAGAGGCTCCGATAGCCCTGCAGGGGAGACGGGGATATGGTATAGCCCGTCATGGTGAATTCCAGCACCATTTCTTCACGGCTATCCTGTATAATAGTAATTGCTGCGGCAGAATCCTGAAAAGTTTCTGCTGCGCTGCGCGCAGGGATATACGCGAAAACAAGAAGCATCCCCGTCAGGAACAGAACGCCCTTGAAAATATGCCGCATGAATGTATTTTTCATGCCTCGTCATCCTTTCAGAAATAAATTTAATACCCTATTTTATATATCATCCTGATAGCAGAGAGGTTTCCGGTCATTAATTCATCAAACAGTTTGAAGTGAAAATAGTCTCTTAATTATTTTTCAACCTGTTTAATACCGCATATTATATATAACATGTACAACTTAAGTGCCAAGGTTCTAATCTTAACAACTATTTGGCAAATAGTTTAAAAGTAAAGTTTTATAGGCTGGTTAGATTTGAGGAACCGCGGAACTTGAATTGCTTTATGGATAGAGCATTGGTCATGTTCAGCCATAAAGCCGAATCATTAGGAAAAAAGTGGAACACTTGAGCCAGAGAAAAAATGAGAAGGGGGGGGTGAGCCCGTGCTCATGCAGCACGGCAATCCCGGCCGGTTTTGGTCAGGTAATATTCGTATCCCCCGTCATAGGTAAGCATTTTACCGTGGTCGATCTCAAAAACGCGCCCTGCAAGCGAGCGAAGAAAATACCGGTCGTGACTCACCAGCACCACCGTGCCGGTGAATTTTTGCAGCGCTGCAAGCAGTATCTGCCGGGACTGGAAGTCGAGGTGGTTGGTCGGCTCATCAAGGATCAGGAAGTTAAGGGGCCGGACAAGAAGCGTCGCCAGCAGAAGCCGGCTCTTCTCTCCGCCGGAGAGGCTCATGACCTTCTTCTCCACAGCATCCCCCTGGAAGAGAAAGGCAGCGCAGAGGTTGCGCACCACGCCGATGTTTTCCCGGGGAATGACATCCTGCACCGTATCGAATACGGTCTTCCCCGGGTCAAGCAGATCCATGACATGCTGGCTGAAGTAGCCGGGGAAGACATTGGCCCCCAGGCTGACAATACCTGTTGTCGGTCCGGCCTGGCCCGCCAGAACTTTAAGGAAGGTCGACTTGCCGGCGCCGTTCACGCCAACCACGGCAATCTTCTCCTGCCGCCTGATCACCCCGGAAACATTGCCGAAGACCGACTTCTGACCGCCGTCCGGCAAAGGCCAGGTCTTTCCGACTCCTGACATGCGCACCACATCATCTCCTGAGCGCGGTGGCTCAGGAAATTCAAACCTGATTATCCTCTGCTCCGGCGGCAGCTCAATGCGCTCAATTTTCTCAATCTTTTTCACCCGGGACTGCACCTGGGAGGCATGCGAAGCGCGGGCCGCGAAGCGGGCGATAAACTCCTCCTCCTTGGCCAGCATCTCCTGCTGACGGCGATAGCTCGCCAGAAGCTGCTCGCGGCGGATCTCCCGCTCGCGCAGATAGAAGTCGTAATTGCCGCTGTAGGTGGTCGTTGTGCCATTGCCCACCTCGATAATCCGTGAGACAATGCGGTTCATAAAGTCATGATCATGGCAGGTCATGAGGAGCGCGCCCTTGAACTCTCCCGCGAGCCAGTCTTCCATCCACATGATAGACTCAAGGTCAAGATGGTTGGTCGGCTCGTCAAGCAGCAGCACATCGGGGTTGACGGTCAATATCTTTGCCAGGGCGATGCGCATCTTCCAGCCGCCGCTGAAGGACTCCACCGGGTGGTGAAAGGCGTCCGGTCCGATGCCGAGTCCGGTCAAAACTGCCTGCGCCCGGGCTTCCAGGTCGTAGCCGCCGCCATGCTCAAACTGCTCCAGCGCATTACCGTAACGCTCAAGCAGCTCAGTCATCTCAAGCTCCGCCAGGGGCTGCGCCATGGCGGCCTCCATTTCCCGAATCTGCTCGCCCAGAAGCATTACATCGCCGGCAGCTGCCATCACCTCCTGCAGCGCAGAGCGCCCCGCCATATCGCCGACATCCTGGGAGAAATAGCCGATGCTGGTATTTCTGGCACAGGAAATCTCCCCGCTGTCTGCTTCTTCCTCACCCGTAATCAGGCGGAAGATGGTGGTCTTGCCGGCGCCGTTGGCTCCGACCAGGCCGGTGCGGGTGCCGGGCAGTATCTGCAGGCTCGCGTCCCGGAAAAGAACTTGAGACCCGTGCTGCCGGGTTATGCTGGTTAAATGAATCATGGTTATAGCTCCAAAAAGTGTGCGATAGTAGCATGGCGAGGCAGGCGGAGCAAGCTTCTTTTAAACAGGGCATGCCCGCAGGGAAATGGTAAAGAGATAAAAAGCTGAAGAGGTTTAGGCGCCATATATAAATCTGAGAATTTATCTCTCACATTTTGTATCGTTAGGCTTCTGGTGAAAGCAGTTGCGGGCGGTGCGAGCGAAGGCTCTGGCAAAAACAAAAAACCGTTCCAGCGAGCACTTAGCCCGAACAAATGAACCAGAAGCCGAACAACAAATTGCAAATATCTTTGGATAATCTTTTAACCTCTTAGCCTTTTTCCCTTTACTGGACACGAACCCCGGGTCACGAGTCATCCATCCTCCGCAGTTCATACTCCGCTTGCCTTCAGAAGTAAGCCTACTGCAGAGTCAAGGTCGGTTTTTGATGGGTGATTGCTACGAAGGACGGGCCGGTCACGAGCTCATGTTTTTTATTCTTGCCCCTGGCCTCTGTTGCGTATTATATATGCTCCATGTCTTCTGCAGGCTCAAAAGAACAGACGCATTTAAGCAGCGGGAAAATACTGGCTGTTGATTATGGAACAAAGGCTGTCGGGCTGGCACTGTTCTCTCCCGGGAAAGACCCCTATCCCCTGCCCTATACCAGGCTTAATTACAAAAGCGATACGGCACTGCTGCGGGACCTGTTGCGCGTTGTGCGGAAGGAATCAGTTGCTGCGGTTGTGCTGGGCGTGCCCCGGCTGCTGGACGGCACAGAAACAACCATGACCAGGAAAATATATGCCTTTGGTGAAAAGCTTGCGGCAGCGCTCAAGCCCGTACCCCTGTATTGGCAGGATGAGTCGCTCTCATCCTTTGAAGCTGAAGAGCGCATGAAAAGCTCTGCACGCTATAATTTCAAGGTTGATCCCCGGCAGATTGACGCGCTCGCTGCCGCAATCATACTGGAAGATTTTATAGAACAGCAAAAACAATAGATAATCAGGGGGCAACGCTTTTAACAGCTGGTGTGCCGGCGTTTAAGCGTGGGAAGGGGACGGTTTGTTCAACCCGTCCCCTTCCTTGTTTACCATACGGCATGTTTCTTGGTTCCGAACGCTTTCGGCAATAAAACCGCTCACCTTCCTGTGCGGTTCTTCGGCGTCCGGTCAGAAGAAAGTCTTTATCGGCTCTTCCTTTGCGTGCCTGTTGTGCAGCTCATCGTTCAACACCTGCCCTGAACAGGCCAAGGACCTGGGTCTTGAATGTCACCAGTCCGTTTTCAGCTTTTTCAGCCTTGATTTCATCCCAGTCCCTGGTGACGTGATTGTAGATATACACATGTACCTCTTTGCCCCCTGCGAGCATATTTCTATAGGGGATGGTTATAGTGACATCCCGGTTAAAAAAGTTCCGGTAAGGCCCGAAGTGTACAGCCGGCCCCGCCGGCCGGGCGCTCTTCATGGCAGACGGATTCAGCTGCTGGCCGATGTTTATCACCGTATCTTCCCACATGCAGTCATTGGTGTCCGTGGGATCATTGATGGGGACTGCTGTTTTCGGAGTGAATGTCTGCGGCCGTTCAGGATACGGGTCTTTGGGAATTTCAATCCTGGCCCCTTTTATCATGCTGAAAGGCGCGGCTGCTTCAACAACACCGCCATCTTGTTTTGTTATCAGCTGTGAAGCTGCAATCCGGATGCTGGTCTCCCGGGGAAAAAGGTTGAATCGCTCCAGCGTGCCTCGCAAAACGGTATAGTATGCGGTAGAGAATTCCTGACCCACGCCGCTGTAGGACGGCGCGGCAGTTATCGTTGCCGCAGCATTCGCGGAACCGCAGCTTACCTGGGCGCCTGACGCATCTTCGCAATAGGTAAGATCGTATTTCCCCGCCTCAAGGTCTGCCTTCGGAACAATGGGTATGTTATTGGGCTCCCGCATAACCAGAATATTATCAAAGTTATCATAATACCAGTGGCAGGGGGCGATAATCATCTTGTCGATGCCGTCTTCCTTTACTGCCTGAATGTTCTCCCGGATGCTTTTAAAGTGGCCGCCGAGGTCTTTTCCGTTGGTGACCCCGTAGCTGTAAAAATTATCATCAAGCCGATCGCTTTCCACCCCCGCCCTGGTAAACACCAGGTTATAGCGGCCGCCGAAAGCGGTTTTGAGCGCCTTTTTCCAAGAGAGATAGTTGAGATAGGCATTTTCGTGATAGACTTCATTGCACCAGGGGTGCCCGGAAGCGCCTTCAGCCGGCCAGTTAAGTCCCCTGGTCACATAAATCATGGCAATCGTGCTGCCCTCCGGAAAAGCCTCGATAAACGGCTTAAGATTTATGATGTTCATCGCGTTAAACTCCGGGGTTCTTCCCACCTGTCGGGTCTGGTACAGCTCGACCTTATCCAGCACCCCGAGCTCGCAGAGGCGCTCCTTCACGTAATTCCCGGTGAAGAATTCATTGGCATACCGGTTGTGGTCTGTGGTTTCACGGGCAAGAAGCATCTTAGTGAACCCTTCATTGACGAACTGCTGCGCCACATCCATTTCATGCTCAGTGTACCCCTGCACCGCTTCATACATGCCGAAGCGAACGTCAATCCGGTCTCCAAACGACGCCTCAAGTTGCACTCTGGTGGACTCCATGATTGCTTCAGCACTGGCCGCGGGCACATTCGACTCGGGCGGCTCAGTGGGGCCGCCCATTATTCCATAATAGCGCATGAAGGTTAAACAGCTCCCCTCAAACATATCACATGCCCCGTTGGGAAACGGGACCTGGCTCGAACCTATCTTATACCATCCGGCAACCAGATCTTCCCCGGTCCGGGGGTCAGGAGGATAGCTTAATTGTCCGGTCATGGCGCTTATCACCTCGACTGCCGGCGTTATGGGAACTCCTGCAGGTATCATATCAGCGCTCACAGAGGGAACCGCCGGGTTGACATTTACATATATGCCATTCTCCAGTTTATAGAAACCGTAGCTGTCAAACAGCGCATCAGTCCCGGGATATGAAGCGGTCAGCACCCATGGCACCAGACCCATGTGCATTTCATGGGGGAATTCACCGACATGCCCGATTTTGCAGGGCTGACCGGGATACAGGGTCAGGTCGCCAATTCGCGAGTAATCATGGCTGTGATATGAATACTCAAAGTTGTAGCCTGCGGGCATGCCCCAGTCGGTGATCAGGACGGCAACTTTATCTTTAGTCGGAATTAACTGGGCGCTTACCATACAAGGCAGCAAAAATATAATAGTGCATATTAAGCAAATTCTTGATACTCGCATCGCTGTCTCCTTCAATAGTATACTCACTGGGATGGATTATGTTTTAAATGGTTATATATAAATAAAAGGCCGCGTGAAGATACTATGCTTCACGTGGCCTCGTTATGTACGGCTGGTAACGAAAAAGTCTCAGTACTGATAGTTTCCATCATGTGAGTGGTCCCCGTAATCATGCATTATCATGCCTGTTGCGCAGAACGTTTAATCATCTCACGTCACTTGTATACTCCAAACCCCCTCTTCTTTTGCGGCAGGGCACGCAACCGCTCGCGCTGTTTCACCGTGTTTCCGGCTCCAATACTCTACCCTGGGTAATCACTATACCCTGTTTTTTTTATTTAGTCACTTTAAAACATGAGCCGCACCACGGCGACCGCTATTATAATGCCTATGGCATCAGCAATAACGCACACCGGCACCAGGTACTTTGTTTTTCTGATGCCCACGGCTCCGAGGTACACCGCAAGCACATAAAAGGTGGTTTCAGCGCTGCCGATGATCACGGCGGAAATCCTGCTGGCAAGCGAATCAGGGCCGGTACTCTTGACGATGTCGGTGAATACCGCCGTGGACGCGCTTCCCGAGAGTGGCTTGATGATCGCGACCGACAGCACTTCAGGCGGTATGCCAAGCCCTTCCAGGGAGCCGGCAAGAGCAGTCTTTACCATATCAAAAGCCCCTGATGCCTGAAATGCCTTGACCGCGATAAAAATGGCGAGCAGATAGGGGAAAATATTTAACGTCACCCGGATGCCTTCTTTTGCCCCCGAAACGAATGAGTCATAAACACGCACCTTTTTGAAAGCGCCGTAGAGCACGGTGAACAGGATAAAAGCCGGGATCATAAGCTGGGAAATAAACGTCAAGGTCTTCACCGGAAAAACCTCCTGAAAAGAAACAGGATGCAGATAGCAATGACCGCGGAAATCACGGTTGAGCATATCGTTGGAAGCACTATACACGAAGGGTTAACCGCGCCGAAGGATGATAAAATACCGACCACGGTAAAGGGGAGCAGCTGGACACTCGCGGTGTTCACGACAATAAAGAGCATCATCTCAAAACTCAGGGTGTCCTTTTTGTCGTTGAGCGTCTGCAGGTCCTGCATGGCCTTGATGCCCAGCGGTGTGGCGGCATTGCCGAGGCCGAAAAAGTTGGCCAGCATATTAAGCGTGATGGAGGATATCGCGGGATGGCCATCAGGAATAGTTTTAAAGAGGCGGGTAATCAGGGGCCGGAACAGATGGGATATGCGGTGGATGAGGCCTGAATCCTCGATGATCTTTGTTATGCCGAGCCACAGAGACACAATGCCGAGCAGGTAGAGGGATATTTCAACGGCCGTTTTTGCCCCCTCAAAAATGGCTTTGGTGAGTTCCTCAAGCCTGCCGGTAAGGGCTGCGGTGATAACGCTGACAGCAATAAGGATGATCCAGATGACATTCATGGCGCAACTGTACCACTATATCGTTTTCTGAGTCAAAGGTATTTCAGGGTTAACACTGAGGCAGGCAGTCATTTTTTAATAACTTCAAGGATGACTTCTTAATAAAATGTTAAATTGTTTGAGCAGTCAGAATTGTTGTGCTTATAAACAGTAAACGCGCATTTTTCTGATATTTGCGCACCACTACATATAGATGCAAAAAAAGGCGGGGCCGTAAATATAAATCACTCCGCCTTTTTAAAAAGTCCTACTAATCTTTTATTGATACGTTGGGCACGGGCTTGGTGAGCAGGTCTGCGCCGGGCCAAGCATGTCTATAATTTCATCCTCTGAATAGGTGATAACTTTCGGTGCTTCGTATTCTTTTTTCATGTGATGTATCTTCCAAAAAATATTATTAATAAATCTCTTATTTCCCTATCCCATAAATCCATCTTGGCATCGCACTCACCGGCTCATGCATTGTAGTCCTGCCGTTCAGGTCAATATCTTCCAGCTTGTAGTAGTAGGTCTTTCTGTTCTGGACATCAGTATCAACGAACTCATATGATGCACCTTGTGTGGATGAGCATTGTGCTGAAATGAGTGAGTCATTTATCTCGATGTATTCTCCATTCTCTGATTCTGAGCGGTAGAGGTTGAACCCAGCGTTGTCAATTTCTGATTCTGTACTCCATTGCAAAATAACTTTGCTTGCTTTGGGGGTGGCGGTAAAGGTGGAGAGATTGATTACAGTAGGCGGCACACACACCGCTGTAGGATAGCCATACCACGGATTTGTAAACCCTGTGCTTCCGGCAGAATAGCAAATGCTAATTGGGCATCCAAGGAAAACATTCGCCCCCAGCGAAGGCGCATTTCCTAAAAAATATGCCTTGGTCAAACTGCTGCAAGATTCAAACGCCCCCCAACCGATGAACGTAACGCTGACAGGAATAGTAACGCAAATCAACCCGGTGCAATAATAAAACACCCTATCATTAATATTCGTAACGCTGTTGGGGATGGTAACGCTGGGCAAACTGCTGCAATTAGAAAACGCCTCATCCCCGATGCTCGTAACGCTGTCAGGGATAGTGAATCCGCCAGACTTCTCGTATGGATAGCAAATAAGCACTGTCCTATCTTTGTTGTATAGCACTCCATCCTGACTGCTATAGACCGGATTAGCTATATTAACAACTATACTGGTCAAACCGGTTGCATAAAATGCATGCCAACCAATACTCGTAACACTGTTTCCGATGGTCACGCTGGTCAAATAGGTGCATCCTTCAAAAGCAAAATTTTCAATTCTTACCACAGGCTTGCCGTCTATGGCATCAGGGATTACAATCTCTCCGCCAATACCAGTGTAACCTGTGATTGTTACCGTGCCGCCTGATTCCGTATAAATAATATCACCATATTGCAGGGCAAGGGCTGATGACGACAGAACTATAAGACCAATTAATGAAAGAAACGCCCATAAAATAGTGCTATGATAAGAATACCCACTAAACTTCTTCATAACGCCTCCAACTGCATAAATTATATTGTTTTCAAGATAAAGAAGCCCTCACCAGCATCAAATGCTGATTGAGAGCTTATCCTACAACTACTTATTTAATTGCCTGACTCTTGCATTGCAATCACCCTTGTTGCCTCTTCATAGGTTCTACCTATGACTTCAACTAAGTGAGAGACTCGTGCGAAATTTACATAATTATATGCCTATAGATAATTGACTGTCAATTTATTAAACTGGCAAGCTTTTGACCTATTTTAATTCAATTTTTAAAATAGATTACTATTAAACTGGGAATGTTTTTCTGATGTGTTGTGGAAGAATCTATGTTGAGGTAGGCGTATCGGTTCAAGGAAAGTAAACAAAAGCAGGGGGACAAAAAGCAACATCTTGTGGTGGGAATCTGTAGGAGAAACGTGAAGACTATGTATCAGATATGCAAAAAGTCATTCAGGTTGACCGATTGAAGATTTTAACATGTAAGCACTTGCCCGGATTAATCAAAACCCTGCCCTGTTTCAAAGGTGTCAGTTGAATCTAAATTACACATTAAAGTGTGCCTGATACGGTCCCGCCTGATATTCCTTCTGCACCTTCTGCAGATCCTCCCATGCCTCCCGCTTTTTTTCCGGGGATCGCAGCAGAAACGAGGGGTGGAAGGTGGGCATAACCTTGATGCCGTTTTCCAGCACATGAAAACGGCCGCGAAGTTTTGTTATGCCCTCTTTTGTGCCAAGCAGCGCCTGGGTGGAGAACCGTCCCAGCGTGCAGATGATGCGCGGCTGGATCACGGCAAGCTGTTTCATTAAAAACGGCAGGCAGGTCTCTATCTCGTCCTCCTGCGGGTCCCGGTTGCCCGGCGGCCGGCACTTGACAATATTTGCGATGTAGACATCATTGCGGTCAAGCTGTATGGCCTGTATCATGCGCGTCAGCAGCTGCCCTGCTTTTCCCACAAACGGCTCTCCCTGCAGGTCTTCTTCCTCCCCCGGCCCCTCGCCGACAAAAACCAGCCGGGCAGCGGGATTGCCGGCGCCGAAGACAATGTTTTTGCGCCCCGCGTGCAGCCGGCACCGGGTACAGTCGCCGATTTCTTCGCGGATTCCTTGCAGTGCGTCTTTTTTCAGATGGGGCGGTATTGGCCGGGGAGCTTCCCTCTCAACCGCTGACCGGGAGGCGGCAGGAACGGTCCGTATCCCGCGTTTCTGCTGCTCTTCCACATAATCGCGCAGCGTTGAAACGATCGCAAGAGCTTCTTGCTTAAATTCATCAGTGAGTTTCATAGTAAGAATGTATTGAATTTCTAAATCCCAATCTCTAAATCCTAAATAATAACCAATTGAGCCAATTGCAAAAGTCTAATTTATTGAGATTGCTTCGTCGCTACGCTCCTCGCAATGACCGCAAAGACGCCATTTGTCATTGCGAGCGAAGCGCGGCAATCCCCTTCTTGACTACTTTTGCAATTACCTCAATTACCAAAATATTAAATTTAAAACTTCACGACAGTTCTATATTTGAGTTTGATTTTGTTTCTTACATAGCTTAATCTGAGTATTTTGCTCTCAGATCACACTGGCTTTACATCCGACCTCCCCTAACCCCTCCTTATTAAGGAGGGGAATAGTTCTCCCCCTTTATTCCAAGGGGGAGTCAGAGGGGGTCGCTCATGGGATGCAATATTTCAAATATCTTTGGATAGTATTTGTTTGATATTTGAATTTTGTAATTTGGTATTTACCGTATTCTGCTTTTTTGTGCAAGGCTGAGTATTCTATCCAGTATTGCGTGGGCTATCTCTTCCTTGGGGCGGCTGGAAAGTTTTTCAACGCGGCCGTCCCGGAACAGAAGCTGCACTTCATTCATGTCAGCGCCGAAGCCGATTCCCGGTTTGCTCACATCATTTGCCACCATGAGATCAAGGTTCTTTTTTTTCAGCTTTTCCAGAGCATTGCTTTTTATGTTGTCTGTTTCGGCCGCAAATCCGACAAGAATTTTCTGCCCTTTCTTTTTCCCCAGCTCTGCCAGTATATCCCGCGTCCGCTCGAGCCGCAGATCGAGTGCCGCATCTGTTTTTTTTATTTTCTGCGCGGCTGCTGTTCGGGGGCGGTAGTCACCGACTGCCGCGGCCTTGACCACAATCGAAGCATTCGTGAAATATTTGTCTACTGCTGCGCGCATCTGTTCCGCGGTCTCAACCGGCACAAAGCGCACGCCGCGCGGCGGCGCTATGGCGGCAGGACCGCTCACCAGCGTAACACGCGCGCCCCGCAGGCGGAAGGCCCGGGCTATGGCATATCCCATCTTTCCAGAGGATGGGTTGGAAATGTAGCGCACCGGATCAATCTTTTCCCTGGTCGGCCCCGCGGTCACCAGAACGCTCGTTCCGGAAAAATCCTTTACTGACAGGAGCGCTTCAAGCTCATCAATAATATCTTCATTGTCTGCCATGCGGCCAATGCCCGGTACGCCGCAGGCAAGATCCCCTTGGCCGGGGTCGATAAAATGGCAGCCGCGCTTTTTGAGCGCTGCTACATTTTCCTGTACGACCGGGTTGTTCCACATGGCTTCATTCATGGCCGGCGCCATGAGAACCGGCGCTTTCATGGCCATCGCCACGGTTGAGAGAACATCATCGGCAATGCCGTGGGCAATTTTTCCAATGATATTTGCCGTGGCCGGAGCAATGAGCAGCACCTGCGCCCGCTGCGATAAAGAGATATGGCCGATCTCCTTCTCCTCGTAGAGCGTGAACAGCTCGGTGAAGACCGCATTGCCGGACAGGGTCTGCAGCGTCAGCGGGGTGATGAATTCCCGGGCGCTGCGGGTCATGACGACATGCACCCGTGCGCCGCGCTTCACCATCTGCCTGACCAGCTCGGCCGCCTTATAAGCGGCGATCCCGCCGGTTACTCCCAGTACTATGTCTTTTCCCTGAAGCTTCATAAGCGGCCTCCCGTTAGTTGTGTTCCCGCTCGTTTATAACACGAATGCCCCTGCGCACGTAGTCGAAGCCCGAGAGAATGGTGAACAGGCCGGTGGTCCAGTACACCAGGTGCAGGGGTATGAATGCGTTCTCAATGACCTGAAACAACAGCGTCAGGCCGATGGTCACAAGCTGCAGCGTGGTGGTGACTTTACTGATCATGGTAGGGTTGATAGCAACGGAAAATGAATTGACCAGCAGTACCAGCACCCCGCCCAGAATAATAACGTCTCGGCTGATGACCAGTATTGCCAGCCACGCCGGCATCAGTTTCAGAATGGAGAAGGCGACAAAGGAACTGGAGAGGAGCAGCTTGTCCGCGATCGGATCAAGGTATGCGCCGAGGGTCGTTTTCTGTTTAAAGGTGCGGGCCAGAAATCCGTCCAGCGCATCAGTTATCCCGGCGCCGACAAAGAGCAGCAGGGCCGGAGCATAAAACTCATACGACAGCAGTATGATAAACAGGGGGATAGCGAGTATGCGCAGTATGGTCAGAAAATTCGGAAGATTCATGAGCCGTTGGTGCGCGCGGTTACCGGGGAATCATCTGCAGCCGGTCGACAATCTGATCAAGCAGCTGCCTGCAGGCCTTGTCTACGGCATTGCGATAGGCAAGGGCTTCATCGGCATTGACCCCGAGGCCATAGCCGGCAGCGCTGACCAGCACCTTGTGGTCCTTGACGCTCACCGCCTGCGCCTTGAAATTACACTGCAAGGCGCTGAAGGAGGATGACTCGGTTATTTTGCTGCGCTCAATCTCGGTTCTGCCCAGGAGAACGATATCCGCCCCGCACTGGGCACCCAGCCGGCACAGGCTGTCAAGATCAGGTTCCAGGCTCTGCACAAACCCCGCCGGCGGGAACTCCTTCACCCCCAGGGAGGGGTCTATCACGGTGAACCCTTTTTCCGCACAGCGGTCTTTCAGGCGCAGTTCGCTCTCCGGTACCACGGGCGCTGCCGACCACCAGTAGCTGTAGTCATTTGCCGCAGGGTGCTTTTCCGCTACCATGAGCAGCACTTTAAACGGCGTTTTCGGCGCGCCGCCCATGGCCAGCGCATCAAGGTCTCTTTTCAGCAATTCCTGCTGCACCAGGGCCTGAATGGTTATCTGGTACGTGTCAAAGGCGGTATTCTCATAGAGGATTTTAAAGCTTTGAATATAGGTCGCTGCCTTGTCGAAAAAGTTTTTTTTCAGCGTCGCGAAGCTGCTGCCCATGGACTCCAGGGAAACCAGCGCCGAGACTGCTTCCATGACCGCCTTAGCCTGCGCGTCCATGAGGGCCTGCTGCCGCGCGGTCTCAACATCGGCGGCAATGATGCGGGCCATTCCCCGGCCAATAAATCCTTCCGTGGCAGGGGTTTCCTGGGCGCGGGCCGCTGCAGCATAAGCCAGCAGAGCTGCGCAGAGCGCAGCAAGAACAGATATGGTACGGCGACAGTTCATGAACATCTTCCGCTTGCGTGTTTTTTTCTGAACGGCGGTATGGAAAACCGCTGCAGTGAGCGGGCTACCGCGTAATCAAGCTGCGCCTCAAGGAGTACGTCCGCTCCCCGGTATTCGCTGTGCAGCACGGTCCCGTTTTTATAGATCCGGTCAATGGCTCTGCCCTCGGTAAGCGGCAGCCGCAGGCAGACCCGCGGCATCCTGCTGTTCAGCCAGTTTTTTATGTGCGCCAGGAGGTCTCCCGTGCCGGCGCCGGTCCGGGCGGAGAGGGCAACCGCCGGCTCCAGCCGCCGCTGCCACAGACGGATCACCCCCGGCTCGGTCAATCGGTCAATTTTATTGAGCACATACAGGGTGTCCTTTTCCGCGATCCCCAGCTCGTGCAGCACCGTGTTTACCGAGGCAACCTGCTCTTCAATAAACGGGCTGCAGATATCAACAACATGGATGAGCAGCGATGCTTCAGCCACCTCTTCCAGCGTTGCCTTGAATGCGGCCACCAGCTGGTGCGGCAGCTTCCTGATAAAGCCGACCGTGTCCGAGAGCAGAACATTGCTCACGCCTGTGAGCCGGCGGATGGTCGGGTCAAGCGTGGAGAAGAGCCGGTCTTCCGCCAGAACACCGGCCTGTGCCAGCGTATTAAGAAGCGTTGACTTGCCGGCATTGGTGTAGCCGATGAGGGCGGCAATATGCTGGCCGTGATATTTTCGCGAACGCCGCTGGGTGCTGCGGACGTTTCTGACCTGCTCCAGGTCTTTTTTCAGCCTGGTCATGCGCCACTTGATTTTGCGCCGATCCATCTCAAGCTTTGTTTCGCCCGGGCCGCGCGTGCCGATACCGCCGCCGAGCCGGGACAGCGCAACGCCCCTGCCCCTGAGGCGGGGTAAAAGATATGACAGCTGTGCCAGCTCCACCTGCAGTTTGCCTTCCCGGGAGCGTGCCCGCTGGGCAAAAATATCAAGAATCAGGCCGGTCCGGTCTATGACGGCTGCGCCTATTGCGTCCTCAAGGTTTCGCTGCTGGGCCGGCGAGAGTTCATCATCAAAAATTACCAGGTTGGCGACGCGCTCCTGCACCAGACGCTCAACGTCCGCAACTTTGCCACGGCCAATAAAAAAAGCAGGATCTATTGCCTTCCCGTCCTGCGTAATGCGCGCTTCCACGCGCGCGCCGGCCGACTCAGCCAGGCTTTCCAGCTCATCCAGTGTATCAGCCTTCAGCCTTCCGGTGAGCGGCTTTTGCTTCAGCCCGACCAGTATCGCCTGCTCCTGTTCCATGAAACCGGTACTCAAGAGAGCCTGTTTTTCCTCCTGCGGTAAAATTAAAATGTACGGATAAGAGATTTTTACCTATGTGAATCGGTGAATTTTGTTCTCACATTTTGTAACGTTTTGCTTTTGGTGAGAACCGTTACGGGCGGTGCGAGCGCTGACTATGGCAAAAACAAAAAACCGTTCCAGCGAGCATGTAGCCCGAACAAATGAACCAGAAGCCAAACCATACATATCAAATATCCTTGGCTAATAGTAATAGTATGTTAATTCATTCCCGGTTTCAAGAAGTTTTTAATCTTAACCGCCGCCTCCTGCAGGGCTTCCGGCAGCATGATCCACGCAATGTCCGGGTCATGGCGAAACCAGGTCAATTGCCGTTTGGCCAGGCGCCGGGTGTCGCGTTTCATCTGCTGCACTGCTTCTTCCCGCGTCAGGCACCCCTGGATGAATGCCGCCATCTGCTTGTAGCCGATGCTCTGCAGAGATTTAAGCGAGGAAGCATATCCCGCGGCTAACAGCGCGCGCACCTCGTCCGCCAGCCCCACCCCGATCATCTGCCCGACTCGCTCATCAATGCGCCGGTAGAGCTCTGTGCGCTCCCGCATAAGGCCGATTTTCAGCACCTCATAGGGAGCGTCGTCAAATGCGTGGGCCTGCTGGTGCCGGGAAATCGGCACGCCGGTCAGGTGCAGAACCTCCAGGGCGCGGATAATCCGCAGCGTGTCATGGGGATTGATTCTCCGCGCTGACAGCGGGTCCTGTTCCTGAAGCTGCCGGTATAATGATTCCTTCCCCTCACGCTCTTCCATCTGCCGCAGCTGCGCGCGCAGTTCCTCACTTTTTGCCGGAGCGAGAAAAAGCCCCCGGGTGAGCGCCCTGATATAGAGCCCGGTCCCGCCCACAACCAGCGGCAGCAGTCCCCGTGAGCTGATATCAGAGACAGCGCGCCGCGCCCGCTCCTTGAATTGCGCGGCGCTGAATTCCTCATCAGGGTTTACAATCGACAGCAGATGGTGGGGAACCCGCTTTTGTTCTGCCGGAGTCGGTTTGGACGTGCCGATGTCCAGATACCGGTAGACCTGCTGGGAATCAGCGTTGATGATTTCCACGGGGAACTGCCCGGCCAGTGCCAGAGCAACTTCGGTTTTCCCGACACCGGTCGGGCCCTGGATGATGACTATCTGCGCCTTTTTTATGCGCGCCTCCTCATCTTAATTATTATGCGCGGCACTGCGCACGCAGGCTCTGCGTGAGAGGTCATTCTAATGAAACTCTATTGATATTTCAAGACAATCCTGATAGAAATGAGTGCAGTACAACACACTATCTGTTACCATGTCATCATCATGATCAGCAATCCCAATAAAATTCTCATCATCCGCCTGAGCGCCATCGGCGATGTACTGCGGGCGCTTCCGGTTCTGCGCACCATAAAACAGAATTTCCCCGGCTCCCACATTGCCTGGGCCGTGGAAGAGGCATCACAGGATCTGCTGCTCCATCACCCTGACGTTAACGAAGTGATTGTTGTGCCCCTGGCCGCCTGGCGCAAACAGCTCAAATCAGGCAGAATTTTCAAGATTGCCGGAGAAATTGCCGCCTTCATCAGGAGCATAAAGTCACGGCATTTTGACCTCACCATTGACTTTCACGGGCTGCTGAAAAGCGGGCTGCTAAGCTATCTGAGCGGCGCGCCGGTGCGCGCCAGCTTTACCCGGGCGTTTACCAAAGAGTGCAATTTTCTCTTCAACAACTGCCGGTTCCCGCTGGAAACGAATAAGATGAGCCGGATTGACCGGAACTTCATGCTCCTGCGGAAGATGGGGCTGAAAATCATCGATGACTATCCGGTCATCCCGATCACCGGGGATGACCGGGATGCCGTAAGCGCCTTTTTCAGACAGAGCCGGATTGACCTGTCCCGGCCGCTCGTCGTCATGCATCCGGGCACCAGTTCCAAAACCCTCTACAAGCGCTGGGAGCCGCACCGCTACGCCGTGGTCGCCGACCAGCTGGTTGCAGATTATGCGGCGCAGATCATATTTACCTGGGGCGGCCGCGAGCTTGAAACCGTGCAGGAGATTACCGGCGTAATGAAGCACCGGGCCCACATTGCCTGCGAGACCAGAAGCCTCGGCCAGCTGGCGGAGATTTTCCGGCACTGCGATCTGTATGTGGGCGGCGACACCGGGCCCATGCATCTGGCGGCCTTTATGAAGGTGCCGGTGGTGGCAATCTTCGGCCCCACCGACTATATCGTGAATGCTCCCTATAAAAAGACCCAGCACATTATCATCCGCAAGGAGATTGCCTGCAGCCCCTGCCGGGTGCGCAGCTGCAAAAAACGCGACTGTATGAAATCCATTCATGATGAAGACGTGATCCAGGCCGCGCGCCTCATCCTCAATGCGGGAAGAAGCCGGAGAGCTCCCCTCCCGCCGCAAAGCCTCACCAGCACCGGCTGGTAGATCCCGGGAATACCGTATATGTGTGCCGCGAGAGTATCCGCAACAATCATAACCTGTAATGAAGAAAAAAATATCGGCGCGTGCCTGGAGAGCATTGCCTGGGCTGATGAAATTATCGTGGTCGACTCCTTGAGCACTGACCGTACCGTCGACATATGCCGCGGCTACACGCAAAAGGTTATTCAGCGGCCCTGGCCCGGCCATGTTCAGCAGAAGCAGTTCGCCCTTGAGCAGGCAACCGGAGACTGGATCGTAAGCCTTGATGCGGATGAGCGCCTGGCGCCGGGCGCCCGGGAAGAAATCCTGCAGGCAGTCGCTGCGGCAGCGCCTGATACCTGCGGCTTTTTGTTCCCGCGTCATTCATTTTATCTGGGGCGCTGGATCAACCATGGCGGCTGGTATCCTGATTACAAGCTGCGGCTGATACGAAAGGGAAGCGGCAGATGGGGCGGCAGTGACCCCCATGATAAGCTGGAAGTTGCGGGAAAGACCGTAACGCTCAGAAGCGAGATTCTCCACTGCGTGTACCGCAACCTCTCCCACCAGCTCGCAACCGTTGACTCGTTTTCCGGAATCACGGCGCGGCAGTGGCAGGAGCAGGGCAAAGCGTTTCGCCTGCTGCCGCTTCTGATCCGGCCGCCGCTTAAATTTTTCGAGTGCTATCTCTGGAAGCAGGGCTTCCGTGACGGCCTGCCCGGGTTCATCATCGCGGTGGCTTCATCCTTCTATGTATTCCTGAAATACGCCAAGCTCTGGGAAGGCCAGCACCGTTCGTCCACCGACGCATAAACCCATGACCATGCATTCATCGTCCGCTGCAGCGCACCCCGCATTCACGACATTCCAGAAGGACACTACCCTCTGGACCATGCGCGAGGATGCTGTCTTTGCAGTGCCCGAAAACCTTCTGTTGCTTCTGCATCAACCGGAACAGTGCCCTGGGCTTACGCTAATGCGGGAGAATAACGTGCGCGCTTCTTTTTTTTTCAGGCTCCCCGATGCCGGTGAACTGTTTATCAAGCGCTACAAGATGCGCGGCTTATCCGACATCATAAAATATATGCTGGTGCCGTCAAAGGCCGCCGCGGAATGGAAAACCCTGCGGCGCTGCGCGGAAGGCGGGCTGCCGGTGCCCTGCCCGGTTGCCGTGGCGGAAAAAAAGAGCGGCCTGGTGCTGCAGGACAGCTGCGTAGTTACTGAAGCAGTGACTGGCGCGCTGCCGCTTAACGACTATTTCGAGCAGCAGCTGCCGGCACTCGCGCCTGATGTCGCCCGGCAGCTGCGAATGTCTCTGACGACGAATCTGGCACAGCTGGTGCGCGCGGTCCACAACAGGGGAATATTTTACCGGGACCTGCATGCGGGAAACATTCTTATACGGGCGGCGGATGACGGGGGGCATGAGCTGTTTCTCATAGACCTGCACCGGGCGCTGTTTCCCCCGCGCCTTATGCGGTGGATGAAGGTGCAAGACCTGGCCCAGCTGTGCAACTCTCTTCCGGAAATAGCGATAGACCGGGATATCTTCCTGAAAGAGTACTGCCGGGACGCGGGGCGCGGTGCAGCCGCGCTCCCTGCATTCAGTGTTGCAATTGCGGCAGCGGCCCGCAGGCTGGCGGCAAAACGGTTGCGCAGCCGCAGCAAGCGCTGCACGAAAAACAGCACGATTTTCGAGGTATATGCCGGCGTGCGGGAAGGGTATTGCGGCAGGCGGGATTTTGGCAGGGAAGCAGCCCGGAAGGCCATTGCCGGGCACTATGCAGCCATGCAGCACTGCCGGGCGCAGATACGCAAGCAATCAAAAAGTTCCGTCATCACCACGCACACACAACATACCGGATCGCCCGCAGCAATCTGCGTCAAGCAGTACCCGTACCGCGGCATCAGGTACGGCTTGAAAAGTCTTTTCACCAGGTCCCGTGCCCGGAACAGCTGGGTTGCGGGAAACGCTTTGCTGCTCAGGGGAATCAGCACCCCGCTGCCGCTTGCGCTGGTGGAGCGAAAGCTCGGGCCGCTGGTGACGGAGAGCTTTCTGGTTTCTGAATGGCTCACGGGCGCCCGGGAGCTGAACGATTACATCTCCAGCCTTGAGCAGCAGGCAGCGGCGCCCGCCGTCAAACATGCTTTTATTACCTCCCTGGCCGCAACCCTGCGGGATCTCCACGAAAAGGGCGTCTATCACGCGGACCTGAAGTCAACCAACATCCTGGTGCAGGAGACGGGGGCTTCAACCTGGCGCTTCAGCTTTGTTGATCTTGACCGGGTGGCGTTCCGGGACAGCCTTTCCTTTTATGAGCGGGCCAATAACCTCGCGCAAATAAACGCTTCAGTATCACGGCTGGTGAGCGCAAAAGAGCGCTTGAAATTTTTCTTCTTTTACGCTAAAGGAACTGATCTTTTAAAAACGCGGAAAGAATATTACCGGGAAATTTTAAAAATCAGCCGCACAAAAAACACCGAGCCGTTCGGCATCATATTTCGTTAATTATAACCGCAGTGTGAACACCGCAGCAGAAAAACCTCTGTGCCCTGTGGTTACCGTATTGTCTGACATGAAAATACTGCACATATTCAGCAACTGGAAATGGACCGGACCGGCAGAGCACGCACTGAACACTGCGGTCATGCTCATGCGCGCAGGCCATGATGTCACGTTTGCCTGCGCAACGCCTCCCGCAGACGCCGCGGAATCACTTGCCGCGGAGGCCATCAAGGCGGGGATAACCCCGGTCACGGTCTTTACCCTCAACAAGCATTTCAATCTGTCTGACAACCTGCCGGATATATTCCGGCTGCGGTCATTTTTGAAACAGGAGAAGTTCGACCTGGTTCACACCCACCTGACCAATGACCATCTTCTGGCCGGGGCTGCTGCCGGGCTGACAAGAAAAAAAACGCCGATTGTCCGCACCTGCTATGAGGGCGCCGGCATCAGGACCACCCTTAAAAACCGGCTCCTGCTGTCAGCGATGACCGACGGCCTGATTACTATCTCCGAGAGCACCCGCAGACAGATCATGGGCGCGTATTCACTTGCGGCAAAAAGGATTTGGAAAGTGCACGTCCCGGTAGACCTTGCCAGGTTCAATCCGCAAAAAGTGCAGAACTGCCGGGCGCAGTACCGGCTCTCAAATGATGACATTGCGGGCGGTATTGTGGCGCGGGTACAGAAGCACCGGCGTTTCGGCGTGCTGCTGGAGGCGCTGGCAATAGTGCTGCGGGAATTCCCCCGGCTCAAATTCATGATTATCGGGCGCGGCACCCACATAGAGGAGATCGCCATAAAGCCGTCCATGAAAATGGGCATACGACCCAATCTTATTTTTACCGGGTATAAAGCGGAGGGCTTTCCGGAAACCCTGGCCTGCCTCAACTTCAAGGTGTTCCTGGTTCCGGGAAGCGACGGGGCGTGCCGCGCGGTGCGCGAGGCAATGGCGATGGGGATACCGGTGATTGCCGCCCGCCGGGGGATGCTGCCGGAGATCATTGAGAACAACCGCGAAGGCCTGATTATTGACGACCACCCGGAGAACCTGGCAGACGCCATGATGACCCTGATTGAAAATCCTGGCATCCGTCAGGCAATGGGAGAGAACGCCCTGAAAAAAGCCCGGGAAGACTTTGATCTGGAGAAGCAGGCGCAAAAGATCGCGCAAATATACCAGCAGGTCAAAAGGCGCTGATACTTGCATTGCACGGTCCAACGCAAACGGGTCATGGGTCAAGAGGCATGGGTCAAGATTTACTTTCACCTTCCACCTTTCACTTTCCCCATACCATCGCTCCCCTCTCATTTATCATCTTTTTTAGCTGATCGCTGACAGCTGATGGCTGAAAGCTGTTTCCTTGACACCTCACTTTAATTTTATATGATCCCTGTAACTCAGAAAAGAGGCGGCCGTTGTCCACGTCGGGAAATAGTAGTAACAACACAACTTCACGATACAGAAAAGAAAAACGCCTCTGTCAGCATCTGTGCTGATGGGGGGTTTTTTATGATAAAAAACACCAGGTATTGAAAGAACATCAAAGGAATGCGAAGGCGGCTTAACGATTCACCTGCCCCGAGCATAGCGAGAGGCTGTTTAACTTTTTCTTGTCTTCTATTCCGCAATCGACATTTTCGCAGGGCGTTCATTGCAATAAAATATCTTGCTTTTAAAAATTTAATAATCTATATTTAAAGTGCGATTTAATATAATCAGCTTTATTTAAATGGTGATTTATGTTCTGGCGATTCCTGGAGCAGCACATAATCAGATGGATCGGCAAACCTTACGTGCTGATTCTGTTCGGGGCACGGCAGACGGGCAAATCAACCTTGCTGCGCAGACGGTTTCCGGATGCCACCCTCTGGGTAGACCTTTCTGACCCTGGGCAGCGCACCCGCTATCTTGCCAGACCGCAGGAATTTATCGCGGAATGCAAAGGCCTTGCAAAAGGCAGGTCACCCCGGATTGTGGTGGTCGATGAAGCGCAGACCGTTCCTGCCTTATTTGATGCGGTGCAGTCCCTGTATGACGCAGATAAAATACGGTGGCAGTTTGTGCTTTGCGGAAGTTCGGCCCGAAAGCTGCGCGCAACCGGCGCCAACCTTTTGCCCGGTCGGGCAGTGTATCAGCATCTGTACTCACTTACCACCCCGGAGCGGCCGTTTCCTGAAATGACGGCAGCCGGTACCGCAGCAGCCCGCGCTTTGCCGAAACTGGCAACTCCCCACAAGCTGTCTGCCGGTCTGTTTCCGGCAACCGGTCTTGAGGAGCGGCTGGCCTATGGCGAGCTGCCGGGCATTGCAACAGCAGCGGAGCAGGACCGGGCGGCATTGCTGAGATCGTATGCGCTTATTTATCTTGAAGAAGAGATACGGCGCGAAGGGCTGGTGAAGGACTGGGGCTCTTTTGTGCGGTTCCTGGAACTTGCGGCTGCTGAATCCGGCCGGGTGATTAATTTCTCTGCACTCTCCAAAGAGTCGGGGGTATCGGTGCCCACGATTAAGTCATATTATCAGCTTCTTGAAGACCTGTTTGTCGGATTCAGGGTGCCGGCCTTTTCCCAGAGCCCGAGAAAATATTTGCTTTCGACCCCTGAATTCTTTTTCTTTGACGCGGGAGTTCGCCACGCAGCTGCTGGTCTGAAGCCGGGACGCTCAGCCATAAAATCTCAACCGGGCGAACTGTTTGAGCAGTGGGTAGGACAGGAACTGTGGAAGCGGCTGGGCTATCTGAACAAGGGGCGTCTTTTTCATTACCGGACAAAGGGCGGAGCGGAAATTGACTTTATCCTCGAGATAGACAACCGCTTCATCCCTGTTGAGGTAAAATGGACCGAACATCCTTCAGAATCTGATGCCCGCCATATGCTCACATTTATGCGCGACGTCCCCCGTAAAACAACAGAAGGGTACATTATCTGCCGGTGCAGCCGGCCAATGCAAATTCTTGAGAATGTAAGGGCTCTTCCGTACTGGTGTATATAGTATCTGCCCGCCTACCGACCTTGCTCCGCCGAAGCGCTACGCAAAGGATAGAGCACGCTTCCCGTCCTCCGCAGTAGACTGCTACAGAGGAGAGGGTGGACGATTCACCTGCCCCGGGCACCTATTCTTTAAAGATCCCCTTCTGAGCCTGTTTAGCCTTGCTGACAAACTCTTTTGCCCTGTTCAAAGAATCTGCTGCTTCACTTGCATCTATTTCAATATAATCTCCATAATCAGAATCTACTCTTCGTGCCTGTATAAGCCTGAATGTCTCTCCAGCCTCTTTTTGCAGTAAACCAGTCTTTATAAACTCTTTCGAAAGCATGGTCTTAGCCCCCTCATGAGTTTCCGGATCGATGCCTCTCAGAATAAGCAATGCACGGGTAGCTAAAAGCACCGCATAGTAAGCCCTGTTAACCGCTGACTCAAACGAATTGGATTTCAACAAAAGTTCTGCATCCGTTAAGAGGCTCTCTGCCTTAGACATGCGGTATCGGGAAAGTTCGGCTTTATCCTCTTCTGTCAGTGTCATAAATGACAATACCTTCTCTTTCAACATTAGCTATGAAACTGCTTTTTAATCTTTTATTTATTGCATATTCTTTCAAAGTATAAATTATTGGTGAAAGCGGGATCTCGTATTCAAGCTCAATTTCGTGCAGCACATGAATAACATTGTGTCTCCTGACTATATCATTAATGACGACCAGTACATCCCAATCAGAAGAACCACTGAAATCTCCGCGTACCCTGGAACCGAATAGTACCACTGTTTCTGTTTCAGGTAATGCAGACAGTTCTACTGATAGCCTTTCAATTGCCTTTTTCTCTGCTTCATCTGCGAACCTGAAAAGCTTATGCTTAGTTACTGGTGGACTAAGGCTCATTTCGTCGCTCATCTTTAAACCAAAAAATAAATCGTATTATTTATCGCTAAACTGTTAATTCGATTCAATTTAAACATTTTATTGCATTATAACTATATTAAAAATCTGTTGCAATTAAATTGTATAAAATAAAAGAGGCGAAAAGATATATTATTCCATTCGCCTCTTTGTATTCCGCATTCTGAAATCTCAATTCACCAATCCCCAGTCCCGAATCCCTGAACCCTACTACATGCCCGCTGCCTTCTATTTATACTCGTAAAACCCCCTGCCCGTCTTTCTTCCCAGGTGCCCCACTTCAACCAGGCTCACCAGGAGCGGGCACGGCCGGTACTTCGGCTCCTTGAACCCGTCGTACAGCGCCTGCTGCATTGAGAGCACCACGTCAAGCCCGATAAAGTCCGCCAGTTCCAGGGGACCCATGGGATGGTTCATGCCGAGCTTCAGGGCCATGTCAATCTCTTCCCTGGTTGACACGCCTTCATACAGGCAGAAGATTGCCTCGTTGATAAGCGTTTGAATCAGGCGGCTGGTCACAAAGCACGGCCGGTCAGTCACGGTTATCGGGGACTTTCCCATCTCAAGCGCCAGGCGCTTAACAATCTGATAGGTCTCCTCCGAGGTCGCGGGCGTGCGTACGATTTCCAGCAGCTTCATCTTCTGCGCCGGGTACATGAAGTGCATGCCGATCACTTTCTCCGGACGCTTTGTGGCGCGGGCAAGCCTGCCGACGGGCACGGAGCTGGTATTGGTGCAAAAGATGACCTGCGGGGCACAGATATTGTCCAGCGTTGAAAAGATATCAATCTTTGCCGCAGCGCTTTCAACTGCAGCCTCGATGATAAAATCCGCCTTTGCCAGATCCTCAAGGTTTTTTGAGAACGATATGAGAGCCAGGACGCTGTCTTTGTCCTTTTTATCTATTTTCCCAATTTCTACCGCCCGGCTGAGATTACTCGCGATCTCCTTCTGCGCCTTCTCAATCATCTCCTCGTAGGGCTCAACGACTATTACCCGGTACCCGGTCTGTGCGGCAACCTGAGCAATCCCCTTGCCCATCTGCCCGGCCCCGACCAGTCCGATGGTCGTGATCTGTTTTTTTGCCGTCTTTACCGTGCGTTGCTGTGCATTTTTTTTCTTTGCTGCCATAGACTTCATTTAACCTCTCACTGTTTAATTTATTAATGAGCAGCTTTCAGCCTTTTCTTTGTCCACCCTCCGCAGTAAAGTGCTACGGAGGACGGGTGCCTCCCCCGAATCCCTAACCCCGAATCCCGAATTCAAATTCCGCATTCCGTATTTCCCTGTGTCAGGTTGATTAAAATAGTAAATCTGCAGAGTTGTGTCAAATGAAAAGTTGCCGCAGGGCGCAGCCGAAATATGGCAGAAATTTTTATTGACACACATTAGAGATTAAGTTACTTAATATTTCGGTAACTGAACTATTAAACATATAACGCGCGGGGTGCTCAGCATGACACAACAAAGCAGCAGAATACCGGAAATCGAGCGGCACATCATTGAGTTCCGCAACATGTTCGTGCAGCTCTTCAAGAAGATGGTTAAAAGCAGCAGCAATTCGGTCGGCGTCCGCTTCAGCCCGTCACAGATGCGCGCCATGGCCGCATTTCATGAGGACCGGGAGTACCGCATGGGAGAGCTCAGTAAAATCGCCCAGGTCACCATGCCCTTCATGACGGAAATGGTTGACGGTCTGGTCAGGGATGGAATCCTCGAGCGGGTCAGGGATTCTACGGACCGGCGGGTCGTTAAGGTCAAACTGTCCGGTCATGGCAGAAACATTCACAAGCAGTTCGTTAAAACGCGGTCCCGGGAGATGGAGAGCATTTTCGCCAAACTCGACCGCAAAGATCAGACCGAGCTGCTCAAGTCACTGCAGAAAATGTCAGAGATTTTTAAGAAGATTTAATCATTTGCAGGAGGCAATGATACAGCACATGCGCCAGATAGCGATTTACGGCAAAGGCGGGATCGGGAAATCCACAGTGGCAGGGCACCTTTCCTACACATTTGCGGACCGGGGGATGAAGGTTTTGCAGGTAGGGTGCAGTCCGAAGAATGACAGCACGCGGCCGCTGCTGGATGATTTCCCGAAGACCATACTGGATGTACTGCGGGAAAAGGAGTTTGACTATGAGGCGGTGGAAGTGAGCGATGTGGTGTATGAGTCGCCCATAGCATTTAAGAACGGCGGCAGGGTCTGCTGCGCGGAGAGCGGGGGCCCGGAGCCGGGGGTAGGCTGCGGGGGCAAGGGCGTGGTGGAAGCGATCGAGACCCTGACGCGGCTCAATGTTTTCAAGACCTACAATTTTGACATGGTCATCTATGACATCCTGGGGGACGTGGTGTGCGGGGGGTTTTCGCTTCCCATCCGGCAGGGCTACGCGAAGGAGACCTACGTGGTGGCAAGCGGGGAGCTGGAGGCGCTGTACCAGGTGACGAATGTGTCCAAGGCGATAAAGCGGTTTGAAGTGCGCTCGGGGGCCAAGCTCGGGGGCCTCATCATCAACCTGCGGCGGGTCAAGAACGAGCTGCAGATGGTGAAAGATTTCGCGCAAAAGATAGGGACGCAGATAATCGGCATCATCCCGTTCAGCCAGGTGGTAAAGGAATGCGGAGGGGAGGCAAAGACGGTGTTCACGCTTATGCCCGAGTCTGAAGAGGCAAAAATATACGCCGGGATAGGGGACGCGGTTCTTGCCAACAAGAACCTGGTGATACCAAACACCATTGATTTTGAAGATCTGTATGAATGGTGGCTGCAATATTTTGAGTAGGGTACGGTGAAAAACAGGGAAACACTATGAAACCACAGAGCACACAGAGGGATTCTCTGTGTTCTCTAAAATATCCTGCACGGAAAATAATAGCGAAATTGAACTTTCTTTGCACCATAGCAGCCATCAGTACCCGGCTTTTTAACGAGTTGTAATAAAACAGAGCGGACAGATAAATTGTACCGGGGCGTTTAAGTAAAAGAGAAACAAAAAAACACTACTTAAGAGAGGACACAGAGATGCGGCAACTGAATTTCTTGCTACCTGTGCCGGATAAAATAGTTTCTCTGTGTTCTCCGTGGTTATCTCTTGAATAGCAACGGAGAGGAGGACTGATGCGGCAGTTAGCAATATACGGCAAGGGCGGGATCGGCAAATCCATGGTATCCTCCCACATTTCCTTCGGGCTTGGGGACATGGGGCTGAAGGTGATGCACGTGGGGTGCGACCCGAAACATGACAGCACGCGGCTTCTGCTGCGGGGGAAGATGCCCAAAACCGTGCTGGACACACTGCGGCGGAAGAATTTTGATTTAAAGGAGATCACACGGGACGAGATAGTGTTTGCCAGCCTGCTGAATAATGAGTGCAAGGGGAAGATCTATTGCGCGGAGAGCGGGGGTCCTGACCCGGGTCTTGGGTGCGGCGGCAAGGGGGTGATCGAGGCGATAGAGGCGCTACAGCATTTGAATGTGTATAAGGAGCTTGAGCTTGATGTGGTGCTCTATGATGTGCTGGGGGACGTGGTATGCGGGGGGTTCTCTATGCCGATCCGGCAGGGTTACGCGGAAGAGATCTACATTGTGAGCAGCGGTGAGATCGAGGTATTGTTCGCGGCTTCCAACATCTGCAAGGCGGTGTCCAAGTTCACGGGAAGATCCAGGGCGAGGCTCGGGGGCATTATCGGCAACCTGCGGGAGCTTAAGAATGAGGAAGAGATACTGACAAAATTCGCGGCGATGATGAACACACAGGTGGTGGGGTTTGTACCCTACAGCGAAAAGATAAAGGAATGCTCGGGGAAAGGCGTGACGCTGTACCAGCTGGCGCCTGAATCAAAGGAGTGCGACGCGTTCCGGAAGCTGACCAGGAACATCTGGGAGAATAAAAACCTTACCGTTCCCGGGTCGATCAACTTTGAGGACCTGTACGCCTGGTGGCGCGGAATAGTGAAGAAATAGGGATTCGGGGTTCGGGAAATGCCGAATTCGGATTGCAGAATGCGGAATCATAATTCGGGAATTGTGGGTTGCGGAATGCGGAATAAAAATCGGTGAATAGGTTTTTCACCTTTCACCTTTCACCTTCCACTTTTCACTTTTCACCAGTCACAGGGCACTCGTGGCTTATCACTCGTTACTCGTTACTCAGCACTCATCACTCTTCAATCGGCTGAAAGCTGACCGCTGATAGCTGACGGCTGACAGCTTAACACAACCAGACAAGGAGAGCACACCGTATGGCGTTAAAAAATTATGAACACTGCTGTTCAACCATCCAGGCGCTGGCAAGCCTGGGTAAAATTCAGGGCGTTATACCGCTTCTCCACGGCCCGCAGCCCTGTTCCTATCAGAACCAGGTGGGCTCCATGTCGTGCCGCCCGTCCCAGCTGCTCACCGCGGGGACCCTGATTAATAAAAGCGATGTCATCTTCGGCGGCGAAGAGGGCCTCAAACTGCAAATTGCAAACGTCTATAAAAAATATAAGCCCAAAGTCATTGTCGTCATCAACACCTGCGTTCCGCAGCTCATCGGCGAGGACATTGACGGCGTCATCGCCGAGCTCAGGCAGGAAATACCGGAACTGACGGTGACGTATGCCCGGACCGGGTTTAACTTCCCGCGCTCCATGGTGCTGGGCTCTGATGTGTCCTGGGTGGCCATTGTGGAAACCTTCAAGCATCTGGACAAGGCGCCCGGCTCCATCGGCATTGTGGGAAGAGCCGGCCAGGACGCGGGAAACCTCGCGGCACTGGATATTCCGCTGAAAAAAGCAGGTCTCAACACCTTTGTGTTCCCCGCCCCGCACATTGATGAAATGGAGCGGATTGTGTGCGCGGAGCATCTCTACCCCATTCATGTTACGCCCTATCTCACCTGCAAAAAACTGGATGAGCAGTTCGGCACTGAAAGCCGCTACATTGAAATTCGCGCGGGCATCGAGGGGACATCCCGCTTCCTGCGCGGCATCGCGGATTATGAAAAATGCCAGAAGCTGCATGACCTCGTGGATGAAGAGGAAAAGCGCGTGAAACCGGAACTGGAGAATATCCGCAGGGAATTTGCCAGACAGAAGGTGCGCATGCTGCTGGTCTCGGGGCCGGCCAATGAGGTGTCCATCGGCAAGATCATCGCAGAATTCGGGGCCGAGGTGTTTATCGCGCCTGCCATGAAAAATAAATACATGCAGCAGGAGAAGAAAATCATGGAGGAGCGCTACAGCGCCACCTTCATCGAGGAGGACTTTGACACGGTTGAAGACCTGATAGAGAAGTATAAACCCAACGTGGTGCAGGTCGAGTTCCAGGCCCAGGTGGAAACCGTGCCCTATTTCATCCCCACGCTCATCAACATGCTCTACCTGTGCGAGTACGGCTATGACTACGCGCTCGATCTCGGCAACAACTTTTTCCGGATTCTGCACCGGCCCGTCTATCAAAAATGGCAGCAGCTCATGCAAACATACGGAGGCGTACAATGAAAGACAATCTTAAGGCCGCAACGAAGTTCAGGATGCAGGAGATACACACGCCGTCAGCCTTTGAAGGAGCGCTGTGGGCCGCTGTGGGCGTAAAGGACGCGCGCACCATCTTCCACGCGCCTCCCGGCTGCTATATCAACCAGCATGTCAACATCCTGGTCAACGACTGGACCGCCGAGCTGTACTCGACAAACCTGTCATACGCGAACGTCATGCAGGGCGCGGAAGAAAAGCTTGAGGCAACCATGCGCAAGGTGCTGGCGAAAAAGCCCGCCGCGGTCATCATCGTCACTGCCCCGAGCGTCGAGGTGACGCGGGATGACGTTGAGGGCGTGGTGCACAAGGTTGGGTTCAAGGACACGGTCATCATCCGCCCGCCCATCGGCGGCACGGTGGGTGAAGGAAAAGATGAAGCCTTCCTGCAGATGCTCTCCATCATGAAGCCGGCAAAGAAAAAGATCAAAAACGCGGTCAACATCATAGGGCCGACCTTCTCTACCTTCAACTGGCAGGCTGATGTGTTCGAACTGAAGCGGATGCTTTCCGCCATCGGGGTAACAGTAAACGCGGTGATGTCAGCAGGGACAACAATCGCGGAGTTGAAAAAGGCGCCGCAGGCAGCTCTCAACCTGTGCATCTACCCGTACGACTGCGGCCAAAAAGTTGCAGCCGAGATGCAGAAACGATTTGACATCCCTTATGCGGATGATATTATCCCCATCGGGTTTGAAAATTCTTGCGCCTGGCTGCACAAGATCGGCCGGCTTCTCAACATTGATGCTGCAGAGGCAATAAAAGGCGAGATGACCAATGCCTGGGAGTTTATGCGCTCCAACATGGTCTTCTCGGTATCCTTTGAGATGACCGCAGCCCTCTCCCTGGAAAACAATAACACCCATGCTGTCGGCATCAGCCGCTTTTTGAAAAACGAAATGGGCATGGATGTCGTTATGTGTTCCGTAAGCAGCGCTGCGGCAGGCGAGAGGATACGCGAGGTGTGCGACACGGTGATGGTATCTCCAACCATTGACAATAAGCGCGAGCAGTTCGTGGCAAAATCACCCATGGTAATCTTCGGCAACTTCTACGACAAAAAGGTGAGCATGGACGAGGGCTTCACCAACTTCATCTTCGCTGACATTCCCACCATCGGCTATCTGAATACTGAAAACTGCCCGTTTATGGGCTTCATGGGCGCAAAATACCTGGTGCAGGCCATCGTCAATGAAGTGTACATGAAAATATTTCTCGAGACCAAGGGTGAAATCGCCGGCCCCATAGCATACGGGGACATTGCCTGGGACACCGAGGCGCAGGAAGCCCTGATGAAGATCTCGGAAATGATCCCGCATTTTGTCCGCGCCACGGCCATGAAGAAGCTCCAGCAGGTGGCGGAGCAGATGGCAAAAGAGCGCAGCTCTTCCATCACGCTCGCCATCATGCAGGAAGTGGCTGACAAGTACACGCCGACAAAATTTAAAGCAAAATTCTCTTCGGTTTTCGACGGTGCTGTGGGTTCCCCTGCTGAAGAGGAGGAAGAGGTGCCCATAGACCGGCTGCCGTTTGTCCTGGAGTGGGAGGATGCGGCAAAACAGGCGCTCGAAGAAGTGCCCTCCCCGTTCCGGATGGCGGCAGTAACAGGGACTGAAGAGTATGCGCGCAATCACGGCTACACAAAAATTACCAGACCGGTTATGGAGGAATACAGGAAAGAACTTGGCATGTAAGGAGGTGATACACGGCAGGCAGGGGTAGTACCATGTGGCCCTGGTAATCAATAGGGAACAGAAGCCACGGCCAGAAAAATCAAACATCAAATCAGGGGAGGGGAAAATGAAAAAAAGGATTCCCTTTTTAATTATCGCAGCAGCAGCGCTCGTCTACAGCATGATAAGCGCCCCGCCGGCACTGGCCCTAATCAGCCTCATGAACGGCGACCTGCGGCTTGACGGGTTTGTAAAGAATTACACCTATATCCGTACCAGTATTCCAGGGGCGGAGGGCCGGTTTCACTGCACCAACGCGGATGAAATATTTACCAGCGCGCTGGTAAACGTGCTCTACAAGGTGAAAGAAGACCAGTGCCAGACCTTCAACCTCTTTACCTCCTTTAAATATTACTATGACCTGGCGCCGGCCACGGACGCCGAGGAGAGAAGCGCGATCCCGTCCACCCAGAGAAGCTGGTATCAGAAGCCCCACGATGAGGACATCATTGGTGAAGCCTATGCAGATTACATCCGCGGGCCGTTCAATATCAAGGTCGGCAAACAGATCGTGGTCTGGGGTGAAACAGATATCAAGCGCACGGTTGATGTCGTGAACCCGCTCGACCTGCGCTACGGCTCTCCCGGCGTGTTTTCCTGGGCTGAGATGAAGCTCGGCATATGGATGATCAGGGGTTTCTACCAGTCGCAGCTTCCGGGCAACCTGCTGTTTGAATTCATTTACAACCCGGGATATTTTCAGGGCGTCAGGCTCCCGGTGGAAGGCACCCAATGGGGTCCGAGCCCGGCAGCTACGTCATTTAATCCCGGCCATGGCCCGGGCATCTACAACTGGACGGTTACCGAGGCGTGGCAGAAATACCAGCCCAAAAAATGGTCTATAAACAACTGGATGGTGGGATTCCGCCTGCGCGGTTTCAGCTATAATATCGACTGGACCCTGCTCTATATTAATCAACTGTCTCAGGGACCGGTTGCCGTCCCGGGTGCAATAAATGATTATACCTTGAAATATGTTACCTCGGGTATCATCTCAACTATCACCGGTGCGCCCATCAAGCCCGACCCCTACTATGGCCCGCGGCCCTATGACTGGAAGCGCTATCAGCTTTTTGGCGGAACAATGCAGACCATTATAGATAAGCTTCACGGCTCGGTGTGGAGGGTTGAGTATTTTTACGAGTACCAGGCCCCCTACAATGAGTCGACAACGGCAACCACGCAGGGCACTATCTATGATCAGGTGAAGCGGGATACCGCCGGGATAGGGATAAACTACTCCGATAAGTTCGACATACCCTATATCACTAAAAACTGGTTCCAGAACCAGTATTTTCAGGTAAGCCTGACCGGATTTTATGAAAAGATTTTCAACTTCAACAACAACCTCATCGTAGAGGGGTCAAGGGACCATAGAATGTTCGCGAGTCATAGCACGCTGCTTTCATGGAACCTGATGCAGCAGTGGGACAACCTTATCTGGACCTTTGTCTTCACCGGCAGCTGGGCCCCGGAAATCAAAAAGGGTTTTGTAGCCCCCATGATCGCCTATGGGCCGGGAAATCACTGGCGCTTTGAAGGCGGCCCGGTTTTTTATTGTGCCTCATACAAGTACAATAAGGGCTACCATGACAAGGACGCCTTTCTGATCAGAATCAGGTATGAATTTTAGCCTGTTATTTGAGGGGGGGAAACCCTGAACAAAAGCAGTTTCAACACAGTAATAATAATTTAACGAACAACGGGGGTTCTATGAGACTACGGGAAATCAAAAAAATCAGTGCAGCAGTAAGTATGATAGGTCTTTTGCTTGCAGGAACAATGTTTTCTGTGCCGCGCCTTCTTTGTGCGGAAGAAGTGGTCGGCTTTGCCTCCTGCTACACTGACGAAGAACTGGCAAAAGTCCGGGAGTGGGAAAAAACCTGGGTGGGGAAAAAGATTGACAGCACCAATGTTGACCAGGTAGCGCAATTCCTGCCGGCATCGTATGCCAATGACATTTATAAAAACTATCAGCAGTGGTATGAAAAGCAGAGTTACTACTTCTACATTGCCCCGTACCAGCGCTACCTGGACACGCCGGGAATGCAGGAGGCAACAAAAAAATACGCATCAACGGTGAAAACCAACGCTGAAGGGGTGATTGTCAATTATGCCGAGGGCGGCGGCAGGCCGTTTCCCGTACCGAAAACCGGCCTGGAAATGATGTACAATTTTGACTATAATAACCGCGGGGATGCCAGAAGCTACACGAGGATAGGCCCGGTCGTGGAAACAAAGGCCCGGCGCGAGCGGATATCACGGCAGTTTCAGGCTGAACTGTTCTATATTCACCGTACTGATGTGGACCCGAGGCCGACGCTCCCAAATAACTCCAAGGGAATCGCCAAGGCAACGTTTCTGAATCTGTTCAGCCCGCCGGAGATGCTTGGCACCAGGATGTATAATCTTCGCTATATTGATATAAATAAAAGCGATGACGGGTACCTGTGGTACTCCCAGTTCCGCAGAATCAGAAGGATCCAGACTTCACAGCGCACGGACAATATCGCCGGAACAGACCTGATCTACGATGACGAAAACAGCTATGACAGCCACATTGAATTGTGCAACTGGAAGTTCATGGGCAAAAAAGAGCTGCTCTGCGCCCGGCATATGCCGATTCCCTCAAAAGACTGGCAGCGGGTTGAAGGTCAGCCTATTCCCAACGGCGTTCACCGGGAGCGGTGCAATCTCCTGGTGATCGAGGGCATCCACAAAGACCCCAACTATGTGTACAGCCGAAAGGTCATGTATCTTGATCCTGAGTCGTTTACCTGTTACTGGGTTGAAATGTATGATAAATTAGGCAAATACTGGAAATGTTTTGAAGACTGGACCAATGTGTACAAGGAAGAAGCGACCGGCTGGGGAAAAATGCATGACAGCGGGGGAATCTTTGTTGATTTCCAGAGAACTCACGGCGGAGCAGATACGCGGGAAGACGTGCGCGTTGGTATAAAAGAATTAGACCAGTCCATGTTTACTATCAATAACCTGCAGAAAGGATCATACGGCAGCCATTAGCAGTGTTCCCGGGCTATCCTGCTTCATGAGTCATGGTGTCCCGGCTTAATGTATAACGCATAAGAGGGCCTCTAAGTTTTCCGTTTAGAGGCTTTCTTATTGCCTATGGATCCGATTTCATTTAAGGAATGCCTGGCAGGTACTGTTAACAGGCAGAGGAGATCATCATGGATGGAGTTATGAAAAGGTTTGCCGGAAAGAACGTCCTCATTACCGGCGCCGCAACAGGGATAGGAAGGGCCACGGCCTGCCGCTTTGCCCGGGAGGGAGCTGATGTCGCGCTGTGCGATATCAAGGAAAAAGAATTACAGGAGACCGCTGCAATGGTGAAAGAGCTGGGGCAAAAGAGCCTGGCGCTGGTCTGCGATCTCAGTAAAATGGACGCGCTGCAGAAAATGCTGGACTCGGCCGTGGAAGCGTTCAAACAGTTTCATATTGTCTTCAACAATGCCGGCATCGGCGACACCAATGCCTACTATGAAGACATTGACCCCGCGCTCTGGGACTGGATTTACGCCATCAATGTAAAGGCGCCGTTCTTCATCTGCCAGCGCCTTGCTAAAATCATGATTGATAACAATATCAAGGGACGAATCATCAATACCGCGTCCACCGAGGGCAAAACCAACCGGGCCGGCAGCATTGTCTATGCATCGTCAAAAAGCGCTCTTATCGGACTTACCCAGGCGCTGGCAGTTCAGTTTTCTCCTTTTGAGATAACGGTCAACGCGGTCTGCCCGGGGCTTATCGACACTCCCATCTGGCACCGGGGAGATAAGGTGATGGAAATGCCTGAGGGAAGCGTCATCAAGATGGTTACCGAGTCTTCAATAGATGCCCGAATACTGAAAATCCCCCGCGTGGGCGTTCCTGAGGACCTCGCCGGAGCAGTGGCATTCCTTGCCTCTGATGACGCAAGCTACATGACCGGCCAGGCCATCAACGTGTGCGGCGGCATGGAGTTTCATTAACCGCAGGCAGGCTGCATACCACCGGTCATAGTGCTCACGCAGGCTTTTCTTTTTCCACAAAAGCTTCCAGGCTCTCCGGCGTGCCGTTGGAGCGGTACACCACTTTCCCGCTGCGGTCTATGAGCACGCTGTAGGGAACGCCGATGACCCCGTACTGCCGGGACACCACGGCATTGTTGTCATAGAGTATCGGGTAGGGAAGTTCATATTTCTTCTGAAACGCCTGCACCCGCAGCAGCGGATCATTGTAGCCGATATTTATTGCCAGAATTTTGAGCCCTTTGGGGGCCAGCTTTGCGTACAGTTCTTTCAGATTGGGTATCTCTTTAACGCAGTACGGGCACCAGGTTGCCCAGAACACCAGATATACGGGGTTCTTGCCGCGAAACGAGGAGAGCTTGAACTCCTCTCCCTTTAGACTTTTCAGGGTAAAATCTGCTGCCAGACCAACCTCCCCGCCCGGCAGTTTCGCCCCCTCATTCTGCGCTTTGTTTTCATCACAACCGAGTATGCTGAAGAGCAGCACCAGCACTATCCACAGTATCTGTTTATGTCGGTTCATGTCATTCTCCATGGTTTATTATAGCATCAGCTGTCCTGCTTTGAAAATAAAAAGCTCTCCCACCATAATCATTAAAACTCCGAACCCTTTTTTAAGCCGCTCTATCCAGAGCCCTGATTTGGGGAGCGCGGAGAGCATCCCGGTGAAGGTGCCGACCACGATCAGCAGCGTCCCCATGCCCAGGGCAAAGACAAACAGCATGGCGCACCCCAGCACTACATTCTGCTTCGTCGCCACATAGGCCAAAAGCGTCCCCAGCACCGGGGTCGTGCACGGCCCGGCAACGAGGCCTGAACAGCCGCCGAAAATAAGCGCCGCAAATCCTCCGCCCGACTTTTTGACGGACGGCTGCACGTTTGCCAGGAACCGCACCTGCAGCGTAAAAACATCCAGCATGGCAAGGCCGAACAAAAAGCAGAGGTTGCCGACAAACAGATACGTCCAGGGACTGGTGCCGATCTGGCCGAACAGCTTTCCGCTTAAAGCGGCAAACACGCCCAGCGCTGCATACACCAGAGCCATCCCCAGCACATAGAGCAGCGACAGATACAACCCCTTCATGCGGGAGACGCTGGCCCTGGCGCCGATAAATCCCACAGTAATGGGGATGAGGGGATAGACACAGGGGGTGAAACTGGTGAGTATGCCCGCAATAAAGGAGACAAGCAGGGCGACCAGGGGAGAGCCGTAAAGATAGGTATCAAACCTGCTGATGAGCTGTTCCATGATGGGTATACTATCACAACCCTGCAATAAATCAAGGCGCTGATCCGGCGGCCCGCGCTCTAACAGGTTGTTGAAAAAGGTGTTTTTTACAGGCTGATCAAAAATGCACAGATGCAAGGCCCCAGAAATCCTCTAGAAATGAGGCGTACTTCAGGGTGCGCTGCAACGACGAAGGAAGAGGGAAACACCGCAGATGGGCGTTTTTCAACAGCCTAAACAAAAAAGGCAGAAACCAGTATCTGGCATCTGCCGTTGATTATCAGCGGTTATGCGTCGGGCGGTTACGCGCCTTCGTCAGTGTCCTCGACCTCGCCGATGGTAATATCCTTGCAGGTAAATTCCTCTTCCGTGCCCTCTTTCATCTTTGCCGCCTGTTTCTCAAGATCAGACTGGCAGGCAACACAATTTCTGGCAAAGGGCATGATTTTCAGGCGTTCCTTGTGGATCTTTTTTCCACATTCCTCGCAGGTTCCATAGGTGCCGTCTTCAATGCGCAACAGAGCTTCATCAATCGCAGTGAGTTTCTCCCGCTCCCGTCCGCTCAGCAGATGAAAAAGCTGACGGCCCCGCTCGGTATCGGCATTGTCATAGAAATCGCCGACCTCAGAGTCAAAATCAGTCTTTTCACTTCTGACATCATGGTTAAGATCTTTCAGGAGTTCCTCGCGCATTTTAAGAAGCTGCTTCTTCATGCTTTCCGGCATACTCTTTAACTCCTTATATCCTTATCCAAACAATGTTTTGCTATACGTCTCTTCAGCCAGGAGAGGATGTATCCTATATATCCTCTCCTTATTTGTCAATAAAAAAATCTATTTATAAATTTACCGCAAACCTGCCGGATTTGCTCATGGTTACGACAATAAAAAAGGGATGGTTTCAGAGGTCCTCATGCAAGCAGAAACCATCCCTCGTTATGTTTAACCTGGCAGGAAAAACTATTTTTTTACCTTGAATTTCTTGTCAATCTTTTTCAGCTTCTCTACTATGCCGCCATATTCAAGCTCGCTGAAGGGCAGCATGGCCGGGCCGAAAAAGCCCTGGCGCCGAATCTCCTGGGCCTTCTGGGAGATCTGACCGCGCACCCAGTCCCAGTAGGGATGATCAAACGCATCCACCGCCTCGGTGAGTTTGCCGTCCCGGATGCAGAATGCGGCGCAGGATACCACCGGCGGTCCGTCAAAATAGGAGATGGGGGAATTGAGCTTTACCGGCATAAGCGGGCCGTGGTGGCTGCCCCGCATAAAGCCCGCCACATAGTGGCCAATTGAGAACGTGGAGAGAATCTCACCGGTTGCCGGGAAGTTGCCCTGGGTGCGAATGAGCATAACGGGGTCATCCTTGCCGGTGTAGGTGCCGGCAATATTGTGCAGGCGGGTGGTGCTGACGGATGCGGCTTGATCATTGTTTTTCCGCGAATGCACGGATTCCACGACAAACCGTTCCTGGTCGCGCAGCAGAGCCGCCAGGTCATACATCTCTTCGGGCACGTTGATATCCACGACCCGGTCAGCATCAACGTACTCAACATCCATCACAGTGAACTTGAAGCCCTTCTCCTGGGAGGGGGCGAGGATGAGGCCGGCATTGTACATGGGGTCGGCAAAAGAGAGATAAGCCGGCAGGTTATAGGCCCCGGGATCGGTCTTGTCCGCGGCAAAAAAGAGGAATGGCTCGTTGGGCCGTTCTTCAATTTCCATCTCCGCCACCGCAGGCCCCATTCCTTTTACATTCCCGGAGAAGGAATCCTTGAGCAGGTCCTGTCCAGCGCCATACAGCCCCTGTTTCTTTGCTACCTCGGTGCCCGCCAGAAACGCATCGTAGGCCATCCTGTGGACTTTTTCATCCAGCACCCCGCGTTTATGGGTACACAGGATTGCAATGTCATCACCGGTGAAACTTATATAATGATCAATCAAAAGCCCCTTTGCCTTATCCGCGACAACTTTCTTTACCTTGTTCAGCAATGCCTCGCTTGGCCGAATATGGCCGCCGATACTCCCCACATCTGCTTTAATTACGCTGATTGTAACCTTCATAGCATCCATCCTTTCTTTAGATTCAGGTTGCCTGACCTAACCCCTCATATCTCCGTCTGTGGTGTTAAAACCATCTAAATTTATTAGATGCAAAAGCTTTTAGCATACATTTTTATTAAATGCAATTTATATGTATGCATTAATACGTTTATCCGGCACTTTGTTTCCCTAACTGCGGGAAATTATGGTATGCTATAATCAGTATGTTAGTTTTTATTTTACTGTCTTTTGGCAAGAAAAGTTAAAATCTGGAACTCAAGAACTCAGGAAGTTTTTTTATCTTTATGAATTCCTGACCTCCATTTTAGCCACAGAACTGCACAGATTTTCACGGAAAGAGATTTTTACCTTCAGGGTACCTCTAATAATTCGGTTTTGCGCTAAGCAGCGGGAAGAAAAACAATACGTTACATTAATTGAGGGCTTTGAGAATTCTATTTTTAGAGTCCCCCTTCAGTGTTATTCTGTGTT
>Ga0172368_10000600_pt1 | contig 50974 bp, 42 predicted proteins | sample Lak11m_FD_114540 | JGI IMG/M metagenome (GOLD analysis project Ga0172368, IMG submission 114540) | Freshwater microbial communities from Kabuno Bay, South-Kivu, Congo - kab_022012_11m | ecosystem: Environmental > Aquatic > Freshwater > Lake | place: Democratic Republic of the Congo: South-Kivu... | reverse complement strand
TTAAAGCGGTTCGCGCTAAATGTATTTGTGATGATCAACTCTGCGCCTGCTTCAATATACTCACGATGGATTTCAACCACGGTCACGGGGTTGGTCAGGTTTAATTCATCGAAGCATTTGTCAAAGCCAATGCCGCGCGCATGAAGCATGGTGCCCATTGCGCCGTCGGCAAGCAGGGTTTTTTTGGAAATGGTTTCAATCAGATTCATATTTTCTCTTTCAAGGTTTTTTTATCACGGCCAGTAAAGCCTTGCTGCGCATAATCTTATGGACGATTTCTGCCTGCGGATAGGATGTTTTGTCAAAATCGTAACGCGTGGTTGCAACTACATAATCATATCGTTCGGCTCTTTCCACTTCATAGGATGAATATATTTTTAAATCTTCCCGTGCAAACAATGCAAACAAATGCGAAGGCCCTTCAACCCAAATGGCCGCATTTGGCGGAGCAACTGAATTTATATATTCCGCCGCCTCGCGATACGAAATGACCCAGTAATCGAGATCAAAACGTCCCTGTGCGCCATCCACACCGCCGACGAAACGATTGTAATAAATATATTCGTATGGATGTAAAGATACAATTCCCATCACGCCAGGGATCAAACACAAGGTTATCAACGCAACCTGCCATTTTGCATTTTTTATCTTCTCGAACGCAACCCCGGCCATCAAGAAAATGGGCGGCAGGATAAATAATACCTGCCTGAAGTTGTCATACAAAACCGTGCGCATGACGACGAATCCAATAAGCGGGATGACAAACCACAGGAGCGCCAACTCGACCAGTCCACGCCTCTTTTCCCCGCCGACAATTGCCACAATCCATCCGACAATGGACAACGCCCAGACAGGCTCAGTCAACTGGATGGCGAATAGAACAGGCAAATAGGAATGCGGCAAATTGGTGGATTGATATTTAACCCCGTTGAATAGCACCAATCCAAGCCAGGGATATAAAGACATCGTGTCCAGGCTTTCAAAGAAACGCCCAATCGGATCCATCCACAGATAAGGCCAGGTGAGGTACATTGCCATCATCGCAATCACTGCATACATCCCTAAAGCAGGGATGGCTTGCCTGCCTTTGGCGCGCAGGGCAAAATAGACAATGATCAGACCTGCAAATGGACCTAAAATCCGCGTGGAGGTCGTAAATCCAAGCAGAATGGCTGATGGAAGAACTGCAATCAGGAGTTTTAAGATTTCGCGCGAAAGCCTCAGGCGGTGATATGCGAAAAGAAGCAGGCAGGTGGACAGTATGAAATAGATTGCGCGTCCGCGCAGGAAGAAAATGAAATATCTTTGAATATAAACTTCCGCAGGGACTTTATGAATATTGGATGCGATCAACGACAGGATATTTGTCTCACCAGCCTGCGCCGCCTGAACCAGGCCCGTGACGAGCGAGTAAAATGCGTCCGTGAAGGTGAAGAGCGAGAAAACAGAAACAAGCCACAGGGCGGTCAGAAGCGCCAGAGTTCGCCTGGCGGATGAAGTCAAAGGGTCAAACGAAACAGGTTTAATGGAATCTATCATCTTGAATCCAAAGACCAGACTGAGCATGAAAAATGCAAGAAAGGGCGTATCCTTTGGATTGATGAAGGCATGTCCCCACAAAAGCGGCTGCGTCATAAAAAGCAGGGTTGCGCCGATGGCGGGGATTTCACTCAGCCAGCGTTTGGCGAGCATGTAGAAAGCCACAACGCTAGCGATATAAGTCATAAAATAAAACAAGTGGCGAAGATCGGGAAAGCCATACGGAAGAAATGTGCTGAAAAATTGCGTGACGCGCTCCACCAGCATTACATAGAATGGACCGTAGTTTCCAAGATCATCCTGTGCAAGGGAAACGATGCCTTGCTGAGGCCAGGTTGCATATGCGTTGATTGATTTAACGGCATATTTTTGAAGCGACTTATCATCCCAGCTTTCGCCATACTGATCGAAGGTAAAAAAGCCAAGGAACAGGCTTAGCGCAAAGATGATGAGAATGGAGTAATTTTTCTTCATTTTGGGATGACTTGTTCAACTTGCCAGTTTTGCAAGCCACTGATTGGCATTTGTGAAGAAAGACGAGGGTCGATCTTTTTTGGCGACCAACCACATCAATGCCAGCACGATCATTGGGGCAACCAGGCGGCCATAAGACCAGGGGAAGAAATCAAACGAAGGCATGACAAATTCAAGGAAATATGCAAAGCCAAACCACATCCATAAATTGGGTGTATTGATGAGCTTTAACATCAGTAAAAATGATAAGGTGACAAAAATGCCGTGGTGATCCCAAACGATGGGTGAAGCCAAAGTCATGACGACAAACAACGGCGGGATGGCGTTTAACATATTGTCCCTGCCATTTGTAAACGACCGGTTACGAATATTTTTTATCATTACAAATATCGTTGTACATAAAAGTGCGGCTTTGGCAATGTAAATCATGATGCGCGTCCATAAAATATTTATGCCGAAGAATGGATTGAGGAAACGCAGGAATGAATCGAAGGAGGTATCGTGGAAGTTCGTATCCGGGATTTGGGTCAGGATGGCGATATTATTCAAATAATCATAATACGGCGAGATGCCGTTGATTGCAACTGGAATGGCGGCAATGATGAGAAAGCTTACGGCGAACCATACAAGCCAGCGCCAGTTAAATTCAAGTAGAAAAGCCAGCACCAGCACAGCGGGGGATGTTTTCAAGTGGACGGCGAGAGCCAGAGTCAAGGCGGAGACAAACGTATTTTTTGGATATGCCAGAATGCTGAGGAATATTAAATCCATCACCAGGAGATTGACTTGCACGAATCCCAGGGTCCGCTGGATCGGGGCGTTGATCAAGATAAACGGGACCGCAACGCTCACTGCAAAATAATTTGAAAACTCATATTTTTCAAGAACACGGATCAGCAACAGATAGAACGCTCCAAGCGCGAACATGTTGACGCTCCACAGGATTGCTAAAATGCCCTGGTCACCAAGCGGGACGATAAATTGCAACAGGGTTGCCCAGAGAGGTAGATATAAATAGGTATCTGGTAATGTTTGTTTGTTTAGTAAGGCAGTTGCCGCTTCGATATAGTAGGCGTAATCTCCATAGCGGAATCTTTCGCGCAGGATATTGAGATAAATGAACATGACAAGAAAAAAACCCGCAACCATGAAGGCATTACCCGCATTTATTTTTCGATCGACAAGCAGATAAAGTAGTGCGCCCAGCAGCAACCAGGTCAGGGTTGTCGTAGCCAGGGTAATTACCAGATTGGATAAAGGCCATTGCTGGATGAAAAGATTGAGGCCCTCTGTGCCGTTTCGGAGATAGATGGCTATAAGACTGGCGATGGCCAGCAGTGTGAGGCCAACCCATGTTTTGAGTGCGGTTTGCAGGGTATGTTTCATTTATCTGATCCAGACGAGGTTATCGGTGATAAGTTTAACGCAATTTGAAATAATGCATACAGGAAAACATCCAAGCGGAATCCGTGTATTTACCTGTATTTTCGTACGATTCACGCTACTTCATCAACTGCTCAACCCGCGATTCGCCTATCGAGTAATATTTCGCATCCTTGTGATGCACAATGATCGCAGCAGTGGATTGCTCGGGGATGAGTTGCCCCGAAGTGGAGAGACTCATCCCAAGTTCTGTTTCCACGGCAGGTAATAATTTGAACACTTTGAAGTGATCTTCCAGGTCAGGGATGGCGGGATAACCCCACGAGTAACGTTTGCCCTGTTCTTCCGCGAGACCTAATTCACGGCGGATATGCTCATGCAGGTAATTGGCTGTGGCCTCCGCAGTTTGCACTGCGAGTCCGTGGGCGAAGTAGGCTTCGGTGTAATCGTTGGCGGCCTGCATTTTTTCAAAACGCTCAGTGGCTTCGAGTCCAACTGTTACAACTTGAAAAGCAACCACGTCCATTTGACCTGATTCAACGGAGGCGTAGTAATCTGAAAGCGCGAGATGGTCATCATAAGGCTGGCGTGGAAAATTGAAACGCGCGATCTCTTCCCTCACCCCTGCCCCCTCTCCCTCAGGGAGAGGGGAATAGATGATAAGGTCATCGCCATCTGCTTGACAGGCAAAATAGCCGTATACAGCCTGGGGTTTGAGCCAACCGTCTTTGAGCGCTTCTTTGGTCATCTTTTGCAGGCGGGCGTCGAATTCTTTTTTCATCTTCTCCCATTCTATACCATGAGTATTTTTTGCACCCCATGAAAGGCGATACAGTTCATTGATATTGAGGTGCTTGAGCACCATTTCAAGTGGCATATCCTTGACGACGCGTTGACCCAGTTTTTGCAGCAATGGGATCGGCGCAGGGACGATATTCGAACGCGTACCTTCTGTCTTGCGATGTTCGGGGGTCTGCGAGGCGCGACCCATTTCCATATCGGCGTCTTTGTGCATTTGTTCGAGCAGGGCAGGTTTACGATTTGGATCGATCAGTTGATCCATTGTCTCAAGGCCTTCGAAGGCGTCTTTACAATAGAAGACGCCAGGGTCGTAAGATTTTCCATCTTCGGCGAATAAGATACGGCGTCCGAAGCGGCGGTTGATGGCCGCGCCGCCAACCAGCACGGGGATTTTATGTCCGCGGCGATGGAGTTCGTTGATGATGAGCGGCATTTGCTTGGAAGTGGAAACCAATAATGCAGATAAGCCAATCGCGGTGGCATTGGCTTCAACGGCTTTGGTGATGATCGTCTCTGCCGGCACTTGCTTGCCGAGGTCGATCACGGTGTAGCCGTTGTTGGCGAGAATGGTCTTGACGAGATTCTTGCCGATGTCATGCACATCGCCATAGACGGTGGCGATCACAACTGTGCCTTTGGTGACACCTTCAACTTTCTCAAGATAATTCTCAAGGTGGTTGACGGTCTTCTTCATAACTTCAGCGGACTGTAACACGAAAGGCAGAATCAATTCGCCCGCGCCAAATTTGTCGCCGACTTCTTTCATGGCGGGGAGCAGGGTGTTATTGAGGGTGTAGACGGCGGCTTCATGTTTCGTCGGGAAATCGCCGCGATTGATGATCGTGTCAATATCCGCTTCGACGCCTTCCTTGTGACGATGAACAATGCACCAATTCAGTCTTTGTTCGGGCGTCATGTCTTTGGTCGGGTCAATTGCGGCGTCTTCAGCCGATTGCGGGGTGACATTATCGTAGTATTCGATATAACGCTGCAAGGCATCGGCGCGGCGGTTGAAGAGCAGGTCTTCCGCCATTTCTTTTTCTTCGGTGTTAATGTCTGCATACGGGGTGACATGCGACGGGTTGATGATGGCCATGTCCATGCCGGCCTTGACGCAGTGATAGAGCATGATCGAATTGAGCACGGGTCGCGCATGTTGCGCAAGGCCAAATGATAAGTTGCTTACGCCAAGTGAGGCCATCACTCCAGGCAGGTTTTCTTTTATAAGACGAATGCCTTCGATGGTTTCGATTGCAGAATTAACAAATTCTTCGTCGCCAGTTGCCAGTGTAAATGTCAGCGCGTCGTAGACCAGATCTTCGGGTTTGAGTCCGTGATCATTGACTGCGATGTCGTAGATGCGTCTTGCGACCTCGAGTTTTTTCTCGCGGGTCTTCGCCATGCCGTTTTCATCAATCGTCAGAACAATGACGGCGGCATTATGTTCTTTTGCAAGTTTGAATATTTTATCAGCCTTGGCGCGGCCCGATTCGAGATTCGTCGAGTTGATCAAACAACGCCCAGGCGCGGTCTTGAGCGCGACTTCAAGCACATCAAGTTCAGTCGTGTCAATTACGAGCGGAACATCCACGCCCATTTCGAGTTTCTTGACCACCTTGCGCATGAGTTCCACTTCGTCAGGGCGTTCAGTGACTGCACAGCAAATGTCAATGGCGTGCGCGCCGAATGTGACCTGTTCGCGCGCGATCTCCAAAATGCCATCGTAATCTTCTTCGAGCAGCAACCGCTTGAATTTACGTGAGCCTTGCGCGTTACACCTCTCGCCGAGCAGGGTTGGCGGAGGATCCTGTCGCATGGAAATGGCCGACATGGCGGAAGCAAGCTGAGGCGTGGAGCGAAGCGGGCGTGATCCGTGTTGCGTGTTGCCTAATTTTTCCACCAAGAGTCGCAGGTGTTCGGGAGTCGTTCCACAACATCCGCCCACTACTGAAATGTTGTATTTGGTCACAAACTCGTACATGTCATTCGCGAATGGTTCAGGCTCGAGCGGATAGACGGCCTGACCATCCACATTGAGCGGCAGTCCCGCGTTGGGGATGCACGAAACGGGCAGCGTGGAATTTTCGCCGAGGATGCGGATCGGCTCGCGCATGTGCTCGGGTCCGGTGGAACAGTTGAGGCCGATGACGTCGATGCCCATGCCTTCGAGGATGGCGAGCGCAGCGTTGATGTCGGTGCCGAGCAGCATGCGGCCTGTCGTGTCCAGCGTGACCTGGGCCTGGATCGGCAAATAGATTCGAGTCTCATCGAAGGCTTTGTGCAAACCTGTGATGGCGGCTTTGACTTCGAGGATGTCTTGCGAGGTTTCGATGAGCAGCAAGTCAACCCCGCCGCGGATCAGACCGACGGCTTGCTCGCGGAAGGCATCGGCGAGTTCGTCGAATGTGACATTGGACAGGTCGGGGTCATTGGCGGAGGGAAGTTTGCCTGAGGGTCCGATGGAGCCTGCGACGAAACGAGGCTGCCCCTCATCCCCAGCCCTTCTCCCGAGGGGAGAAGGGAGCAAGTCCCCCTCTCCCACTGGGAGAGGGGGTAGGGGTGAGGGAGTGTGCGAATATTCATCTGCGAGTCGTCTTGCCAGGCGTGCCGCGGTTTCGTTGATCTCGATGACTCGGTCTTGCAAACCGTATTCTTTCATGGTGATGCGGTTGGAACGGAAGGTGTCCGTTTCGAGCACATCCACGCCGACTTCGAGGAACGAGCGGTGGACTTTCTCCACAGCTTCGGGATACGAGATGACGAGGTAATCATTACATCCGTTGTATCCCTCGCCGCCGAAATGTTCCGCAGTCAGGTTTTGGACTTGCAGACTCGTTCCCATCGCGCCGTCGAAGACGAGCACTTTCTTTTCGAGGGCGTCGAGGTAACGGCGGTTGGTGTATTTGCGATTTGTCATGTTTTTACCTATTTATCCATTCCATGTTGATCTGAGAAAATTTTTGGGCTCGGCAATAAAAGCTAGTAAAGCTAAAACAGCTAATAAGGATATGTTGTCAGGCAAGTTGCCTTTATTAGTGACAAGGTATTCGCCTGGAGAATATCCATGCGCTGTATTTCGTAAATCCCTAATAATTTTTCGAGCGTAATCTTTATATGATATTCTCTTGCCACTTAAGAGAATGATTTCATTGTTTTTCGTGTCCTTCATTTTATCAAGTACCACCGAGTCAATAATTTTCTTTTGAAGATTTTCTCGAATTGCACTTAATTCATTCATTAAGTATTTGGCTAATTCCCCTTTGTATTTTGACAATCCCTGCTTAATAGGGTCAGATTCGCCTGTAGGTAGTATAAATTCACCAAATGCTCTTGCTTGCTCTCTATCATTATCTTTTCCAAGAAATGCCAATTGATCTAAGATTCTAAAGAAAGCCATCTTTCGTAAATATTGATTCTCTTCTGTGATCAACAATACTGTTTCGTCGCATAGACGTTCGAAACTAAGATACGCAAAATAATGTGTAATATTTGCCCATTCCCCATTTTCTTTTACAAAGTTGGATGGGTCAGTTATGTAAACAAAAAATTCGTTTAAACGAGCACTATATTGTTTTATAAAGTTCCACCAACTTTCTGGTGAAAACTCCTTTTTCAGCAATGAAAATGTATCAAGGGTATCGATGTTCAGCTTAAATACGCCTTGGTCATCGATAATAGATTTATCCTCATGTAAAAGTAAGGATGCTTCAGATTGGTAGAATTCAATTCCGCTTCTAGGAAATACTCCCCTTATATCTTTCAAGGGATTGTCGAATAAAAACAATATAGAATCCACTATTCTTGATGCAAAAAAACCTATAGGTTTAGGAAGAGATAATGTGAGCGGGATAGCTAAATATTTTGATGGTTTAACAACGCCTCCAGGCTGCGTGCCTTCTAGTGCAAGGAAATTTACAAAACTATTCCTGGAATTAATATTTCGACCTCCTATTCGGTCCATAGCGCCCAACACTCTTAATGCTGCAAGGCGTTGGTTCAAATTTCCGTCAATGGATGAAATGAAAATTTTTCCGTTAGGATGCAAATCGAAGAATCTTGGCGCAAACTTGTTGTGCAAAATATCTTCAGCTTGTTTGTCGGAAGCGATTAAAAGATATTTAGAGAACCATTGGAATGTGTGAAATCCTTCGGACTTATCAATGTTTTCATCGATCTTGGTAAATTGCTCGTCAGTAATTCCAAGTTGATTCAGATATCCTCTGTAAAGCGGATGTGTATGATTTAGTAGGCGATAATTGCTCTTTTCTTTATAATTCTTTTTTGTAATTTGTGGAGAAATGTGTATTTGCTTTTCGTTAACCTTATCTTCAAAACTTGTGCGAAAATAAATTTTGCCGCTACGGCGTGATACTTCATACGGACTTCGTTTTTTAAGTAAGTCCGCCGCAAATTCAGTAAATTCTTCACCTTCTTGTCCTATTAGCGCCCATCTTGCTGTCATAAAAATCTCCAACTTTCAATCTTTGTATATCTTCCAGCGCGAGGCGGTTGCGTGGGGCGGGGTTCGGTGCGGGATAAATCCCTGCCTCATGGCGTGGAAGTCCGCTGAAGCGGACTCGATTGCGCCAGCCCGAAGGGCTTCCATGGAATGAGCAGGCGGCTTCAGCCCCGCTCGTTCACGTTGCACAAGTCGTCACAACACTTATCAAAACCACGCCCATCTCATTCTTCCTCATCAATTCTCTCATACACTGCGATAAGTTTGTTCTCGCGATGATGTTCCTTCTGTCTCGCGGCATATTCCATGACCGTTTCCAATGAACGCTCACCGACACTCAACGCGCCATAACCGCCTTGCCATTTGAATTTGCCGTTGCTTCCGTCCATGTGATTGATGGCGTATGCGCTCGCGCCTTTGAGATGACGGATACAGTCCGCTACAGCGAGTTTTGGCGGAATGGAGGCAACAACATGAGCATGGTCTTCAACATTCCCTGTCGCGTGGATTATCAATCCGAGTTCCTTGCCTTTGTTGTAAAGCACACCATAAAACATTTTCTCACGCTCTGGCGTGAGGCTTGGCTCACGGTCATGTGTTGCCCAGATGAGGTGGTAGTGGAGTCGCCAGTATGTCATGGTATTTTCCTTCATTTGGTCGGCGTGGGCTTTAAGTCTTGCCTTAGTTCGTGGAAGTCCGCTTCATGGGACTGTTTCTTTCTTGACATTTCGCCATTTCCATTGTACAGTATTCCTGTACAGAATGGAGTATACACGATGACCATCGAATTTACCTATACCAGCGCCCGCGAGCAACTTGCCACTTTGCTTGATCGCGTCACCAAAGACCGCGAGATTGTGATCATTCAGCGGCGCGGGTCCGAAGACGTTGCCATGATCTCAGCCGACGAACTCGCCAGCCTGACTGAATCCGCATACCTTATGCGTTCACCTGAAAACGCCGAGCGGATTCTATCCGCTTTGGGGCGCGCTTTGAAGAATCAAGGCAAACCACAAAGCATGGACGATTTGCGCCGCGAGGTGGGGCTTGAAACCGAAGAAGCGTGAGGCTGTCTTTCAACCTGAATTCGTCGAAGACTTGCGATACTGGGTGGAGAATGATCGCAAATTAACCTTGCGCGTCTTTGATTTGATCGATGCCATCCTGCGCGATCCGTTTGAAGGCATTGGCAAACCTGAACCGCTCAAATATCTTGCGCCTGGCTGTTGGTCAAGACGGCTGACGCAGGAACATCGTATCCTCTATCTCGTGCGTGATAATCGCATTGACTTTCTCCAGGCACGATACCATTACGGTAAATAGTTACCTCAGATCTGCAAGTTCTTCACCCCCAGAGTATTTTGCAAGAGTTCAGAGGTCTTACTTCACACCTTTCGGCAGCATTGCCCGGCCCGCCTCGGTCATCCTGCCTTCCTCGATCATCTTACGCGCGCGCTCGATATTCGTGTCCGTCCAATGAGATTTCTGTCTGCGCGGCGTGAAACGTTTGGCGTAGCGTTGATCGTCCATGCCTTTTTCGAAGCCGTCGATCCAGCCGAAGCAAATGGCTTCCTCCACCGCGTCCACATATGGGATGGATGGTTTTTGAGTGAATTTCTTATATTGAATCAACCAGATCTCTTTACAAGTCTTGTGATTCTTCTCCAGCCACTCGCGAAATTCCTCACGCGTGGTTACGTAAATTGTTTCACCGATTTCCATAATAAGGTCTCCGCTCGCAATGACATAATAAAAACGCCTCTCAAGAGAGGCGACATTCAAGCACAAGTCAACTCTCATCTTCCAGACTTTAGTCTGACGGAGTTGGCACCGTCTTTAGCGGTTGCCGAGGCTTCGCAGGGCCGTTCCCTCTGCCTCTCTGGATGAGTACAGTAATGAAATTACCCTTGTTTTATATCACACGGCAGGGAGGGCTGTCAAACAAATATTCTGCTTGACAGCCGCTTGATTTCCACTTAAACTAGCAATTAAGTTTTTCCTTAATAGATATGAAACAAGTCGAACCCATCCATACTTTTGACCAGATCAAACTGCTGGCGGACTCACGCCGCATGGATATCCTGCGCCTCTTGATGGATTCACCCGCCACACTCACGCAGCTCGCACGGACCTTGAAGCAGTCTCCCGCGTGGATACGTCATCATATTTTGACGCTCGAATCTGCCCACCTCATCGAAGTTAGTGAGGTGCGCAGGACCGGCAAGGTAACCGAGAAGTTCTATCGTGCAAAAAGCGGCGCTTTGCTTTTGCAGGAGATCGTTCTGCCGAAAAGCAAAAAACCTGTGGTCATCTTTTCGGGCAGCCACGACCTGGCGCTTGAAGAAATTGCCGAACATCTCAACAGGCATGTCACCCTGTTGAGCCTGCCCGTCGGCTCATTGGATGGATTGGTCAATTTGCGGCAGGGTTTATGCCAGGTCTCGGGCGCGCATATTTTGGATGAATCAGGTGAATACAACACACCCACGGTACGGCATATCTTCCCGGATCGCGACGTGGAACTGGTCACACTTGCCCATCGCACACAGGGACTCATCCTCGCAGCCGGCAACCCCAAAAGTATCAAAAAAGTTTCAGATATTGCGCGTGCGAATGTGAAATTCATCTACCGCAATGCAGGTTCCGGTACGCGGTTGTGGTTTGATGCTGAACTCAAGAAACAGAGCATCGATTCGTCGCATATCCGTGGATATGACAGCACGGTCAAGACTCACAGCGAAGCCGCCGCGTTAATTTTGCAGGGTAAGGCCGATGTAAGTATTGGCCTACAAGCCGCCGCGCATCAGCACGAACTTGACTTTATCCCGTTATTTGAAGAACGCTACGACCTCATCCTGCCGCGCGAGCAGGAGAAGAACCTCAATCCATTGCTTGATTACATCCAAACCACGGATTTTCGCAGTTCGCTTATTTCATTGTCTGGCTACAATACCCAACATAGTGGCGAGCGGGTCGTTTTATGATCCTTAAGGGGATTGGTCTTTTTTATTTTCAATTTTCAACTAAGGAAATACTTAATTGAAAATTGTAATAATGGGATAAGAAATATTGCAGGGCATACGCTTAACGCTGCAAAAGGCATTGAGCTCAAAAAATCTTATATCAAGGACAGGTTTATGAAACACACTTCACGTAATATTCTATTAACTCTCCTGCTCATCCTCTCCATTACGTTGACAGCCTGCGGCGCCTCAGCCACGCCGATAGCTGCTCCTGTGACTGAGGCAGTTTTCGCCACCGAAGCACCGGCGACAGAAGTCCCCGCGACAGAAGTCGCGGCACCGGCGAACCCGAATATTATTCTTGCCACCACCACTTCCACACAGGATTCAGGTCTGCTCGATGTGCTGGTTCCGCTCTTCGAAGGGCAAACAGGTTACACGGTCCAGACCGTGGCGGTGGGGACGGGTGCCGCGCTCAAGATGGCGGAGGAAGGCAACGCCGATGTCCTGCTCGTCCATGCGCCCTCCTCCGAGGTTGCATTGATGGAGGCAGGTTGGGGCATGGACCGTTTCCTTGTCATGCATAATGACTTTGTGATCGTCGGCCCTGCAGAGGACTCCGCGGGTATCAAAGGTTCCGCCACTGCTGTTGAAGCATTCCAGAAAATTTTTACTGCAGGTGGAACGTTTATCTCGCGCGGTGATGACTCGGGTACCAATAAAATGGAAATCAGTCTATGGGGTAAGACCGGGAACGACCCGAAAGGCGCTGCATGGTATGTCGAATCCGGGCAGGGTATGGGCGCCACGTTGACGATTGCATCTGAAAAGACAGCTTACACGTTGACCGATCGCGCCACATATCTTGCAAACAAAGATAAATTGAGTCTCGATATCCTGGTGGAGGGCGACCCTGCCTTGCTCAACGTGTATCACGTCATCACGGTCAATCCCGATAAATGGCCCAAGTCCAATTACGATGGCGCCATCGCGTTTGCCAGTTTCATGATTGATCCTGCCACCCAGGAAGTCATCCGTAATTTTGGCGTGGATAAATTCGGTCAGCCGTTGTTCTTCCCCGATGCAGATAAAACTGACGCAGACCTGGGCTTGTAATATCAGCTTGACTTTCGCTTATGCAGGAAATAAAGCTTGCATTCGAGGTGAAGCCGGTTCAATCTATAGGGCATCACTCAATATATCGTCATTGGTTTGATAAAGTATTTTGCCGCGCGCCCTTGCCTTGACTTTCAAGAAAAGCCAGGCATGATCGCAATAGCTTTGTGATGGCGTTGGGAACGTCCTTATGGCACGGACATTTTTCGGTTTTAGTCAATTGTTTGGTGCCAGGATGCAGTTCTTCGATTTGCCAGCGCACGTCGTTTGCATCTTGAAGTCTCTTTGGGATCACATCCCAGCCCCAGCGCCGGCAGCGGCAGACCGGGTTTGCCTGGTGGCGGGCCGGGCCTGCCAGGCGGAAAGCCGTAATACTCATTCACCGAAATATATAAAGGCAGGCAAGGGATTTTCTCCGCCTGCCTTTTTTGTCCTACCATTGAACGGTAAAAAATGAATTTATCTTTTCCATCAGTGCGGGGTTTAATTTTTCCATGCGGCTTGTTTCGCTGGAAAAGGCAAGCAGAAAACCTGCAATCATAGTGACAACGATTAATAAATTTGCCAGAACCGCAAAATATTTTGTTCGTTTGGATGTCGAGCTGAGTCTTATCTGGATGATTTCCCAATACCCAATAATTGCGAGAAGTGTAATTGGGGAAATGACATCAACGAGAAAACGCGTTTGTCCGAAAAAATAGAACAGGATGCTGGTGAAGCCGATAATAAAAGATCCGCCCAGCAGGTAAATGATAAAACGATATGGTCGATTGTTACTTGATGAAATCCTTTGTTTTGGAAACAAAGGACGCAAAGCTAAAATCAGGAATGGCGCGTAGAATAAGATCCCGCTCACTCTTCCGCCCGCGTAAATTTTTGGTGCGGCAAGTTTAAGCGTCTCAAACAGGCTGTTGATCGTGATCGGTTGAATAAAAGGGAATCTTGAAATAAAAGTAAATGGCTGAAAGAGATAGGCATAAAGATTCAGAAGGAAATAATCAGGCTGGAATGTCAAATTCATTTGTTGGTTTAAATTAAAGATGGTGATCTGATAACGCAGGCCGAATTCAAGCGGAGAGTCAAAGCGCGCCCAGTTATACCAGCCGATGGCAATCGCACCGAACACCAGCGGGATGAACAGGGAGGTGATATCTCGAAGGCCTTTCTTCCAGTTTATTGGCTTGGCGAGGTTTTTTACGATCCAGAAAGCCGTTAATACCGTCAGGAAGATGACAGACAATACAGTGATTGCCCTGGATCCCACGGCACACGCCCAAAATACTCCTGCCAGAAATAGATTCCATTTATTGATGGATGTATCCCCTGCAAAGGCAGAAAAAGAAAAATAGATTCCGCCGATCAAAAAGAATTGACCTGCTCCAATGGCTGCTTCATAGACATTGGGAACATTGAGGGACCAGAGCACTGGCAGGATCAAGCCAGTTAATACAATGCAGATAAACACATTCCATGCAGGTATGTTTTCAAAGTATCTGCGCCATAATTTAAAGATAATGAGGGAATTAAAGACCAGCAAGCCCGCCAAAAAGAAATAGACCAGGTAAATATCATTCACCGGTTTGCCGCTAAAGAGTTGAATGGGTGTAATCAACAAAGCCGGTACGGGACCCCAATACAAATATAACTTTCCTTTGTACAGGGACATATCCCAAACCTCATCGTCAAATGGAGGCCTTGATGTGGGGCTGTAGGGGTTTTCCGCCTCCAGCAGGGCTTTGCCTGGTTCCACGTCAACATGGAGTTGACCCCTGCCGAATGCGTCTGCAAGCTGGGTGTAATAGTGAGTGGTATTATTCCAGGTTGTGAAGTTCCCAAAGGTGATGAACCAGGCGTAGATCACAAAAATAACCGCACAAATATGAGCGAGCAAAAACAGCGTTTTTAATTTGTCCGATTTAGTGAAGGTATTATTGTTTGATTTTATTGAAAATATAAAGATGGAAATAATAAATAAGGCGATTCCAAGCAATAACAGAATGAAACGGGAACGTCCCCAATCTGGATTTGGGTCAAGCCCAATCCTGTAGGCAAAGACAGCAAAAAAGGCGCAAATGAGACCATCCGTAATTAATAGCGCGGGGATTGTCAAATCTGAGATTACCGATTTACGCATGAAGAAGAACTCCGCCTGGGCATGGTTTGATTAAAAAGCATATTGATTCTAACAGAAACATATCCGTACAGGAAAATGGATGTAAAATAAGTCAAACCGTCAACAGGGAGAGTACTGTGACTGAATCCAACTCCAAACCCACCTATCGGATTGCAGATTTGCATGAATCAGACCGTCCGCGGGAGAGGCTGGCCTCCCTCGGTCCGCAGGTGTTGACCAATGCGGAGTTGATCGCCATTTTACTGCGGGTGGGCGTGCATGGGGAAAATGCAGTGGAGCTGGGTCAGCGCTTGTTACATAAATTTGGCGGATTAGGAGGTTTGCATCGTGCGCCATTAAATGAACTGACCGACCAGCATGGAATTGGCGAAGCCAAGGCGGCGCAGATCAAGGCCGCCATTGAATTGGGGAGAAGGCTCACACTTGATTCGCCTGAAGAGAGACCTGCCATTAACAGCCCTGCAGATGCGGCCTCGCTTGTGCAATATGAAATGTCTGCCTTGGAGCAGGAACATTTGCGGGTTATTCTGCTGGATAGACGAAATCGAGTGTTGGAGATCTTGGAAGTATATAAAGGTTCGGTCAATTCTTCGCAAGTGAGAGTGGGGGAATTGTTCAGGGATGCGATCCGCACAAATGCCTCGGCGTTGATCATTGTACATAACCATCCAAGCGGCGACCCCACTCCCAGCCCTGATGATGTGGTTGTAACGCGTGCCATTGCGCAGGCGGGAAAACTATTGGACATAGACGTGCTCGATCATTTGGTGATTGGGCAGGGGAAATGGGTTTCGTTGAAAGAGCGCGGTTTGGGATTTGTGTAAATATAAAATGCTCAATTGAGTGTTTCGTGAAGAGCTTAATTGAACATCATTACATACTTCTCTTCACGGTAAACGCATCCAGCTGACCTGTAGCAGGTTCGTACTCTATGCGCGCTTCATCCACGCGCGAGATGCTCGGACCTTGCTTGGCCATCTCAATGAATTCATCAATTTGAATGCGCGTCCCTTCAGCGATTGTTTCCACGGTATCATGCCCAAGATTGCGCACCCAGCCGAGCACGCCGATTTGCAAGGCATTGTATTCCACATGGGCGCGAAAGCCCACAGCTTGCACGCGTCCTTTTACCCAGATATGCACACGAAAATGTTCATTTGGGTTGGTTGCCATCTTTTCTCCGAGTGTGCGCCATAACATGATGTGTATAAGTCCGGGGCAGGCCCGCCCCCCAGTTCTTTGCCATCAAGTAGTAATGTATTTTAACCATTTCATTACCTCGATAAAAACACGATCAATGGCGTGAGTGTCAGCGGACTTAATATGGTGCCGAGAAAAACTATGGCGGTGACAAGCGATGGCTCCAGTTTATATTCGGTTGCAATGACTGTAGTTGCCACCGCGGCCGGCATGGAGGCTTCAATCACACTTCCCTGATGGGCGTGCCCTCCCAGGCCGAATAAACTGGCGAGCAGGAGTCCCGCGATTGGGCCAAGGATCAATTTTGTAAGCACGCCCACACCTAACGCGCGAAAACTATGGGACCATTCGATCTTCGTCAATTCCAATCCGAGCAGGATGATCATGAGCGGAACCGCTCCGCTTGCGGCGATCTCGATCGTGCGTGAGAGTGGAATTGGGATCTGAACACCTGTGGCTTTTACCAACAATGCCAGTAGCACGCCATAAACAATGGGAAGTTTGAATATACCCCATACGGCGGATTTCAAGTCTGTATGTCCAAGCGAGGCAATGATTACCCCGACCGTATTAAAAAGGATAGTGTTGGTCACATAATAAATGGATGCGACTGCCAGCGCCTCATTCCCAAAAGCGAATTTGACCAAAGGCAGCCCATAATTGCCCGTGTTACCAAATGAGATCGTGAGAATAACCGCCAATAAATGGGTTCGTTTGAGTCGCAAGACTTTTCCGAAGATGAAGGCGATTATTCCCATGATGATGATGACCGCAATAGTGTATTCAACTGTGGTGAGAGCCTGCTTCAAATTCAACTGGCTTGTGACCATCAAATTAAAGACCAGCAAAGGGCTGAAGACGTAAAAGACGATGCGCCCAATGGTGCGCGAGTCAACGGTTAGGAATTTGCCGAGGACATAGCCTGCCGTTGCGATCAGCAAAATGGGGAGCAGGTTGTTTGCAAAGGTGGTGAGGAGTTCGTTGATGGACATTAGATTGTGGCGAAATTATAAACCCCAAATAAAAAAAGGCGGCCACAAAGACCGCCCTATATATTTATTTCGCAATTAATTCTGGAGGTTTGATCAATACCGCCTGCATCGACCAGGGTCCCGTCCATGTGACGGTGACGGGGATGACCTTGCCGCGCAAATTATCTTCAGATTCAACGAAGATGATCTTGTTGGTGGGAGTGCGTCCACGCCAGCGGCCTTTGACTTTCTCTTCGAACAAAACGTCCACAGTTTCGCCGAGGTATTTTTTATTGATCTCAGCGACGATTTCTTCCTGCAGGTCATCGAGCATGTGCAGGCGGCGGAGTCTCTCCTCTTCAGGGATGTTATCGTCCATGCGGCGTGCCGCGACGGTGCCCTCTCTCAGCGAGTAGCGTGCCAGATGGGCAACATCCAGTTTCAGGTCCGATAAGACGCGGTAGGTTTCCATGAACTGTCCCTCGGTCTCACCAGGGAATCCGACGATGATGTCCGTCGCGATGGAAGAATCAGGAATTTGCGAGCGGATCTTTGTTACGAGGTCGCGATAATTCTGCTGGGTGTATCCGCGCTTCATATTGACCAGTACTTCGTCATCGCCGGCCTGGATGGGGAGTTCGATATGCGGCATCACGCGCGGAAGCTCGGCGATGGCCTGGATGAGATCATCATCAAAATAATTTGGATGGGAGGTCAGGAAGCGAATGCGCTCAATACCTTCCACTTCGTGGATGATGCGCAAGAGCGCCGCGAGATTAGGGCCGTCAGAAATGTCCTTGCCGTAACGATCCACGATCTGACCCAGCAGAGTGACTTCTTTTACGCCCTGCTTTGCCAGCGAGCGGACTTCGCTGATAATATCGCCAACGGGGCGCGAACGCTCAGCGCCGCGTTTGGATGGGATGATGCAGAATGTGCAGGCGTGTGAGCAACCATATACGATTGGCACATGTGCGCTGACGAGCTTGCCCTGCTCCGCAATGGGGAGGATCAACTCATCGTCCATCATCAGGAAGCGGCGTGCAGTTTCCGCATCTTCGAGCGAATGAACTTCGCCCTGCGTGAGGTGCGAGATCAACGGCCCGGGGTCGGAGGGGGGCGAAAAAACATCCACGAAGGGGAGTTTCTCGCGCAATTTTTCCGCGCCGCGCACACCGACCATGCAGCCCATCAGGTTGATGACGAGGTTGGGGTTCTTCTTTTTAAGCGGCGCAAGCGAGGTGACGCGTCCCATGGCTTTATCTTCCGCAGCCTGGCGCACGACACAGGTGTTTAATACAATAACGTCTGCTTCTTCGATGGTCTCGGTAAGGGTGTAACCAAGATGTTCCAATGAAGAACCGACCCGCTGAGAGTCGGCCACGTTCATTTGGCAGCCTTCGGTCCAGATATGGTATTTCATAGGACGCAAATTATACCAAGTCTGTCGGGATTCGAGATTTTGGAGTTTAAAAGCATACATCCGAGTTTTTGAAAACTCGGATGTATATCACACATTGTTTTCTAATTTATCTCACTATTGATAAACTTGACAGGATTTAACTGTACCCGGCACCGGGTCACCAAAAACGCCATTCGTGCAGGAGACTCCATTTGTGTATGTTCGGGTGGTCCAAATGCCGTTGGCTCCATATCGCACTGGAGCTGTTCCGCTAAAACTGCAATAACCACCTTCACTTGCGCAAGTTGTCCAGGTTGGATCAGGGGCGGCAGTAGATGGGGCAGCGACTTGGTCACCGCCGCCGCCGCCAACACCAGACAATGAGTCATTGACTGTGCTGAACACATTCCCAATAATGGGACCCAAGATCAACAGCGTAGCGATGACCACGATGGCAACCAATACTAGGATGAACGCATTCTCCACCAATCCCTGTCCGTTTTCCTACATTGGTTTTGAAGAGAATAAAAACATAAATTTTTATTTCCTTTACTTTGTATTATTAGTTTTTTGATGAAATATATCTTATTATATACACTCTGCATTGGATTAAGGATGATTCATGTCCGTTCTAATCTAACGAAAGACTATGCTGCCGGTTTGAAAAGTGGTAACAGGCTAATTCCCGCGAGAATCTATGATATCGTACCCATTGGTATATCCATGGCAAACTTGAAAATGAGGTGATTTCTTTTTCAATCGAGGTATTAAGGTTTACACAAATCCTGGAGGATATTATCCACATCAACCAGAGTGCCTGCTTTTAGCGATACACGCTTCCAAAGTGTGCCAAGCGCCGGGCACAAAGTGTTTTGTCCTTTGATCGTACGCTCGGTTAATTTGATTGCCCTGTCTGTATCGCCGGTCATGGCGAAGGCTTCAATGAAAGGTAAATTCTCAACCGGCATGGACGCGCTGAATCCATTTTTTTGCGCCTGATTGTAAAGCTTTACGACACCATCCCAATCAGTTTGCTGGCGGGCCAACTCGGCCTTGATATAGTAATAGCACCAGTCGTGAGCGGGTTCAATTCCAAAAAGAGTATCATCCAAAATAAGTTTGGGCGCGTCAGTAATAATCAAGCCGGGGTCGGAAAGTGGAATGGCATTGATCAAATAAATATTAGCGCCTGGGACAGTCTCTGCGTTTCCATAAATGGGGTCGAGCACTCGCAGGCAGCCATCTGCTTCCTTGTAGATCACCACACTGTCCGAAGTTGAGCCATTGAAATTGACCGTGCGATATTGGAGTTGAATTGGCTTGTCGGCTCCCAGGGAGGCTGAGTTGAATCTTGTTTTGAGATAAAACAATACAAACGGAAGATTACGGCCATTTAAATCTGGTGCATAGATCCAATTTAACGGTGCAGTGAGCTGCAAATCTGAAACATACTTAAGTGGCAGTTCATAGGTTAATAAAGCCGTATTTTTTTCCAAGGCCGGCATGCGCCAGGCAAGCTGCCAGAAGAAGTCCTGCTGATTCGCCCAGTCACGGCGATAAGTATTTGCGACAGAAAATTGATAAGCGGTGGACATTCCGATCAGCACACTCAGGATGAAGATCTTCCGCTTCCCTTCCTTTAATACTAAAGTTGCCAGCCCAACGATAAAGAGACTCGCCCCAAGCATGATCGAGACAAAGAAACGGTCATAATCGAATTCAAGTTTCAGAGGCAGACCTGCCGCCCAGGACGGGAGTCTGCCCGCGAAAATCGCGACCAGACCAATTGTCACAGCCCATAAACCCCAATTATCGTTTTGATCTATATTTGGCTCGATTTTTTCAGTGAACGAGGATTGCATCAAGATAAAAATAACCGAGGCTGAAATTATGAGAATAACCAGGGCAATCGATTGGGTTACCGTCCCATCGATTGTCGAGAAGATGTTAAAGGCCTCCAGCCACGCTGTAAAGCCGGAGAGGGAGAAGGTCGAAACAAGCTCATTCCCAAGCGCAAGAGGAGAGAGCGTCGAACTTGACAATATGCTGACGTCGTAGGAGGCATAAGCCGTGGATAGATGATAGGTGTAGGTCCACACGGCATTGAGAATCCACATAATAAAGTATGGAAGCCATAGCAAGCCTGTTTTTTGCAATAAATCTTTTCGATTTGTTATCGTTTCGGCAAGCATTGCAAGCAGGAAGAAGAAGCGTAAAATTTCCAGACCGAAAAAATATTCGGTTGAGAAAAGTCCCATTGCCTGCAGAACGATGGCGAGCACGGTCAGGCGTTTGGTGTAACGTCCATGCCGAAGCGCCCAGGCTGTCACGCCAAAAGATGCGATCAACCAAAGAAGCGGAATAAGTTCCTGATTCACATGGGTCAATGCGACCCATTGCTGTTGATAACCGGGATAAACGGTAAAGAGAAAGACCACCCATATCAAGTTCCGCTTTTGAGTCGGCCATATCAATCGAAGCACGAACCAAATTTCGAGCGAGAGCAGGAAACGGGTTATTAATCCGATCACTTGCCAGGTGAAGGCGCCGCCCCCAAAGAGGGTGGTGGTTGCTTGAAAAATCGGTCCAAGAAATGGGCGAAATGGGCGGAACATTTCAATAAATTCTGCGGGTCCAAGAAATTTCAGGAACCAGGCAAAGGGCCAGTCGTCCCAATAAAACCCCATCCAGGGAATGAGCAATCCGTATGCCAGCACAACCAGCATCAGGAGCACGCCGGGCACGAAAATTTTTTCTTTTTGAAGGTTTTTTATGATCTTGTCTTTCAACACAGATAGCTTCCCATTGAAATTTAAATGGATTTTACCACCAAGGATCAATTGCAGACCGGTCAGCCGTGAAGCATGTCTTTGGTATAATTTTCATCATGGATCGTAAAAAATTCATTCCCCCAATTATTTACATTGTTTTGATGGCTGCCTTGTTGATGCCGCGCATTTCCGCGCTTGGTTCCTTTGTGACACTCGATGAACCGTCCTGGTTGAGCCAGGGCGCAAATTTTTATTATGCGCTTGGTCAAAGGGAATTTCAGAATACTGTCTATGAATATCAACCCGCTGTGACCACCATGTGGATCATCAGCGTTGCCATGTTGCTTTATTTTCCTGAATACCGCGGCTTTGGTCAGGGCTATCTTGATTATGAAAAAGGCAGGCTTGATCCTTTCATGTACCAGCATGGTCGGGACCCGCTTGTCCTGCTGCATCTTGCACGGTTAATTCAAGTCCTGGGGATTGTCGCTTTATTCATGATCTTATATTATTTATTGCAGAGACTTATTCCAAAACTACCCGCTGCATTTGCAATTCTCATCGCTTCGTTTGATCCGTTCTTCCTCGGCCAGTCGCGCCTGTTGGACCATGAAGCCATGGTTTCATTATTTGTGGTGGTCTCCCTGCTGGCTCTTGTCATATATCTTTCGCAGGATCGCAAATTGATATTTTTATTAATCTCGGGTATTGCCGCAGGGTTGGCTCAACTCACAAAATCATCGGCCGTTGCAATGCTTGCGCCGGTTGGTGTTTTGTTATTGATTCAAATATTTCAGGAAAAGCAAAACGGGATAGTGAAGGCATTGACCGGCAATATAAAAATTTTATTCCTTTGGTTTTTTGTCTTAGTTGTCACCTACTCTGTATTCTGGCCCGGCATGTGGGTCGCGCCCGGGAAAATGCTTTACGAAGTATACGGCAATGCCTTCAGCTATGCGTTTCAAGGCGCGCGTCTCAAAGTCACTGAGCAGTTGGATGTTTCTCAATTCAGGCTCAATACGAACCTGGCTGGGATGTGGGAAATGAGTAAGGTGCTTTTTTGGAGGACGACCCCGCTGACCTGGCTCGGCATCCTGTTTGGATTTGCCCTGCCGTTCACTTCCCGCCGTGAGCTGGTCCGCCCATACAGACAGTTATTTACCCTGCTGTTGACCACCGCTCTGGCATTCATCCTCATGATTGGCATCGCCCAGGGACGCAATTCCCCGCATTATATTCTCTCCAGTTATCTTGCATTAAACCTGCTGGCCGGGTTGGGTTGGTTCCATTTGATCCAGGGTCTTGGTTCTCATTTTTCTTTCAATAAGAATCGGGTGCAGTATGCCGGTTTAACTTTATTATTGTTCTTTCAAGTATGGAGCGCGGTTTCCTACTATCCATATTATTTCACCTACCGCAATCCCATCTCATATAGTCTTAGCGGAAATAAATACTACGCACAATTCCCCTATGGCGAGGGACTGGAACTCGCCGCACAATATCTCGCTGAGCTGCCAAACGCAAAGGAATCAACCGCGCTTGTCTATTACAGCCGCGGCTGTTTCTCCTATTTTTACCCCGGCATTTCCACAAGTTTCAGGCCTTATTACGTGGACGGTGAACACGCTGTAGATTTGTTGAACTTTGTTCAAAACGCCGACTACATTGTTGTATATTATGCAAACCAGGGTCGATTGGAAAAATATAAAGCCTATCTCCAAATTCTCTCCACGGTGGAACCCATGCATGAGATTTGGTTGGATGGATATAAATATATCCAGATCTATCAGGTGGATTCTTTCCCGCCAGAGGTCTTCGAAGCGCTGGCAAATCTATGAGAACTGACATGAAGAAAAATAAATGGAAATTCCTTTTAACGGTCCTTTTTTTGCTCCTACTGATCGTTCCCTCGCATGTCATCGGTATCGACAAGGTCGTCACCATTGACGAGCCATGGTGGGTGATCTCAGGCTCCAATTATTATTATGCCCTTACGCATGGTGATTTTGAGAATACTCTTTACGATTACCATCCTGCCGTAACCACCACATGGGTCGTGACAGCGGGTATGCTTTCCTATTTCCCTGAATATCGCGGGTTCGGGCAGGGATATTTTGATGTCCGCAAGCCGAAGTTTGAAGAGTTCATGCGTGAACATGGAAAAGAAGCCATTGACCTCGTCCGCAACAGCAGGTTGATTCAAACAATGTTGTTGATTGCGCTTGCGCTTTTGGGATATTTCCTGTTGCAATTGCTGGTTGACCAAAACGCGGCTTTCCTTGCCGTTGCGCTTGCAATGACCGGCCCATATTTTCTTGGGCATTCCCGCCTGCTCAATCACGAAGGCATGCTGGCCATGTTTGTGCTGGTTTCATTCCTGGGGATGCAGGTATATCTCAATAAAGACCGTAGAATAATCTATCTACTGATTTCGGGAGGGGCATTCGGCCTCGCACAATTAACCAAGTCATCATCCATTGTACTTATGCCATTATTTGGGTTGATCCTTTTTAGCGGGTTGTTCAGACGAAATGAACAGTCATTGGGTATCAAGATATGGAGTGCGGCAAAAACATTTGTAATATGGCTGGCGGCTGCAATATTTGTCTTTGTGATGATATGGCCGGGGATGTGGGTCGCGCCAGGTAAAATGATTTATGAGATTTATGGCAATGCTTTCAGTTACGCCTTTCAGGGCGCTCGTTTGGAAATCACCCAGGAATTACAGCCATCCACTTTTACCCTTGTCAGCGGATTGGATGGCGTTTTTCAGTATCTGCGAAGCTGGGCGGCCTCATCCACCATCCTTACATGGCTTGGGCTGATTTTTGCTTTGTTCCTGCTGATCTCAAAAGATAGGGAAAGACTGTCTTTGCCAATAAAATCCACGCTTATTTGCCTGGCTTTACTGGGTGGTCTGTTTATTGTCATGTTCGGTGTGGCGCAGGGGCGTAATTCTCCGCATTACATCCTCAGCAGTTACGTTTGTTTTGATGTGATTGCAGGAATCGGTTGGGGGTATCTATGGGTATGGGTCAAAAAACGATGGGTGGAGTTGGATCGAGGTTATGTAAATATGCTTGCTTTTATTCTGCTTGTAGGATTTCAAATAGGGTGTACTATTCCGTACTATCCTTACTATTATACGTATCGGAACCCCATTACGAATACAGGCGGTTCTCGCGGATATGGGGAAGGACTGGCTCAGGCAGCTGAGTACCTGGCACAGAAACCGAATTCGAAGGAGATTCGTGCATATGTTTATAACGGCATGGGCACATTTTCCTTCTTTTTCCCCGGAGAAACGGTTGTATTGAAAAAAGTATACCTTATTAATGGTGATATGCTTGCCGTTGCCAACGAAACACGCAACGCTGATTATCTGGTTTTATATCCAATCGTACAATACTATCTGCCCGAATCTGAAAAGCTATTGGATGCATTCCAGGGTGTTGTGCCTGAAAAAACCATTTTCATTAATGATTTGGAATATATCCGCATCTATAAAACTACGGATATACCCGAAAGCGTTTACGAGAAAATGAGCAGGTAGTTCATTATCGAATACCGCTCGTCAATGGTTCGGATGGATCGTCCATGATGCAGGTTATGGGCAAGATGAATACACACAGGGTTAAACAAAATAGGGCTGGATCAAAACCCAGCCCTATTTTGTATTACTTTATCTTACTTGCACAGATACAGAGACATCGTCTGGTTTCCCTGAGGTTGTGGACCTGTAATCTGTGTCTGGGCTCTGGGGCCTGGAGCAGGTCGATCCCCTGATGCGATCTGACTAAATTCAGGTACAACCGAGCAGGAGGTCTTCAACCGATCCACGATATCCCCTTTCCTGCCATGATCGCCGCCGTACAATACATAGCGCAATTCACCATTCGTAATCATCCCCGCCAGATCTTCCGCGTTGACCACCTCATCCTGTCCGCCGAAACCGCCCATGTAAAGCACGGGGCGTCCAGTGGCGATGACGAATTGCGCACCTTGTTGTGAGGACGGAACCGCCAGGAGATATTCCACATCCTGCGTGTTCGCAGAAAGGTAGGCGAGTAATTCTTCATTGAGATTCGAACCACCATCAGCCTGCGAGCGGGCGCGATCATCACCGACTTGTGTCGCAAGATGACTGCCGCCTGTGTATGCGGTGGGTAAATTTCTATCTGAATTCACTGTCACAGTCATTACTGTCCAATATATGGGGATGATCAGCATCGAGGCGAGAATCGCGACGTAAGCCATGCGCTTCATGAAGATCATTGAGAGGGCGCCAGCCATAAAGAGCATCCCAACTCCGAGCATCCACCATGATTGCTCGCCATATTGATAGGATGCAAAAACCTGAAAGGCAAGTGTGATTGCGGCAGCAACGATCAGCAGGATGCCGATCCAGTTATTACCTGTGCCCCATGACCATAACTGCGCGAAGCCAATGCCAACCATTGCGCCGAGTGCGGGAGCCAGCATGATGGCGTAATATGAATGGAAGATCCCGGAGATCATGCTGAAGAACATCACACAGGTGAGCAACCACCCGCCCCAGAGGACGAGGGCTTTGTGAACGCCTGATTGAATTGGCAGTTGAATGCGTGAGCCAAGGAGTGCGAGCAGAACACTGATCAGGGCGAAGGGCAGCAGCCAGGACATCTGCTTGGATAAAGGTTGAGTGAAGAAGCGGAACATCCCGGGGGAGCCGGTTTCCTGGCTAAATGGTGTTCCACCACTTTGTCCATTCGGGCCTTGCCCATCTGGCCCGCCATTTGGGACTTGCCTATTCGGAGCCTGACCATTTTGTGGGAGCATACCCTGCGGCGCACAAGCCAGCACACCCAAATCAGGCGGCGTGATACATATCCCATCCACGCTGCGACTCGGCAGTGTGAAAGAGCAGGATGCGCCTTGTGTCGAAGCTGCACATGCATCAATGGCTTCCTGCGGCGCGCCTCGACGGGCACCCTGCTGGGGTTGAGTCGACTGATTGGGATTTGTACCAGACTCATCCTGAGTCTGATCGAAGAGTTGCGGCGCAGTTGGAGGCGTTCCTCCATTCTGATTGTCGCCTCCCGGGCCAAAGAACCCGCCGAATAAACGCGAAGTCCCATTGTGACCAGTAATGAGTCCCATGACAGTGTTGTCGCCGCTTGAGCCAATATATGGACGCTGTTCTGCGGGAGTCAGGTCTACCACGACTGCCCATGAAAGCGAAACGGCGAGCAGCAAAACAGTGGCAAGGCCCAGGTTGAACATTTTGCGCAGCCAGCCTTCTTTTGAGCCAAAGAAATAAAGCGCATAAAAGGCAGGCAGGGGCAGAAAGGCCTGCATCATCTTGATATTGAAGCCGAGACCAACGATGAAGGCGCCGAGTAAAAGCCAGCGTAATTTTCCTGACTCTGTTGCCTGGATAAATGCCCATGCTGCGAGCAGCAGGGTGAAGACCAGCATACCGTCCATGGTATTGTTGCGATTGGTGGCAACGAAGACGGGCGTGACCGCCATGACGAATGCGGCCACAAGACCCGCGAGCTCGCCCATGTATTTTTTGACCATGATGTAAAGCAGTGGAATTCCGAACACACCCGCGAGGATATTGGGTAGTGAAACGCTAAAGCCGCTCACCCCAAGGAAGTAGGCGAAGACTGTTTCGATCCATAATCCCAATGGAGGTTTATCGACCGTAACCGAACCGCCTGGTTCCGCGGCCACGAAGAAAAAGTTACTCCAGGATTGCAGCATGGATTTAACGGCGGCGGTGTAATATGAGTTTGCATCGCCAATGGATTCGATGTTGTACATGTGCAGTCCAAACGAGAATGCCATGATGACGATGAGTAGCACGGTTGAGATCGTCACACCGAGGAAAAGATTTTTCTTAAGGAACGAAGGCTGTGATGGCAGGGTTGCTGTTGTCATTTTATTGCTCCTTGTTTTATGTCCTTGCGAGGAGGGCATCGGCTCGACAAAACAAGCTTCGAGTCGATGGGGGATTAGTTGCCCATTCGGGTACTATGTCGGGTGGAAAAGCATCGCCCTCGCAATGATATAAAGTTTATATTTCGACGCCAAAAACCGAGAGTGAAGCCAGTCACCACTTGCCATTTAAACCCGTGAAATCTGTCAACAAAGGGCATGACACCTGTCATGGGTACCTCCTCCAAAGCGTGACGGCAGACACATCCCTCCGCCGGACCTCCGTGATATGATTTGGCTATGCAAGCACGTTCCCAAGACTCAATCCGCTTTCTCCGCATCGCCGCCTGGATCTGGATCAGCTTCCTGTTTGCGATGGCCTGCATGGATTTTGTGCTTTACACGCAGGTAAACCTGCCCATTGCGCAGAACCTGCCTTTGCAACAAGGGGCTGCGGGTCAGCAATTGCCGCCTCTCAATCAACAGCTTCGACCCAATCCACTGAACCTTTTGAGAAATCCACTTAAGCCCGTCTATCTCTTCTATGCCGCGAATGGATTGGTGGCGCTGCTCTTTCTTGTCTTCGCCCACTCGAATGGGATACAAAAAATTTTGGGCCGTGTTTTTTATCCCCTGCTCCTGCTTGCCATTTCCACTGCGCCCATTATTATCAACGTCTTGATCACTCCGCGCTTTCCCAATGGTCCGCTGTCCAATGCGGAGGGCATGGCGCTTCGACAACTGCCCGTCTTGTTTGTCGCGCTCGCGCTCGTGGCATGGGAATATGAATTGTCGCAGGTCATCTTTTTTAGCGTTGCCACCACCACGCTTGAATTGGGTCTCATTTACTTCAGCGCCGTAGATTATCGAAACATTTTCGTCTTTCTCTTTATCGCCATCATTCGCACGATCAGCTTTATTGCGGTGGGCGTCTTCATCAGCCTGCTCGTGGCGCGCTTGCGTGAACAACGCGAGTCGTTGAGTGAGGCAAATGCCAACCTTACGCATTATGCCTCCACGCTGGAGCAGCTCACGGTCAGCCGCGAACGCAATCGTCTCGCGCGCGAACTACACGACACGCTTGCCCATTCCCTGACCGCAATTTCCGTCTCGCTTGAAACCGCCAAAGCCTATTTCGATATCGACTCAAACAAGACCCGCGACTTGATCGACAAGTCTTTGGAGTCGACTCGTGTGGGCGTGGATGAAACCCGCCGCGCACTCAAAGCCCTGCGCTCATCGGCATTGGAGGATATGGGACTCGGACTCGCTGTCCAACGCGCGGCGGAATCTGCTGCGACACGCTTCCATCTTAATCTGACGCTTGATCTTAAAAATCCCATGCCCTCCCTCAGCCCGGACGTGGAGCAGGCCATTTATCGTATTGCGCAGGAATCCATCGAAAATATTGTCAATCATTCACAGGCCAAAAATTTCAGCGTGCGTTTGGAAAGCAACGGCCATATTACACTCACCATTCAAGATGACGGTATCGGCTTTGATGCAAGGCCGAAAGAAACCACTGATCACTTTGGTCTGGTGGGGATGCGTGAACGCGCCGAGCTTGCGGGCGGCAAGTTGAAGATCGAAAGCGGAAAAGGCAAAGGCACGAAGGTTGTGTTGACGATATAATTTCACACCATATTCTGCTGGTTGAGTAGCCGAAGGCGTATCGAAACCAGCAATAAAATGGAAACTTGAAATTGGTGGTTTCGATGCGGGTTCCGCCAAAAAGCGGCTCAACCCTGCTCAACCACCAGAGTAAAACAATTTTATGAAAATTCTGCTCTGCGACGACCAGGCCGTGATCCGTGATGGACTTGAAATGCTCCTCAACCTTGAAGAGGATTTTCAAGTTGTCGGCGCTGCACAGGATGGCGCGGAAGCCGTGGAACTCGCCGCGCAAAAACAACCCGATTTGATTTTGATGGATTTAAAAATGCCGATCATGAACGGCATCGAAGCCACGCGCGAGATCCGCGTAAAATTCCCCAAGATCAAAATCCTCGTCCTTACCACCTATGATGACGATGAATGGGTTTTCGACGCCGTCCGCGCGGGCGCATCTGGCTACCTGCTCAAGGACACCCCGCGCCAAAAGATCGTCGAAGCCATCCGCGGGACCATGGAAGGCAAGTCCTTTGTTGACCCTGCCGTCGCGGGTAAATTGCTCAATCAGGTTGCCAGCAAACAAACCCAGCCCGCATCCATTTTGACGGATAAACTCACCGGGCGCGAACTGGACGTGCTGCGATTGATCGCCAAAGGCATCAATAACAGCGAGATCGCGGCTCGATTACACTTATCCGAGGGGACGGTGAGAAACCACGTCAGCGCGATCCTGGAAAAGTTAAATGTCTCCGACAGGACGCAAGCCGCCGTGATTGCGATTCAGCATGGGCTGTGATTATTTTCAGGTGTCCAAAGTCTCCAGACTTTGGCGTTTAGTCTTCAACGTCAGGAGACGTTGAGTCCAATAACACGAGGTAACCATGACCGTAAAACATACAAACGATGTCGAAGCCAAAAACGTAGCCGCTGGAAAAGACACAAGGATTCAAGTCCTGATCTCGTCACAGGAAGGGCCAAATTTTGCCCTGCGGAAATTTTCCATGCTGCCCGGGGGCGGGATGCCGCGTCATACCAACACGGTGGAACATGAACAATATGTCTTGCGCGGACATGCGAAGATCGGGATCGCTGACGAAATCCATGAAGTAAAAGCAGGCGATGTGGTCTATATCCCCGCTGGGGAAATTCATTTTTATGACAATATTGGCGAGGAACCGTTTGAGTTTTTGTGCATTATTCCTAACCGGGAAGATAAGATTACGATTGTGGGCGAATCTTGTTGATGGTTGAGTAACCCTTGATATTAATAACTATCTGAATTGTTTAAATCTACTATTCAATTAGAACAACAATGACCCTTATTTTATCTATTGGAAATAGCAGTCAAGTAATACAAATATCAGATCGTCGACTCACTAGTGGCAGAAATGTAATTAACGACAACTCCAATAAAGCCACTTGTATTATTTGTCGAAACGGCAGATTTGCAGTTGGATATGCTGGTTTAGCCCTAGTTGGATCATTTAATACCCAAGCGTGGCTACTTGATACATTTTTTAAATGTGCTTCACCAGAATACACTATTTATGAGATTGTAAAAAGGTTTGCAAAAAGAGCATCACAAGATTTCAAGCAAATACCCTTCCTAGCAAAATTGCAATCGCCTTATAAGAGATTAAGTATTATGCTATCGGGGTACTTAACTCATGGGGAAAAGCCACTCATTGGAAATTTAATAATAACCAACTTTCAAGATTTTAGATTGGGAATCGATTATCCTGGAGCAAAAGATGAATTCTGGATAATGTCTGAACTTGAAAAAGATGATACGTCATCCGAAGCAACCTTTATTCAGAGAGTAGGCTTTTGGCAAGCTATGAATTCACAAGATGAAATCAATCTTCGAAACTTGCTTCGCCAGCATTTACCGGAAGAAGTATTAATTGATGCAGCCGTTGATGTAGTTAGAGAAATCGCAAACCGCCCAGAGTCTAATAACACAATTGGGAAAAACTTGATTGTTACTGTAGTCCCTAGTGATATGGACAAGCTATGCGTATCCATAGTAAAGCAATACGAATCAAACGATGTTATTTCCTTTGCTGATAACCTTACTTTATTGGGGACACAATTTAGTTTTGCAGTGAAAGAAGCTAAATTGATATTAGAAAGTTCGAAAAACGACGAAATTCAAAAGAATTTTGAATCTGAAGTGGTTAAGAAAGTTCGTAAAAAAAGAAAGCGACATTAATAGTTACAATGGCGACTTCGCCGCCATGCCAGCATTGCGCGGATATTTCGGCGGCGTGGCAGCTACCTTGTCCACCAGCACAAGGTAGCGGTCGTCGGCCACGCCGGGCAGGTTGACGGGGATCAATTGTTTTAGCTTTCCACCCAACAGCTTCATCGCTTTTTCAGCGGACTGCGCTTCGGCGGGTCCGCTTTCACCTTTTTGGGCGAGCATGGTCCCGCCGATCTTTACGAGCGGCAGCAGGTATTCACTGAGGATATTAAGATTTGCAACGGCCCGCGCCACGACATAATCATAGGTTTCACGGTGCGCAGGGTTTTGTCCCACTTCCTCGGCGCGGGCGTGGACGACCTCCACGTCTTCCAGTCCCAGCTTGCTGACAATGTGCTGGCAGAACATGGCTTTCTTGCCGACCGATTCTACCAGTGTAACGTGCATATTGGGATAGATTATTTTCAAGGGCAGGCCCGGGAATCCGGCGCCAGTCCCCACGTCCACGAGACGAAGCGGCGGATTGGCTTTCCATGTCAAGACGCAGGAATATGAATCCAGAAAGTGCTTGGTGCGGATCGATTCCACATCCCGGATGGCGGTCAGGTTGAATTTCTGATTCCACTCGATCAGTTCACGCTCGTAATTGATGAGGGCCATCACCTGCCGCGCCGTGAGGTGGACATTGAAGAGCGTGCGCGCGTCGTTGATTAATGAATCCATGTAGGGTGATTATATAACAATTATTACGTTCGTCATTGCGAGCTCCAGTGAACGCGGCTCGCAATGACGAGAAAAAAGGACGGCGGTACCGCCGTCCTTTTTTCTACTTACTTTTTCTCACCTTCAACTTCAACCTTCGCATCCCCTTTCTTCCTGCTGCCGCGCAGTTTGCGAGTAATGGCGCGGACCCCGATGAAGATCAGGTACAACGGGACGCCGATGGTGATCCAAACAGGCAGGGTGTAGATCACGAAGCGGATGACGAAGTCCACGAAATCCTGATAGAAGTAGATCAGGTCTTGAATGGCATCCTTGGCAATGCCTGTGGGTTCCCATTTACCGATCTGAATCGGCTGGTCTTTCTCTTCGGCGATGATATGGATGGTAATGGCGGACAGCGCGGCCGCTTCCTCGTAATATTTCATCTGGCCTTTTACGATCTCGATCTGCTCGCGATAATACACGAGTTGATTGAAGATGTTCACCACGTCCTCGGTTGCCGTGGCGGTTTGCATGATCTCGTTCAATTGCTTTTCGGCGGCTTCAAGGTTTGTCAGGCGAGATTTCAAGTCCACATATTCGGCGGTCACATCCTGCCCTGAACGGTTTTCGTTTTGAACTTCAACCACATCCTTCTTGACCCGTTCCAGCGCTTCCTCCAATTTTTCGGAGGGCACGCGGATCACGATCTGCGCTTCAGGTACTTCAACGTTATTGCTGGCGTAACTTTGATACAGGTTGGACGAGACCACAAACCCGCCCATTTGCTGTGCCATGGTCTGGATATTCTTCATGTGGGTTTCGACTTCTGAAACGACAATGGATATGTCCGCATTTTGGATGACCAGCCGTTCCACGGAGGCCGCTTCCACGCCGGCGCTATTGCTCACCCCCGCAGCTTGATCGACAGAGAAAGCCTTCGGGGCGGCGGGCGCCGCGTCCGACATCGGCTGTTCCATTGAGTATGCTTCGCTGACCGGCGCTTCGGCATAGCGCTGTTCTCCAGCGCCTAAAACTCCACACGCAGCAAGCAGCAGCGTGGCAACGACCATGAGGCTAAGCGGCACTATCTTTTTCATGATTTCTTCTCCTTTTTACTTTTGGTGTTTTCTCTACCCAATGGACGAACATACCGGAGAAATAGTTCCGCCCTGACCCTAACCCTCTCCCGCAGAGAGGGGATTCCCTTCCCCTTCGAGGGAAGGGTTGGGGAATGGAAGCTACCATCCTTCCGCAAGGCGGGCGGCATGCTTTTCGGGCAGGCCTGCAGAGCGAATACGTTCCTGTACTTCGGCAATATTGTATGCCACGCGGCGCGGAGTCCATGTGCGCGCCACAGTGTCATAGATGGCATAGGCGGCGCGCGGGTCACGGTCGCGCGGCTGGCCGACCGAGCCCGGGTTCAGGATCAGTTTCGAGCTGAGCATGATCGTTTTGTCTGCTTTGGTTTGGTCGAGGGTCACCTGGTCTTTTTTTTCATTCAAGGTAAACATGCACTGGATATGAGAATGTCCAACAAAACACCAGGGCGTATCAAAATGCGCAAAGTTGAGCCGTGCTGAAAGCGAATTCAAAATGTATTCCCATAACGGGTCGCGCGGACTTCCATGCGCCATCGTTGCTTCACCGCGCACTGTTGTTTTGGATGGAAGCATGCGCATGAAATCCACGTTGCTGGCGGTTAATATTTTTTCGTGATGTATCAATGAACGCCGCGCATCCCCATTAAATGTTTCGAGCGGGATCTGGCCGATGATTGCCACATCGTGATTGCCAAGCAGGCAGGTGAGATTTTTAATTTTACGCAGCTGCTCAACCACTTCATTGGGGTCGGGTCCATACCCAACCAGGTCGCCCAAACACCAGGTCTCATCCACTTCGCCGGCGTCCTGTAATACGGCTTCGAGCGCGGTGTAATTCGCATGAATATCCGAGATGACTAAGACGCGCATGTTTACTCCAACAGCTTTTCTATGTGCCCGATGATTTTTTCAGCTGCTTCTGTTTTGTTCATCAACGGTAAAATTTCTTTTGTTCCGTTTGCAAATAACAATGTAATGCGATTTGTTTCAACGGCAAAACCCGCGTCATTTGCAGAGATGTCGTTGGCGGCGATGAAATCCAGCCCCTTGGATTTTAACTTTTCCGACGCATTTTCGAGCAGGTCCTGACTCTCCGCCGCAAACCCGACCATGACTTTGAAACGCTTCCCGCCCGACTTTTGACCTGATACTGTTTTAAGGATATCGGGTGCCGCTTCGAGTTTGATCTGCGGAATACCGTCCCGTTTTTTCATTTTTTCCCTGGCAGCCTGCTGCGGACGGAAATCTGCCGCGGCTGCCGCCATAATCAATGCGTCAGCGGATTCATTCATCAATGCATTGAGCATCTCTTGCGCGCTTTTCACATGGATCACGCGCGCGCCGACCGGCGGGGTCAATGCTGCGGGCGCGGTGATCAGGCAAACCTCCGCGCCCGAATCGAGCGCCGCCTGGGCGAGGGCATATCCCTGTTTCCCGGAAGAACGATTCGTAATGACGCGCACCGGGTCGATCGCTTCCTGGGTTCCGCCTGCTGTGACAAGGACTTTTTTTCCGGCAAGTTTTCCATGCCTGCCAAGCGCAATGCGGATATGACCAAGCACTTCGATCGACTCTAGCATGCGTCCCTTGCCCGAAAGGCCCGAAGCGAGGTGTCCCTCCGCAGGACCAGCAACCAGCACGCCGCGCGACTTGAGCGTTGCGAGATTCTGCTGCGTGGCGGGGTGATCGAACATGCCGCCGTCCATTGCAGGCGCGATTAAAATCGGACAAGTCACCGCAAGCGCCGTGACGGTCAACAGATTATCTGCCATGCCGTGCGAAAGTTTTGCCATCGTATCCGCCGTGCACGGCGCGATCACAAGTAAGTCGGCTGTTTTTCCAAAACTGACATGTAATACATGCGCTTCATTTCCCCACAGGTCAGAATCTGTATATGCCCGGCGGCCAGTGACGGATTGAAATGTAAGCGCTGTAATAAATTTTTCACCTGCGGCGGTCAGGATCACATCCACCTGTGCGCCCGTTTGTGTCAACCGGGAAGCCAGGTCTGCGGCTTTATACGCCGCAATGGACCCTGTCACGCCAAGTAAAATATGCTTTCCTGAAAGGATGGACATGGTACGATTATACTGCCAACCTTAACGAATTATTGGTTTTTTCAAAATTGCCCCTTGACGCATCCGCATGACGGGCATAAAATAGCGCCCAATATGCTTAAGTCCACCCGCTGGTTTGCATTTTATTTTTATTACGGTTTCCGAGGTTCGGTTGCCGCTGGTGGCGCTTAAGTAAACAGATAATAAACCTGTTCACGTAAAAGAGCGAGACCACACGGTCTCGCTCTTTTTTTATTTCCCCTGCTGTCTGCATCCCTCTTCCATTTTCGGAAAGAGGATGGGGAAGAGGGTTCATAGGAGAACTTATGTCAATTCGTGGAATCCGCGGCGCCACTACAGTCCAGGGGGATGAACCGGACCTGATCCTCGAAGCTACGCGGGAATTACTGGAAGCCATTCTGGAGGCAAATTCTGGCATGACACCGGAAGATGTAGCCAGCGCCTTGTTTACAGTGACGGATGACCTCGCCGCCACTTTCCCCGCGCAGGCTGCCCGTCAAATGGGCTGGGGACTCGTCCCGATGATGTGCGCGCGTGAAATTCCTGTGCCAGGCAGTTTACGGAGGGTCATTCGTGTGCTTGTTCATTGGAATACGGAAACGCTGCAAAATGAAATTACACATGTGTATTTGAGAGACGCGGTGAAGTTGCGCCCCGATCTTGTAGCGGCGCAATAACTTGAAAACTCTGGTGGTTGAGCAGCCGCGACGGCGTATCGAAACCGCCAATAGGCAAGATTATCTTTGTAACATGCTGGTTTCGATACGGGTGGGAATGACCCTCGCCCTACCCAGCCAGCGGAATTTGGAGAAATCACGATGATGATCATAATGAAGGCCAACGCCACGCCGCAGCAGGTGGAAGCGGTGATCGCGCAAATAAAAGGAATGGGACTGGCTGTCCACTTATCGCAGGGAGTCGAAGCGACCATTATCGGCGCGATCGGCGAAACGCACAGCATTCTGCCCGATCGCTTTGAAGGGCTTGAGGGAGTGGACATTGTCCAGCGGATTACCCAGCCCTATAAGCTCGCATCGCGTCAATTCCACCCAGAAGACTCGCTCATTTCATTGGGCGGATGCAATGTGGGCGGAAATGAGATCGCCATTATTGCGGGACCATGTTCGGTGGAGAGTCGCTCCCAAATTATTGAAACAGCCCAGGCTGTGAAAGAAGCGGGCGCATCCGCTCTGCGTGGAGGGGTGTTCAAGCCGCGCACCTCGCCTTATTCCTTCCAGGGACTTGGCGAAGAAGGTCTCGAATATCTCGCTGAAGCGCGTGAGAAAACGGGACTGCCAATTGTGGCGGAAATTATGTCACAAGTGCAGGTGGATGTGATGGTGAAATATGTGGATGTGCTGCAAGTGGGCGCACGCAATATGCAAAACTTCAACCTGCTGCGCGCCATCGGCGAGACTCGCACCAGTGTGTTACTCAAGCGCGGACTCTCCGCCACCATCGAAGAACTGCTCATGTCCGCTGAATATATTCTGGCCGGGGGAAACAACCGTGTTATGCTTTGCGAACGCGGCATTCGCACTTTTGAAACTGCCACGCGGAATACGACCGATATCAATGCGATTCCTGTTTTGAAAAACCTGACTCATTTACCCGTCATTCTTGACCCATCCCATTCAACGGGACACGTGGATTATGTCGCTGCGATTGCCCGCGCCGCCATTGCCGCGGGTGCGGACGGCCTGATCATCGAAGTTCACCCCGACCCCGCACGCGCCGTATCGGATGGCAAGCAATCTCTCAGACCGGAAAAATTTGCCGAGATGGTCAGGCAGGTTGGGCAGATCGCACAGATCATGGGACGCAGACTCGCGTCGGTCCAAGGTGAATATTTGCCATTGAAGCAGGGTTGGGCGTAGGTATACCTCGATGGTTGAGTAGCCCTGAGCGTTCTTTGCGAAGGGCGTATCGAAACCAACGGCGAAACAAACTACAAAAAGGAAAATAAACTATCATGATGATTATCATGCATCCAGGTTCACCCAAAGAGCAAATTCAAAATGTAATTGCTGAGATCGAGAAACAGAAATTATCATCGCATATCATTGAAGGTGTCGAGCAAACCATCATCGGCGCGGTCGGTGATGGACATTACGTTGCGAAAGAAATTTGTGAAGCCCTGCCAGGCGTGCTGTCCGTTCAACGCATTTCACAACCGTATAAACTCGCGTCCCGCCAATTTCATGAACAGGATTCTGTTTTTCAACTTGACGGCTTCACGATTGGCGGCACGGAAGTTCCCATTATTGCTGGTCCATGTTCTATTGAATCCCGCTCACAGATTCTTGAGATCGCACAGGCGGTGAAAGAGGCAGGCGCGAATGCGCTACGCGGCGGCGTCTTCAAACCGCGCACATCGCCTTATGCGTTTCAAGGTCTCGGCGAAGAGGGGCTTGAATACATGGTTGAAGCGCGCGAGAAGACAGGTTTGCCGATTGTGGTCGAGGTGATGGCAGTTTCGCAGATCAAGATGATGGAAAAATATGTGGATGTCTTCCAACTTGGAGCGCGCAATATGCAAAACTTTAACCTGCTGCGCGCCGTCGGCGAAACACGCACGCCCGTTCTTTTCAAGCGCGGCATGTCTGCGACCATTGAAGAATTCCTGATGGCAAGCGAATATCTCATCAGCGGCGGCAATACCCGCGTCATGCTGTGCGAGCGCGGCATCCGCACATTTGAAACTGCCACGCGCAATACCACCGATATCAACGCCATTCCCGTGCTCAAGAAACTTACCCATTTGCCCGTCATCATCGACCCGAGTCATTCAACAGGAGATTCAGGGTATGTCTCTGCCATTGCGAAGGCAGGCGTCGCGGCCGGCGCGGATGGCGTCATCGTTGAAGTACATCACGATCCGGCACACGCGATCTCTGATGGCAAACAATCGCTTACGCCTGAGACATTTGCCAAGATGGTGAAGCAGGTCAAAGCGGTGGCCGAAGCGGTGGATCGTCGTCTTGTCAAGTCCCCTCTCCCAATGGGACGAGTGCCCGTTAGGGTAGAGGGCTAGGGTGAGGGATGTCGCAGCCTGACTTTAATCTCGCAGAATCCAAGATCGCAATCGTTGGATTGGGATTAATGGGCGGCTCGCTCGCCTTGGGATTGAGAGGCAAATGCGCCGCGCTTTTTGGCTGTGATCCGCAGCGCGCCACGCTCGAACTTGCCCTGTCACAACACATAGTTGACCAGGCCGCGAGTGATCCCGCCCAGCTTCTCCCCGAAGCGGATCTCGTGATCCTAGCCGCGCCTGTCCCCGCGATTTTAACTCTGCTTGAGCAATTGCCGACCTATACACCCAATCCCTGCATCGTCATGGACCTGGGTTCGACCAAAAGACTGATCGTTGAATCCATGTCGCATTTACCTGAACGCTTCGACCCCATCGGCGGACACCCCATCTGCGGCAAGGAAAAACTCTCCCTTGCCAATGCCGAACGGACTCTTTACTATGCCGCCCCGTTTCTGCTGACGCCATTGGAAAGAACATCACCGCGGGCCTTATCCGCTGCCAATCAAATCATCGAGGCGTTGGGCGCGAAGACCACAGTTCTTGACGCAGTTGAACATGATCGCATCCTTGCCTCCACAAGTCATTTGCCGTTCCTGCTTTCATCTGCGCTGGCGCTCGCCACACCACAGGATGTCGCTTCATTCCTTGGGCCCGGCTTCAAATCCACCAGCCGCCTGGCAGGGACCTCTTCATCCATGATGTTGGGAGTATTAGAATCCAATCGTGAAAATGTTTTGAACGCATTGCATGACTTGCAAAATAAAATAGCCGAAGTCGAATCTGCTTTGACTGAAAAAGATTTTTCAAAACTCGAATCTGTTTTGAATGAAGCACAGAAGAAATATCAGGGATTCACACAATAAGGAAGCCTCGGCGGTGGAGTAGGCACGAGCGATAGCGGGTGTCGTATCGAAACCGCCCATTACAAGTTTACTTTTCATTGTTGGTTTCGATACGGGCGAGAAGAGCACTCGCCCTACTCAACCAACGGAGTATATCTATAATTAGGTTATGCAAATCAATCCTATTTCACATCCATTGAATGCCGCCGTCCGCGTTCCCGGCTCCAAATCGCTGACCAACCGCGCTTTGTTGATCGCATCTCTTGCACAAGGCACGACGCATATCACCAACGCGTTATTTTCTGATGACTCAATATACTTTGCCAGAGCCCTGCAAACCCTGGGCTTTGATGTTCAATTGGATGAAACCAATCACACCATGACCGTCACAGGTCTTGGTGGAAGGATTCCCGCAACCAAGGCCGAATTGTTCATCGGTAACGCAGGCACAGCCGCCCGCTTCCTCTCTGCTTTCCTCACCCTCGGGAAAGGCGAATATATCTTGGACGGCGAACCGCGCATGCGCGAACGTCCCATTGGCGACCTTGTGGATTCCCTTACACAACTTGGCGCAAACATCCGCCCCCTCTCCATTCGGGAGAGGGCCGGGGTGAGGGAAATTTGTCCTCCCATCAAAATCATCGCCTCAGGTTTGCCAGGCGGGAAAACAAAAATAGCAGGGGACATCTCAAGCCAATTCCCGTCCGCTTTATTGATGGTCGCCCCCTGTGCAAAAACTATGATCGAAATAGAAGTCACCACCGATCTCAGCTCCAAACCCTACGTGGACATGACCCTCGCTATCATGCGGGACTTCGGTGTGAAAATTAAGCGCAAAGGTTACTCAAGGTTTACCATTCATCCTGCTTCTTACAGTCCACTTTCCACCTTCCAAATTGAGCCCGACGCCTCCGCTGCCTCCTACTTCTTTGCTGCTCCTGCCGTCTGTGGTGGAACAGTGCGCGTGGAGGACATCTCGTCTAAATCCGTGCAAGGTGATCTTGCCTTTCTGTATGTCCTGAATCAAATGGGCTGTGAAATAAAGGAAGGGCGGAACTTTATCGAAGTCACAGGCCCAAAAACTCTGTCTGGCGTGGACATGGATATGCGCGATATCCCCGACACCGCCCAAACCCTCGCGGTGATTGCGCCCTTTGCGGCATCGCCGACGAGAATACGCGGCATCGCCTCTGCGCGTGTCAAGGAGACCGACCGCATTTCCGCAACCTGTACTGAGTTAAAACGCCTCGGTGTGCAAGTCGAAGAACACGAAGATGGCATGACCATCCATCCTTGTTCAAATATTCAACCAGCCTCTATCCAAACCTACAATGACCATCGCATGGCAATGGCATTCTCTCTGGTCGGCTTGCGCATTCCAGGCATGACAATTGAAAATCCAGCTTGCGTTTCAAAGACTTTCCCCAATTATTTTGAAGTGCTGGAAACTTTGCGATGATTCATTTAGGCCTCATCGGCTATCCTCTTGGACATTCCCTCTCGCCGAACATCCATAATGCGGCATTAAAAGCATGTGGCTTGCAAGGCGATTATTCTCTATTTCCCATTCATCCCGATGACATGCAGGGATTGAAGGACTTACTTGCCCGTGTCCGCTCTGGTGAAATTACAGGACTCAACGTCACGGTTCCGCACAAACAAAATGCGATCGAGTTGATTGATGAACTCACGCCTGCCGCCCAGGCCATCGGCGCAGTCAATACGATTTATTTTCGCAACAACGAACTTGTTGGAGACAATACCGATGCTCCAGGTTTTTTAACTGACTTGAAAAGGTTTATTGAGAAATGGGAAATGGGAATCGGGAATCGAAAATCGGCATTGGTTTTGGGGGCAGGCGGCTCCTCGCGAGCCGTCGTTTATTCTTTGCTTAATAATGGCTGGAAGGTCACCCTCGCCGCCCGTCGAATCGAAGGAGCCCGGGAATTAGCCAGGCGATTTGCAGGTGTCAAAGCGGTTGAACTTAACCCTAAAGCCATCCTGCCTTCTAACTTGCAACTGATCGTCAATACCACCCCTGTCGGCATGGTCCCAAATACCGGTCAATCCCCCTGGCCGGAAAACTTAGCTTTTCCTCATGCCGCAATTTATGATTTGGTCTACAATCCACGTGAAACGAAATTGGTGAAAGACGCCCGCGCACAAAACTTGAATGCAACAACCGGGCTTGGCATGTTAATTGAACAAGCGGCGCTTGCCTTTGAAATTTGGACCGGTCACAACCCGCCAAGAAATATTTTATACGACTCGGTGGTTGAGTAGGCGGCGGGTTATGCTACCTTCTTGCAGGACTGCTCAATCGCCCCAATATTGCGAACACCCCTTCATGGAGCAATTATGTTACGTTTTCTAACTGCTGGAGAATCTCACGGACCTTCGCTCACCGCCATCCTCGATGGCATGCCCGCCGGACTCGCGATCACACCCGATGTCATTAACAAAGAACTTGCCCGTCGTCAGCATGGATATGGTTCAGGTGTACGCATGAAAATTGAAAAGGACATCGTACAAATTTTAGGCGGTGTGATGGCTGGCGAAACTACAGGCGCGCCGATTGCCCTGCTCGTCCAAAACGATGACCATGTCAAATGGAGAGGCAAAGCCATCGAGCCGATGACCGCCCCTCGTCCAGGTCACGCCGATTTAACGGGCGCGGTGAAATATGGTTATAAAGATTTGCGCCCTGCACTGGAGCGCGCCTCCGCCCGCGAGACAACCATGCGCGTAGCGACCGGAGCGGTATGCAAACACTTTCTTGCGCAATTTGGCATCATCGTTGGCGGATACGTCTCCTCCATCGGCGAGGTAACAACCGATTTTGGCGACATACCCTACGAAGAGCGTTTTACCCGCGCTGAAGAATCCGATGTGCGTTGTCCTGTTGAATCTTCCGCAAAAAAAATGCGTGCTGAAATTGAAAAAACCATTCACGGTAGGAACACATTGGGTGGTGTGCTTGAAATCGTGGCGTTGAACGTTCCTGCTGGTCTCGGCAGTTTCGTCCAATGGGATAAGCGTCTCGAAGCCAAACTTGCCATGGCGGTCATGTCCGTGCAGGCGATCAAAGGCGTGGAGGTCGGTGATGCGTTCGAAAATGCCAGACTCCTCGGTACGCAAGCACATGATCCGATCAACCTGCAACTTTCAAACCTTCAACGTTCAACCAACAGGGCAGGCGGAATCGAAGGTGGGGTATCAAACGGTCAGCCGATCATCGTTCGCGCAGCGATGAAACCGATCGCCACCACGCTTCTTCCCCAGCCGACGGTTGACCTGGCGTCAGGGACAGAATCTCCCACCCAATATGAACGCTCCGATTTCTGTCCCGTCCCGCGCGCTGTGCCGATTCTGGAAGCAATGGTCGCTTTTGTTTTGGCTGATGCTCTCATCGAAAAACTCGGCGGGGACTCAATGAATGAAATGAAGCCCAGGTTTGAGTCCTTGCGAAAAGCAACTCTCGAGGATTTACAGATGGACAATACACCGCACATATTTTGGGAATGAACCTATCATGTCGTTGCGAGGAGCGCTCTTGTGCTTGGCGCCGAAGCAATCCCCGGCTTGACGGGGAGATCCTCCGCCCATAGGGGTGCGATGTCGACCATGATGTAAAAGGAATTTTATGACTCATATTTTCATCTACGGCCCGCCTGGGACGGGAAAATCCACAGTTGGAAAAATACTTGCACACAATCTCAAATTGCCATTTGTGGATCTGGATCGCGTTATCGAAGCCAATGCGGGTATGTCCATTCCGGGGATCATGGAGTCGCAAGGCGAGACAACCTTTCGAGACCTTGAGACCTCGGCATTGAAAAACCTTGCGGACGAAAAGGAGAGCGTCATTGCGCTTGGCGGCGGCGCTTTGTTGCGTGACGAGAACCGCGCTTTTGCGGAAAGCAATGGCAGGGTTGTTTTGTTGATGGCGGAAATATCCACCTTGCTTGAACGATTGAAAAATCACTCCGAGAAACGTCCTTTGTTGGCGGGGGATTTGAGAGGGCAACTTTCGGCGCTGCTCAAAAAGCGTGGTGAACATTACCATTCTTTTCCTCTCCTTATCCAGGTGGACGGGAAGACTGCGGAGCAAAACGCCCTTCAAGCGCAGGTGGTATTGGGACGGCATCACCTGTCTGCGATGGGGGAGTATGACGTGGCTGTGCAAAGTAGAGGCATTGAGCAGCTTGGCGAAATGCTCAGATCACGTGAATTGCAAAATCCGCTTATCGTAACCGATGAAAACGTGGCGAAGTTCCATGCTGAAAAAGCAGCCGAGGTGATTGGCAAATCAGGTTTTGACCCAAAAGTAATCATTGTTCCTGCCGGGGAGGCATATAAAAATCTGGAGACAGTTTCAAGTTTATGGAAATCATTTCTGGAGGCAGGCTTGGACCGCAAGAGCACGGTCATCGCTTTGGGCGGCGGCGTGATTGGCGATATGGCGGGTTTTGCCGCCTCTACCTACATGCGTGGATTGGCATGGATTAGCGTGCCGACAACTTTGCTTTCCATGGTGGATGCCTCGCTCGGCGGCAAGACCGGTTTTGACTTGCCCGAAGGCAAAAATTTGATTGGCGCATTTTATCCGCCGAAATTGGTTCTGGCCGACCCGCAATTGCTCAAGACATTGCCTGAAGAGGAGCTAATCTCCGGCATGGCGGAGGTGGTCAAGCATGGCATTATCTCTGATCCCGAATTGTTCAATTTATGCGGCCGTGGTTTGGAGTGGATAAAAAACAACCTGGAAGAAGTTGTCAAACGCGCGATGGCGGTGAAGATAAAAGTGATCGAGGAGGACCCGTATGAGAAGGGCTTCCGCGCGGCGCTGAATTTGGGTCACACGGTTGGACATGCGGTTGAGCTTGTCAGCAAATTCAGGTTAAGGCATGGAGAAGCGATTGCGGTCGGCATGGCGGCTGAGGCGAAGTACTCTGCCCGGATTGGGCTGGCAGGCCCAGGGGTGGCGGAGGCGGTGACGGAGTCGCTCACAGCGTTGGGGCTGCCCACCCAGATCCCAGATGAAATGCCGCGCGATGCAATTATCCGTACCATGCGGATGGATAAGAAGAAGGATGCAAAAGCGATTCGCTTTGCGCTGCCGGTCGAGATCGGCAGGGTGGAATTGGTGGATGTGACGGATTTGGAATCGGTGTTGGATAACTGATATGGTTGTGAGAACGGCTCGCAATGACATGAAAAGAGGCACAATGAAAATATTGATCTTGCATGGACCGAATTTAAATTTGCTTGGCACGCGCGAACCGGAGGTGTATGGCTCGACGACCCTCGATGACATCGATAAGAAGATGATTGGGTTGGGAAAGGAGTTGGGCGTGGAAATAAAATGCCTGCAGTCGAATCATGAAGGCGCATTGATCGACGCCTTGCAGGATGCGCGCATGTGGGCGGGCGGGGTTGTGTTTAATCCTGGCGCTTATACTCACACTTCAATTGCCTTGCGTGATGCGATCTCGGCGATTGAGATTCCTGTGATCGAAGTGCATGTATCGAATGTATATGCGCGTGAGAAGTTTCGTCGCAAATCGTTGATTTCGGGAGTATGCAAAGGGAAGGTCAGCGGGTTCGGCTGGCGATCTTATGAGCTGGGTCTGCGCGGCTTGATTGATATAATCAAGCCGTGAAATCTCAAATCATTCCTACAGCTGAACCCTTCTTTTTCCCCGGCGGCCGCACGGGCGTGTTGCTTGTTCACGGATTCACTGGCGCCCCCAAGGAAATGCGCTGGATGGGGGAATTTCTTAATCAGCAGGGATTCACCTGCCTTGGAGTTCGACTCACCGGACATGCAACTAACCCCAAAGATATGATCCGCTCGCGCTGGAGCGATTGGACTGCATCTGTTGAAGATGGCTATCATCTACTCTCCGGTAGTGTTGACCGTATCTATCTTGTCGGACTCTCGATGGGCGGCGTGTTAAGTTTGCTGATGTCCACGCGCTTGAATGTGGCGGGTGTGGTGGCCATGTCCACGCCGTATCAATTGCCGAATGATTATCCGCTTTGGGTATTGCTTTTATATGGTATGTTTGTTCGTGACAGCCCGAAATCCAAAGAGATACCCGGCGCTTCGTGGTTTGACAAGGCCGCGTATGCAGATCATATTTCATATCCACAAAACCCGATGCGTTCAGTAGTGGAGCTGAAATTATTACTCAAAGAGATGCAAGCCGCATTGCCTGAGGTGCGCAAGCCTGTGCTGCTGATCCATTCGAAAGACGATCCGTATGTTCTGCCTGAAAATATGGAAAAGATCCATGCCGGGCTGGTGCATGCGTCAGATAAGACAAAAGTGTACGTGACTGGATCAGGCCATGTGGTTACACGTGACGCGGCTCGTCATCAGGTGTTTGAACTGGCGCGGGATTTTATCAAGCGCCTTGAACAAGAGAAGTAAAATTTCCAAAATCCGTTAATCAAGAGGAAACTTGAATCGAAATCTATTATTCATTGCCTTTGCCCTGCTTTTTTGGGGGGTTGGTGAGGGGATGTTTTTTAATTTTGTGCCGGTCTATTTGGAAACAGCCTTCTTTTTGGGCAAGCAGCAGATCGGATTTATCCTGGGCGCATTCGGCTTTTTTATGGCGATTACCCATATCCCAGGCGGCCATCTGGCAGACCGCTTCGGACGTCGTCCGCTCCTCATTTTTGCGTGGGTGCTGGGTTTGATCTCCACTTTGATCATGGGGTTTGCAATAAAGTTGCCCATGTATCTGGTTGGCATATTTTGTTACGGCTTGACGGCTTTTGTGGCCTCTCCATTGGGAAGTTATGCGACTGCGGCGCGCGGCAAGTGGGGGGTGGGAACTGCGCTTTCGCTGACCACGGCCACGTTCAACCTGGGAATGGTATTGGGCCCAGTCACTGGCGGGTGGATCGGCGAGCATTATGGCATGCGGGCCAGTTATCTTGCGGCGGCGGTTGTATTCCTGGCTTCCGTCCTGTGCATTATTTTTATCCAGGGCCAGCCGATTGACAGGCATGATCCCAAGGCGCCGCCGCCCAACTTATGGAATAATCCTCGTTTCATCAATTTTTTGTTTGTGTTCGCATTTGCTGTTTTTGCCATGTACATTGCCCAGCCGCTCACGCCAAACTTTTTGCAGGGTGTCCGCCGGCTGACATTAAGCGAGACGGGCTGGGTATTTTCCGCGGGCGCGCTGGGTAATTCCCTGCTGGCTTTCGCGTTCAGCCGCTTCAATCCACGCCGCGGATTTTTACTGGCGCAGGTATTGGTTGCGTTATTTGCCGTGAGCATCTGGCGGGGAACAGGACTATCCGTCTTTATGCTGGGTTATTTTTTGCTGGGCGGTTTTCGGGCGGCGCGCCCCATGGCAATGGCGCAGGCGCGCGAACTCGTGCATGATTCGCAAATGGGCATAACTTATGGCACGATGGAAACCGTGAATGCGATTGTTTTCATCCTTGCGCCGCCGCTCGCCGGTTTTATTTTTGAACGCGATCCCTATTTTGTATATCCGCTGGCCATTGTGTTGATCGTTGCGTCCATTATCATCGGTTATTTCTTTTCCCCGCGAAAGGTTGCAGCCCATGCTTGAGGTGGTTTCTTTTACATTGGGCCCTGTGCAGACCAATGCCTATCTTGTGGCAGACCCTGAAACAAGGGAAGCCGTTGTGATCGACCCAGCCTGGGATGGTCATGTCATCCTTAAAGCAGCTCAGGATCGCGGCTGGAGAATTGGCCACCTGTGGTACACGCATGCACACTTCGATCACATCGGCGGGGCGGCGGCGATTGCAAATGCGTTGAATCCGCTGCCGCATGTTGCGCTTCATCCCGAGGACCATGTCCTTTGGCGCGCGGGCGGCGGCGGCGCGAATTTTGGTTTGGATATCGACCCCGGTCCCGAGCCGACCGTCGACTTTCAACAGGGACAAATCCTTAAACTGGGTTCCAACGAATTTGAAGTGCGTTACACGCCCGGTCATACAAAAGGCCATTGCGTATTATATGTCCCCAAGGAACATATCTGTTTTTGCGGCGATTTGATTTTCAGCGGGAGCGTGGGCCGCACCGATTTACCCGGCGGCGATTGGGATACTTTGGAGAACAGCATCCGCACCCAAATTTTCACCATGCCCGACGAGACTCGCTTGTTATCGGGTCACGGTCCCGAAACAACAGTCGGATATGAAAAATTAAATAACCCGTATGTAAGTGAAGGATAAAAACCACGAATACTGAAATTCCCCACACTCGCTTCGCCGCATTGCAGTACAGGAATTTTAAACTGTTATGGTATGGGTTGATCGTGTCCAACGTTGGCACATGGATGCAGAATGTGGCGAACGGCTGGCTCGTTTTACAACTGACGAATTCCCCGCTTTGGCTGGGATTCCTCGGCTTGAGTTTCGCCATCCCGATGATCCTCCTGCCCCCGCTGGCCGGTCCAATTGTTGACCGCGTTAATCGCATTCAACTTTTGTTATTCACGCAATCCATGCAGGCGCTGACCTTTATCACGCTGGGGGTTTTGACATGGGTTGGCAAGGTGGAAGTTTGGCATATCCTGATTGCATCGTTCATCAGCGCAACTTTGCTCGCGTTTGACAATCCTGCGCGCCAGGCCTTGGTGCCGGGCCTGGTTCAGCCGCGCGACTTGTTAAACGCACTTTCACTGAATTCGGCAACATACACTGGCGCGGCCTTGGTTGGTCCTGCATTGGCTGGCCTGTTGCTAGAGCCTCTGGGCGCAGGCTCATTATTCTTCCTGAACGGGGTTAGTTTTTTGGCGGTCATCCTTGCTTTATTGGTGATGCGCGATGTCGTCACACACAGCGGTGGGGCACAGGGCACATTAAGGGATTCGTTCTGGAAGGGATTATCCTACGCATGGAACGATCGCTTCATCCTCGCCCTGCTGATACTCTCCGCGCTTGGCGCGGTCTTCGGCCGTTCCTATCAAAACCTTCTACCTGCATTCAGCCGCGACATCTGGCATGCCGGTTCCCAGGGATATGGATTACTGCTTGCGGCGGCGGGAGGCGGCGCGCTGGCGGGCGCCTTCGGACTCGCGTCATTCAAACGGATTCCAAAACAGGGCGCAGTGATGCTGTTCAGCGGGTTGATATTTTGCGCGAGTTTGATCATCGTTGCGTTGAGTCCGTTTTTTGTTTTGGCTCTCGTCCTGCTGTTCGTTGCAGGCGTTACTTCAACAGTATTTTCCACGATCATATCGACTTTTATTCAATTGTCCGTTCCCAATGAAATGCGCGGGCGCGTGATGAGTCTTTACACGGTCACATTGATCGGCCTGCCTTCGCTTGGCGCGCTTGGGAGTGGTGCGCTGGCTGAATGGCTCGGCGGTGTGGAAGGCGCGCCTCATGCGGTATTATGGGGCGCAATTGTTTTGACCCTCATTCTGATTTCTGTCATTCCGTTTTTTTGGCGGAGCGATTTGCCGATAAAATAAATTGCGAGGAAACATGAAACGTGCAGTCAGCGTCAGTCTTGGAAGTTCAAAGCGCGATAAGAGCGTGAAGGTCGATCTAAACGGGCAGGAAATTCTTGTCGAGCGCATCGGCACAGATGGCGATATCCCCAAAGCCCGTCAAATGTACCTGGATTTGGATGGCAAGATAGACGCCTTTGGCGTGGGCGGCGTGGATTTGTACCTGCGTTTGGACGAAAAGGAATATCCGCTTCATGCCGCGCTGAAACTTGTCTCCGGCATCCGTCAGACTCCACTCTGTGATGGGCGCGGACTCAAGCACACCCTCGAGCGGCGCGTCTTTGAACTGGCAAGGCCTCAACTCGGAGAGGTGCGCTTTAAGCAGGCGTTCATCCCCGTCGCCATTGATCGGCTTGGGTTGGCCGAAGCAGTGGCGGAGGTCGCAGAAAGAACCGTGTTCGGTGATTTGATGGTCGGCCTGGGAGTCCCGCTTCCGATCTATGGGATCCCTGCCTTCAAGCGAGTCGCAAGAGTCATGCTGCCTTTTGTCAGCCATTTCCCGATGAGCATGATCTTTTACGGAAGCGACGGGGCGGAGCAGGAACCGAAATATACAAAATACTTCGAAGAGTCTGATTTGATCGCGGGTGATTTTCTCTTTATGCGGAAATACATGCCAGATGATTTATCGGGCAAAACGATCCTGACCAACACGACCACGGAAGATAATATTGCCTCCCTGAAGGAACGCGGTGCGAAACGAGTCATCACCACCACGCCCAGGTTTGACGGCCGCTCCTTTGGCACCAATATGAACGAAGCCATGCTCACCGCCTATGCTGGCCAGGGACGAAGATTGAGCGACGACGAACTGAATGCGCTGATCGATGAATTGGGATTGAAGCCGACGGTGATCGATTTTTAATATATCAGGATGATATTGGCGTGCCAGCATCAATCTGTCCAATCCTGTTTGAAATTGAAATAGTTTTTTGATAACAGTTTAATCATTTGCCGCCTGATATCCAGACATCGGCCTTGATCTCCGATGCCCCTGCTTTCGGCTCCCTGGGTATTGCCAGACTGCTTCAAAAACAGAGATCCTTCTTCAGGTTCGTTCGCAAAATATTTCCTTTTGCATGTACAATTATCCTGATTATTGATGGTCCTATATTTTGTCTCGCTGACCGGAAAAGTATTTGTTCTTTAATTTCCAAGCGGTGGTCTGGATGCTCGTGCGTACGGCTTAGTTCAACTCGGACAGATGCGGCGGCACATTCGACCGCAGTTTTTATTCCCTTCCCTCCCGCCGCATCAATCCTTAATTCGTTGGGCGGCTTACGCCACAATCTAGTTGCCTATAAAAAACAATTACAGGAAGCATAGAAATAATGCTAGAAAAACCTGAACTCAAAGACGAAAAAATTATCAACTGTTTACGAAATGAATTTGGGTTGAGTGTTGAAAAATTGTCTTTTCTTCCGCTCGGTGCTGACTTGAATACAGCGGTGTATCGTGTCGTAACTAACGATAAAACGGCTTACTTTGTAAAGTTAAGGAAAGGGGATTTCAACGAAGCGTCAGTAACAATTCCGAATTTTCTTAGCGATTTAGGAATCAAGCAGATTATTCCATCGCTTACAACCCAAACGGGGCAACTCTGGGCAAACCTCAATTCTTTCAAAGTAATACTTTATCCTTTTGTGGAAGGTCATAATGGGTTTGAAAAAAAGTTGTCAAATAAACAATGGATCGAATTTGGCACAGCCTTAAAGCGATTTCATATTTCTAATATCTCTTCGGCGATAACAAACGGTATACAAAAAGACGATTTCTCTTCTCAATGGCGCGACACAGTAAAGATGTTCCTTGAGCGTATTGAGAAAGAGACTTTTGATGAACCTGTGGCGATTGAATTGGCAGATTTCTTGAAAACCAAAAAAGATGAAACTCTTAAACTTATTAAACGGACTGAACAGTTCGCGCAAATGCTACTGGAACAACTTCCTGAATTTATTTTGTGCCACGCCGATATTCATGGGTGGAATCTTCTAATTGATAATAATGAAACACTTTACATGGTTGATTGGGACACGCTCATATTTGCTCCTAAAGAACGAGATTTGATGTTTATTGGTTGTGGTCTTGGCGATAGCGGATATACACCGCAGGAAGAAGAAACCATGTTCTATCAAGGCTATGGGCAAACAAATATTAATCAATTTGCGATTGCATATTATCGTTGCGAGCGTATTATCGAAGATATTGCGGTATATTGCGAACAAATCTTTTTATCAGACGAAGGCGGGGAAGACCGAAAAGAGTCGCTTGAAAATGTAAAATCCAATTTTCTGCCAAACGGTACAATAGAGATGGCATATCAGTCTGATAAGGTAAAGTAAGTTCTCAATTATTTGACGTTATGACGGGTTGTGTTTTTTGGTCATTGCTAAAGATTAAGTGTGTGTAAAAATTTGTCATGTTGGCAGTGTCGTCTTTTTTCAGGCAGCGAGTCTTAAGGCATAGAGCCGCTGAACAAAGCGTGGTGTGTCCTGATAAATCATCGTCTGCTCACTGGTGAAAGTTCAGTTCTGGTAAAGGTCAGGCAGCCAGATAGCAGGCAACCGATGCAGTCGGGTGACTGATTGTGTCGAAGCGTCGAAACAAGCCTATCTCTGTCCGCAAGGCAAAGTATTGAAATGTAGCGCCCGTGGCCAGCGCAATCGCTATCGGATTTATGATGTTTATCGTGCCCGCCCGCAAGATTGTGCCAGCTGCCGATTGAGGTCAAGATGTTTGAGCGGACCGCACACG
>Ga0172368_10000598_pt1 | contig 51061 bp, 53 predicted proteins | sample Lak11m_FD_114540 | JGI IMG/M metagenome (GOLD analysis project Ga0172368, IMG submission 114540) | Freshwater microbial communities from Kabuno Bay, South-Kivu, Congo - kab_022012_11m | ecosystem: Environmental > Aquatic > Freshwater > Lake | place: Democratic Republic of the Congo: South-Kivu... | reverse complement strand
GAGCCGCTGGATTAAATGTCAATTTGATCAATGCCAATCATCCCGGTAATTCATCGGGCGGAGCAACTTATGGTTGGGAAGAATATAAAAGCGATACCGGTTTTGATGCTCACTCTATGATAACCGATCCGTTGTTCATCAATCAAAATTCTTATGACTTTAATTTAAATGCTAATAGCCTGGCGATTAATAATGGAGACTTTTTAACCAAAGCAAATAATGCCGGCAATAACAGCACTTCACTAATAGTCCAGGACGCCCGCTATTTCACCGACGGCTATGGCCTGGTTGAAGGAGATAAAATAAAAATCGGTTCAAATAATCCAGCCAGCATAACCAATGTAGATTATGGCAGTAATATCATAACTCTGGCTGAAAATTTATCCTGGAATAACGGCGATAATGTCAGTTATGTCTACAGCGGCGCTAAGCCGGATATAGGAGCCTTGGAATCTGATTATATTACTCCCGCCTGCACCAGCTTCACCTATAGTTCCTGGAGCCTGTGTGCCAACGGCACCCAGAGCCGGACTGTTAAAACCAGTTCACCGGCTAATTGTACCGGTGGCACTCCTCTCATAAGCCGAACCTGCACCAAAAGTAAAATCACGGATAAAACCAGGATGCAGGATAATAATAAGCTCCACTAGAGGTGAAGTAGTTGACTAATTAAGCCGGAAGAGCTAAGGTTATTAATTAACCTTGTTTTTTTAAAACCCAAAAATAAAGAAAGGAGTGACGGACTATGATTTCCAGGGAATGGTTCATAACCGTTTTTGCCAGGAAAAGAAAATTTTTTCTCCTGGAAAAAGCCTTGATATACGCCAAAATTTTTCATCAGGGCAAAAAAAGGTTGGACGGCCAGGATTACATTTCGCATCCGATCAAGGTTTGTTTGATCTTAATCGCTTGCAACATTAAAGATGAAGTTATTCTGGCGGCCGCGCTTTTGCATGACGTTCTTGAGGAGAATGAGGAAGTCACATACCGAGATCTGAAAGCTCTCTTCGGAAAGTTGATTGCCAATACGGTATTTCTGCTTTCCAAAAATAAACGTGTGTCCTATCCAAAATATTTCGGGCCGATTTCTGAAAACTTTCGAGCCATAATCATCAAGGCGGCGGATAGGCTGTGCAATGTGGGCGATATGGTGGATTCGTATTCTCCCGAAAAAATGAAAAAATATATCTGGGAAACCGAGAAGCATATCTATCCCTTAATTGAAAAAGCCTGGTGGAAAAACCGCAAATATCGCTACCTGATGCCGCTTTTTCGGGATTACATCGAAGTGGCTCTTAAGGCCGACAAAAAAGTGCTGGAACTTTATGAAAAAAATTTCATCCTGAAATTGGAAAACTTAAAGCTGAAAAATAAAATAAAAAAACTGGCTAAAGCTTGCCGATAACGGGCCTGCGAAATTATAAATTTCCAGGCCTTGTTTTTTTATAGTAAAATAAAAGGAGAGAATGAAACAAATGATGAAAAAAGAAAAATCAAATTTAGCCAAAGGACTTATTTTTTCCATAATATTTTTGGGAAGCTTTTTCTTATTTGATAAAAATGCCAAGGCAGCGGATATAAGTTCAACTGCGACCGGAGGCGCTTGGGCCACTGGTTCAAGTTGGACTGGCGGCGTAGCTCCCATTTCAACCGATAATGCGATTATTGTATCGGGCGCTACGGTTACTCTGGGAGCAGCTGCCAATATAACCAATGTCACTATCAATTCAGGCGGCACTTTAGCTCTGGGTGCATATAATTTGACAGCCAGCGGCGATTTTCAAAATGATGGCGCCCTTACTGCCGCAGCCGCAGGAATACTGACCATGACCGGCTCATCTAGCCAGATTAAAGGAAGCGTTTCTACGACTTTTAAAAATTTAACAATAAATACTTCCGGTAAAGTTACCATAAATACGGACACGAGCGTCAATAGAGACACAAAAATTACCGGCAATCTGGAAGTTGCTTCCGGAAAGATACTAAATCTTAATCAAAATGGAGCTAATTCGCTAACCATTTATTCCAATAGTACGCTTTCCGGTACGGGAACGGCTACGGTTTATTCTGCCCCACAGGAGCTGGGCGGAGTAATGAATCTTGCCAGTCCATCGATAACCCTGACTGATGGAACCAGCACCATTAAGGTCGTTACTTTCACTTATGATATTACCGCTTGGACATGGTGGGGGGGCAGTGGCAGTGAAATGCATATGAATATAGCCGGAGTGACTTATGGCACGGATGCTAATCCAACCAATGTCAAATTAATCGGAAGAAACGGTAACGCTACCGCTACCTTCCATTATGATCTTGGCGGAAATACGACAATCAAGGGAAACTTGACATTTGTCTCTGCTGATTCTTACCCTAATATTTTTTTGTCGACCGGATCATATAATTTGGCTGTCGGTGGAAATTTTACACTCGGTGATAATGACGGCTCTAACGCCAAGCTGTACAGTTTTACGGGCGGAAGCGGAACGCTCGACATTAATGGAAATCTAACCATCCAAAAAGGATCAGCGGAAACAGTTACCTTTACTGGGCCTTCCGGCACTGGAGCTAGTGCCTTCACTTTAGCTGGAAATTATTCAAATACTGGCACCTTCACTAATAATTCAGGCACATTAACTCTAGATGGATCTTCTCAGCAGGTTCTTTCAAATACGATGACCGGCACCTCGGCCTTTTATAATTTAACTATTGCCAACAGCTCCGGCGCCAATGCCAGTGATTTTGAAAGGACCAGTTTTAATCCTTCGGTTAAATTCAGCGCGGATGCGACGGTAAACAATACTTTTACAATTACCACCAACCATGTCAGAGTGGAGTATAATTCCGGTTCGACCTACACCTTTAAAGATATCAATTGGTCGGGCGGCTCGGGCACCGATATGCTTTATTTCAGAAATTCAGCAACCAGCGGCACCTGGCTCTTAAAAGTTACCGGCACCCAAACGGCCGTGCACTATGTTAATGTTTCCCGTTCTGATGCTTCGGTTTCCGGGGGAAGTGTTATTACCGCCACGGACGGAACCAATTACGATGCCAATAACAACACTAATTGGAACTTTGGTTCCGGCGGTTCATTAAGTTTTGATATTGTCGATAGCGGCGGCGCTTCGGTTTCCAGCCCAGCGGTTACTTTCGCCGGTAAAAGCTTTTCTTGGCTGGCTCAGCAATCAACCGGAACACTGGGGACATCTTCGCAAAAGTTGAGGGTTAGCAATTCAAGAAATACTAAGAGCTGGACATTGTCGATTGCGGCTACTTCGGGCAGCGGTGCGCTTTGGACCAGTGGCGGTGACACCTACGATTTCAATGGTTCGGCTGCCAATGGCCGGCTTCAAGTCGATGCCAGCGGGGGAACGCTAACGCCGCAAACAAATTGTCCGTCCACCGGTTTATCCAAAGGATCAGCCACTTATTTCAATCAAGGCGTTACCGATTCCATAACCATTCTCTCGGCTACCGGTTCGGCTTACACCAATTGTTACTGGGATTTGACCGGAATCAGCCTGACTCAAGATATTCCGGCTTCCCAAAAAGGCGGGAATTACAGCTTGAATATGACAATCACGGCATCCTAGCGGTAAGCTAAATTTTATTGACATAAACGGTTTTTTCCTGTATAATAGAAGTATATAAGCTTAATAAAGGGGTTTTGGGGTGAATTCTCATGGGTGAGAGTTCATTTTTGTTTATGTGAAGCCAAAAAACTACCAAAATTAAATAAAAAGACTTATTTAAGCCAAATAACATGAAAAAATGAAAGCCAAGACTCAAAAAATAATAAAAATTGCCCAAAAAACTTGCGTTTTGGTTTTTACTTTTGTTTTTTTGGTCGGTCTCCAAGTTTTAGCTGCTACCTCAAATTTCACCCAATCCATAATTGATGGATCTTTGAGTGTGGATATAGTCGATAGCGATGGCAATTCGGTCGGTAGTCCAGCAGTTGCTTTTGCTTCAAAGACTTTTAGTTTCTCAACCCAGGATGCAACCGGTAGCTTTGCCCCTTCAGCCCAAAGAATCAGGGTTTCTAATCCGACGGTTACTTCGGCTTGGACTGTGGCGTTAGCGGCCAGCAGTCCGACCGCCAGCTGGACCGCTGACTCTAATCATTATGATTTCAATGATGCCGGCGGCTATGTGGATGACGGTTCTACGACAGATGCCGATTCATATGGAGGCCAAATGACCGTTGATCCCAGCGGCGGTACCATTTCGGGCGTAAATGGCTGTGCGACAACCGGCACCAGCAAAGGCTCCAGCGCTCCGTTTGTTGAAGGCTCAACCAACAGCATCACTATTTTTTCTTCCACTTCGGCTGCGGCTTATTGCCGGTTTGATTATGTGGGTGCGGCTGCCAATATTACCCAAAAAATTCCGGCTGCCCAAACGTCGGGAAGCTATTCGTTGAATATGACGGTCACCGCTACCTAAGGCGGATAATTTAAAGATAAAAATTAATTATGAATTCTCATGGGTGAGAGTTCATTTTTATTTCAGCGGTAAAAAATTTGTAAGATGCGTAAAAAGTTTAAAACTAAATGGAAAACAATCGAAGAAACCATTGCCATGTGGGTTATTTTTGGCTTAATTTTTACAATCCAGGTTTTGGCTTCGAACGAGCCGGTCTTTAACCAGACTATCAATTCAGCGGCTTTTGCAGTGGATATTGTGGATGAAAATGGAAATTCGGTAGAGCATCCAACGGTTAATTTTGGCGCAGTGACCTTTAGTTTCAGCGAACAAACTTCCCACGGGCAATTGGGAACGGACAGCCAGCGGATAAGGGCCAATAATCCCAGTGATATAGAAACCTGGACGGTTAATTTGTCCGGAAGCTCCAATTCGGCCACTTGGACTTCAAGTGAAAATCATTATCATTTCAATGACGCTTCCGGTGGCGGATATGCCAATGGGCAAATGACAGTTGATCCGAGCACGGGCGCGATTTCTGGCGTTGCCGGCTGTTTGACTGACCATATCAGCAAAGGCAACAGCGAGTCATTTGCGGACGGTTCGGTCGATAGCATCGATATAATGACAGCTTCAACCGGAACCGCCACTTCCTGCCAATGGGATTTTATCGGAGCGGCTGATAATATCACCCAAAAAATTCCAGCCGGTCAGGCAGTCGGAAGCTATAGTTTGGATATGACTGTTTCGATCCAATGAAATAAAAATATTTTAGCAAACATGAAAAAAACGGTGGATAACCGTTTTTTCTTTTCCTGCTTTTCTTGTATAATAAAAGAAAGATTAGGAAATAAAAATGAAAAAATTTAGCTTAATATTATTTCTGACTTTTTTAAGCATGGGCTTTTTTAATTTGCCCAGAGCTCAGGCGATCGAATATGAGATGCTGGGCGGAAAACCGGCCAATCCCGATCCCAACGTAAAAAATAGCGAGTCCTGGTTTATTTATAATTTGGCGCCCGGACAAGCCAAGGAAGACGCAGTTGAGGTAATGAATCTTTTTCCCAACAGTTGGGAAGCGCTGGTTTACGCAGCTGATACGACTAAAAGTTCTAGTGGCGGTTTTGCGCTAAAGCAGTTTAGCGAAGAAAAACAAGAAGTCGGATCTTGGGTTAAATTCTATCCGGATGCCCCGCCGGCTTTTTTCCAAAAAATATTTAAAGATTTAGATTCTAAAATATTGGCTCTTTGCGGGATGAGCCAAGCCGATTTGGCTTTAAAAATGAACCAAAAGAACCTGGCCGAAAATGATCTGAATGATTTAAAAAATTGGTGTGACGGCAAAGACTCGGTGAAAATGGAATTAAAAACCAAAGAAAGAATAACGATCCCTTTCATTATCCGGGTGCCGGAGGGTACGGAAGTCGGGGAACACACTGGAGGGGTTTTGATCCAAAAAGTCATGCCTGATGTCCAGGATTCAGGCAATGGGTCTTCCATAAAATTAACTACCCGGGTCGGCGTACGCATTTATGAAACCGTTCCCGGCGAAGTTGTTCGGAAACTCGTGCTGGCTGATTTCCAGGTCATCAAAAATTTCAAAGAATTCAGCCTGGCTGATCTGTTCGGCAAGCCTAAAAAAGCCCAAGAATATATAATCCAGACAACTTCCAAAAATGACGGGAATATCAGCCTGGATCAGCAGGAAACTATCCATATCAAAGACCTATTATTTAAAAAAGGGAATGCCGATATTCCGCGGAATTTCCAGGTGTTAAAACAGGATTCATTTATTTCCAATTATTCCTGGAATAATCCCCGGTTCGGTCATTTCTCTTTTTCAACCGAAATAAAATATCAGGATTCCGAAGGCAAGGATGTTGTTTTGACTTCAAAAGAAATAAAATTATGGATCATTCCCTGGCGGGAAATAACCGTTACCTTAATAATTTTTGCCGTAATATTTGCTGTTTATTTATTATGGAAATTGGTCCAAAAGAAAAAATACGGAGGAGCCGGTTGGGTAAAATACGAAATCGCTCCGGGCGAAAATATCGACAGCTTGGCGGAAAAATTCAAAATTGACTGGAAAATTTTGGCCAAAACCAACAAAATGAAACCGCCTTATATTCTCCAGCCGGGCCAGGCCATTTTGGCGCCAAAAATTAAAAGTGAAAGCAATACCGAGGAGGCTCCGATAAATAGTGTTCCGTCCAGCGTTCCGGTTGATCCATTGGATAAATCTTTGGCGGAAAAATTGAAAGCGGCGGAAATGCGGCTGGCGGCGGAGCATAAGACAGAAACAACCCAAAAAACCGCTAAATCCGGAATAAAAAAAGAAATAATTAAGCCGGTGGCGGTTTTGGAGTTGGAGAAAACCGATGAAACTCCGCATAAAATAAAAGAAGAAATAGTAAAAAAAGAAGATTTAATGGTTCAAATTCCACCAGTAGAAAAAACTGCGGATAAATCAGCGGCATTGGAAAAATTATTTTCTTCAAAAAATGAAGCGGCTGAACCGGTTGAAACGGAAAAAGAACTTTCAGGGAAAAGCGCCAATTACAAAAAAATTATTTTCGTAATCATTGGTGTGATAATTTTGGCGGGAATTGTGCTAGCCGGAGTTATATTTTTCAAAAATCGGAAGAAAAACAACATGCAATACCAGTTGGATTTGGCCAATACAGTTTCAGAAAATCAACAAGAAAATCAAGACAAGGAAAATTTACCGGCGCCAACCGAAGAAAAAAAACCTGAAAAACCAGTTGTGGTCGATGCCAAGCCAGCCGATATAAATATTTTGGTTCTTAACGAAGGAGCTCTTCCCGGCAGTGCCGGTAAAATAAAAAATTTCTTAGTCGGTAAGGGCTACCCCAAAACCGAAGCCAAAAATGGAGTAGCGGCTGAAATCAAAGGATCATTTGTTTTTTATAAAGACGAATCTTTCCAAAAAGAAGCGACCTGGATTGCCGGGATGTTAGCCGGCAAGGATATAAAAGCTGAACTTAAAATGGCGGAAAGCGAGGAAGAAAAAAGCGCGGATATCGTAATAATTTTAGGCAAGTAAATTTAAAGTAATGTGGGTGAAACAGGCTAAAAAAATCCAACTGGAATGGGCTTTAATGTTGATTTTTATTTTGGCCGGCCTTGCGGCAGCCGGTTCTACGGTTGCCGAAAATTTAAATTTTAGCCAGTCTATTTTGCCGGTACGCTTTGTTTATCTGGACAATCAAAATACGATCCAAAGGATCTGGAGCAATATTTCCCCGACCGATAACCTTTATATGGTTAAATTTATTAATGTCAAAACCCAAACGGAAATGGGTTTCAGTGAAAATGTTTTTAACAGCTATCAGGATATTATGCGCAAAAGCAACAGTGTGTCCGGATTGATTGTGCCGTCGGCCGTCATAGCCAGTCCTGCGCAAAATAATTTTTACAATTTAGCCATAGATTTTATCAAAACCGAAAATTCCTTTGAAGAAGTGCATACTTTTTCCTGAAATAAAGTTTTTTAAAAGAAGTGTCATTTTATCGTTACCGCGTTTGATTTTCAGCGGTTTTTGTTTTATGTTCATATTGAATGAGGAAGCATTAAAATATAAAATAACGGGATATGTTGGATAAAAAAGCCGTGCCGCAAAGTATAAAAAATATATATCATCTGGGCCAAGCCATTCTGGCTAATTTTCGGTTTGGTTTTCCCTCGAAAAAAATCAAAGTCATCGGGGTAACCGGCACGAACGGCAAGACCACTGTTTGCCAGCTGGTAGCCAAAATATTGGAAGCGGGCGGCCATAAAGTGGCTCTGGCCTCAACCATTAATTTTAAGCTGGGAGAAAAAGAATGGGTGAATGCGACTAAATTTACCACGCTTTCGGCCTGGAAAGTCCAGGAATTTATCGCCCAGGCAGTGAAATCCGGGTGTGACTATCTGGTCTTGGAAACCTCCTCGCATTCCTTGGATCAACATCGGGTCTGGGGAGTCAAATACGCAATGGCTGTTATCACCAACATTACCCGTGAGCACTTGGATTACCACAAGACCATGGAAATATACAGGAGGGCCAAGATAAAATTGTTTAAAAGCGTTGATAGGGCAATCGTAAATTTGGATATGCAGGAGCCGGAAGATTTTTTAAATACCGGAGCCAAAAATGTTTTTGGTTATGCCATCGGGAACATTAATTTTAAAAATAAGAATATCAAAGTCATTGCCGCCACCGAAGTAAAAACAGAAATCAACTTTTCGTCGTTTAAAGCAGAAAATGAAAAATACAAAATAAATTTACCGGGAGAATTCAACATTGAAAACGCCTTGGCGGCGATCTGTGTCGGCATGGCGGAAAATATTCCGGCTGAAAAAATAAAATCCGCCTTGGAAAAAATAAAAGGCATTCCGGGCAGGATGGAATATGTTACCAATGGGAATGGATTAAATGTTATTATTGATTATGCAGTCACCCCGGATTCTTTGGAAAAATTATATTCTTTAATGGAAAAAATAAAGTACGAAAAATGTGATTTGGTACCCAAGCCCAAAGAGGAAAAGATCGTAAATCCGTTCATAAGTCTCGGAACCAAAACAGAGGAAGCTGAAGCGGCCTGTCCAAAAATCATTGCGGTTTTTGGTTCTTGCGGCGAACGTGACCGGGGAAAAAGGCCGATTATGGGGGAAATTGTTGATAATTATGCCGATTACATAATTCTAACCAGTGAAGATCCTTACTGCGAAAATCCCAAAGCGATAGTTGAGGAAATTGCCGGTGGGATCAGAAATAAGAAAAAAAATGAAAATCTCTGGAAAATTTTGGATCGGCGGGAAGCGATTAAAAAAGCTTTGCAGATTGCCAAGCCGAACGATTACATAATCATTACAGGAAAAGGAGCAGAGGAAACGATGGCCATTGGAGAGCAAAGGATTCCCTGGAATGATAGAAAGGTTTTACTGGAAGAGTTAAATTTGCTAAAATAAAGGCAGATGATATAAAAATAAAATAAAAAAATGGAAAACCAGACACCCGATCCGTTAAATACAAATGAGACTCCGGTCAAGGTAAATATTAGCCAGGCAGAAAATCCGGAAGCCATAAATTCTGCTCCCGTATCAACTCCTTTTTCTGTCCGTGCATCTATTCCTGCGGCTAATTCAGAATCCGCGCCCATCCCCGTATCCACAGCCGCTCTTAATGGTAATGAGAAAATTTTTTTTAATGATATTAAAACAAAGCCTTTGGATATAGCCCAGCAACCAGCTGCCAATCCGCCATCAGTTAAAAGTGAAGCGGGCTTTTTTATTCCACCGGGAAGAAGTTACAAGAAACTGATAATTATTTTGGTTGTTGCGATTGCGGCAGTGCTTTTGCTGACCGGGGCGGTTTGGGGATTTGGGAAATACGAAACTGCCTATCGGAAAGTGGCTTTGGAAAAAATTCTGCCGGGTAATTTGGAATTGGTCGCCAGACTGACTCTTGATCCGCAATCCAAGCAGTTCCAATTCCTGGAAGAAAACATAATGAAGTTTCCGGGAGCGAAGCTTTTTAAAGAGAACTTGGAAGAAGGCGCGGGCGATAAAACTATGTTTCAAATTTTCCAGGATAAGCTCAAAGAAAAAAATCTGGATTTTCAAAATGATTTAAAGCCGGCCTTGGGAAATAACGCTTATTTCATAATCTCCGACCTGAGCCCGATCAAAGAAGGCGTCAGCGACAGCCTGGCTATTTTAAAAGCAGGGCTTAAGAGCCAATTAAGTGGAGTTGCTCTTAATGCCGGCGTCAGCCAATTGGTCCTAAATGGAAATGATGGGGATTCAACCGATCCGCAGGTTTTGGGGGAAAGTGTGGCCCAGTTCAATACGCCCTATGTTTCTCCTGCCAAAAAAAGCCCGCCGGTTTTGGATTTTATTGTTGCTGCGGAAATTAAAGACTTGAAAAAAGCCCAGGATTTAATTGCTAAATTCAAAGCCGAGGGAAAATACGCGATTGCCGAATTAAAATACGGCGGTTACTCATATTATAAAATTAGCGTAAAAAATCCGGATAACAGCCAGCCGGAGAAAAGCTACGATCCGGATCCGGTTTTAAATTACAAGACCACATACAATATCTTTTTGGGCGGCAATTGGATAATGGCTTCCAGCGAAAACGATCTTAAGAAAATGGTCAATAACAGAATTTCCTATGATTTGGTAAGGAATATTTTTTCCAAAAATAAAACCGAGTCGCTGGCTACCGATTCCAATTACCAAAAAATTGCAGCCGATCTGAATATCAACAAAGAAGAAAATCTTGGTTCATTTTATCTGAAAGTCAATTTCGAAAAATTCTTTAAAATGGATAAGTGTTCCGGCAGTTATTGTTACAATGGTTCCGAATTAACAAAATATCCGCCGGATATTTTAACCGGAGCGATGTTCCAGGCCAATCAAGAAGGCCTGGTCGCTAAATTCGATTCCAACAAAAATACGTTCAATAAAAGCAAAAATAGTACCGCTGAAAAAAGCCTGGCCAGGCTTATTCCGGAAAAAATCGGAAATGCCTGGACGGATATTTTTGCCGAGCAGCAAAACATTAAAGACCTGTATTATGACTTCAAGCAGAATAATTTAACAGCCAAGGGATTGGCGGATTGGGATGACGGTTTGGTGGCTTTTCAGGAAGCAGTTGGGGTGGATTTTGAGAAGGATGTCATTGATCTTTTCTCCGGTAGCATAGCCGTTACAATGTTTTCTGCTCAAAATGCCGGACCGCAGGCGGCTTTGGTGGCCGAGATAAGCGATCCGCAAAAAATGCTGGGTACGATAAACAAGATTATTGATGCCTTTAAAAAAGCCCAGATAATCACTTATGAAGGCGTAATCAAATATGAGGAAAGTTATCTTAACGAATCGGATCCATTTGAGCTGCCTTTATCAAGTTCGACCAAGACCGTTCAGGCTGATCCAAAAACAGAAGCCGCCAGACAAAAATATATAGCCGATCGGAAGCAAAGAGCGCAAAAAAGTATAGCGGAATATAAAAGTTTGCTGGAACTGATAAAAAAATCGCAATTGGCTGAGAATAATCTGCCGGAAGGGAAGATTTATTCCTACAAAATTGAATTGCCGTCCAGTGATGACTTTTCTTCGATGTTTGCCAATAGCGAGCCGTTGGCCGTTAATTTTAGCCTGGAAAATAATAAACTGATATTCAGTATGAACAGTCCAGTAGTGGCGGCTTTAATGAAAGAATTCAAGAGTGGCACGGAGAAAAAACTGGCGGACAACGATCTTTACAAAAAAGCGTCAAGCTATAATTATCCGGAAAATATTTCCGGCGCCTATGTTAATTCCTTGGGTATTTGGAATACAGTCGGCTATTTTATGAACAATGCAAAAAAGAAAGCTCAGGAAGCGGAACAAAAATACTGCGCCGATCCGGCGAATAAAGATTCCTATTCCTGTAAAAACACCTCTGCTGGTTTAGCTTATACGGTTTATGAAAAACAGCAAGAGGATATGATGTTCGCAGTCGGAGCCATTATTCGAACATTTAGGCTGCTTGGATTTACGCAGGTGGTCGGAGATAATATGATGAAATATTCTTCATTTATAAACATCCAGGAACTGCCAAAAGAAGAAAAAGATCGGGCGGAACAAGGATTAAATAATATGTTTAAGGAGCTTAATACTGCCGGAGGCAATGCCAGAGTTGCATCTTGGAAATCTAATGTTGCCAGCACCGAACCCGCGGCTATCTTATGCTGTGATGATGGTGGTCCGATATTGGCTGGGCCGGGAGCGGTATGCGGCGGTTCTGGCGATGCATCATTGACTTGGCCGGACAGTGAATCTTTAGGCAAGGTGACCATTATTCAAAATTGCTCAAAGACTTCGGAAAATTTTTCATATCGAATTGACGCGCCGGCAAAACTAGCTGGCTCTTGTTCTTCGGCCACTTGCACGCAGGATGGTTGCAATTTTGATTGCCAACAGTAAAAAATAAAAAACATCTGTCTAATGAAAAGCAGATGTTTTTTTGTTTATCCCAGAGCCGCAATTAAAAATAAAGTTAAAAAGAAGCCATAAATTCCGCCCACGATCACTTCACTGATGCGGTGGCCGACTCTTTCCTTAAGGCGGGGAAATTTGTCTTCGACATTAAGTTTTTCCATCAGCATATTTAAGTATCTGCCCTGGTCGCCCAAAATCATCCGAAGTCGGACCGCGTCATCAATAACCAGAACTCCTAAAGCAATGGCGACCGCAAAAGCGCCTGAGTGCACTCCCTCGTATTTACCTACCGAAGTTATCAACGATACGATGAATCCGGTGTGGGCGGAAGGCATATGGCCATGGGTCATGGCGTAGCGAATATCCCAGCCATGCTTTATGGAATAGATTATAAATTTGGTGGCCTGGACAATTACACCGACAACTATTGGAATAATGAAAACAAAATAAGGGCTTAATAAATCCATCTTTTTATATTAATATTTATCTGTTTTTATAATACTATAATTTTGGAAAAACTGGTAATTTTTCAACTTAATAGTATAATTAAATCAGGTAAAATTTAACTGCATTGCTAGTTGTAGTATCTACAACCATTAAATGCACCAAAAAAATGGTAGGAATAATACTCCTGGTCGTAATCGTGGTAATCGTTCTGTGGGTTATCTCGATTTACAACGGACTGGTAACGCTTAAAAATAGGGTTGATGAGGCCTGGTCAGACATCGATGTCCAGTTAAAAAGAAGATATGATCTGATTCCAAATTTGGTAAATACGGTTAAGGGATACGCAGCGCACGAAAAAGAAGTTTTTGAAAAAGTGACCGAAGCGCGTTCACGGGCGATGGGTGCCGGCACAACGGGAGATAAAGCCCAGGCGGAGAATATGCTGTCCAATACTTTAAAAAGTTTGTTCGCGGTGGCCGAAGCTTATCCGGAGCTGAAAGCCAACCAGAATTTTTTGGCTTTGCAATCGGAGCTTACCGATACTGAAGACAAGATCCAAGCCGCTCGCCGGTTTTACAACGGCAATGTGCGGGATTTCAATATTAAAATCGAAGTTTTCCCGAACAATATCTTTGCTGGAATGCTGGGCTACGTTAAGCGCGAATTTTTTGGAATTGATGAAGGAGAAAAAGAGCCGGTCAAAGTGGAATTTTAATATCTCTATAAAATAAATGGCAACTTTATACACGCAAGCGGATAAAAATACTCGCCTGACTTGGGTTTATATCACCGGCTTTCTGGTGTTTGTGATCGGTGTCGGCTATGTTTTCGCCGGTGCCATGAACAATAGTTCTATTTTGTATTTCTGTGTAATCTTCTCGGTAATTATGAGCTTTGCTTCTTATTGGTGGAGCGACAAAATTGTGCTGGGAATGTCGGGCGCCAAAGAGATCGATCACGAAAAAAATAAGGAGATCTATCATTTAGTGGAAAACCTTTGCATTACGTCCGGGCTTCCAATTCCAAAAATTTATATCATTGAAGACAGCGCGCCGAATGCTTTCGCGACTGGCCGGGATGCTCAACATGGAGTGATTTGTCTCACGACAGGCATTATCCAGAAATTGGAAAAAATTGAATTGGAAGGCGTAATTGCTCATGAACTTTCGCATATTGGTAATCGCGATATTTTGCTGTCTACTGTGGTTGTAGTTTTAGTCGGATTCGTGACGCTTTTGGCCGATTGGTTTCGCCGCTGGGCATTTTTTGGCGGAAGATCACGGGATAATGACGGCGAAGGCGGACAACTGCGGGTAATCCTAATGATTTTAGCTGTAGTTTTATCCATCTTAGCTCCAATTGCGGCCATGTTAATGCAACTAGCCATTTCCAGAAAAAGAGAATTTTTGGCTGATGCTGATGGAGCGCTTTTAACCCGCTATCCGGAAGGACTGGCCAAGGCTCTAGAAAAAATTTCTAAAGACACAGAGCCGTTGGAAGCTGCTAACCGGGCGACTGCTCATCTATATATAATCAATCCTTTCAAGGGTAAAAAAATATCAAAATTATTCATGACCCATCCGCCAATTGAGGAACGAATTGCTGCTCTACGAGGAATGTCTGTATAAATCCAACCCATTAAATGAATTTTAAACTTCCAAAAAAAACCGAAAAATATCAATGGACCGAACATTCGGTTTATAAAATGAAACAATATGGTTTAAGCGCGCAGCGGATCCTGCGCGTTATTCGTGCGCCGAAAAGAAAAGAAGAAGGAATAGTTTCAAAAACTATCGCAGTTATGCAACCGGGTTCCATAAGTCATAAAAACGGCAAAGAAACCTGGAGCCAGGAAATCTGGGCAATGTACCAAATTCACCCAGTCAAATTGTCCGCTGAAAGCGGACACCCCGCTACGCGGGGATTTGACGGGGTAAAAAATACCAAATACCATATACCAAATACCAAAATGCGCATAATCAGCGTGTGGAGATATCCGGGCGTGAGTCCGAAAAGAAATCCGATTCCGGAAGATATTTTAAATGAAATTGGAAATATAATTTAAAAACGGCTCGATCCCAGATAGGATAGAGCCGTTTTGATTTCAAGTTGTTTTTTACATTGTTATTTCAACTTCGGTCCCGGTCTTTAATACGCCTGTTTTAATAAGTTCCAGACCTTCTTTGTTTTTCATCCTTATGCAGCCGCCGGTCGCTCTTTTTCCGATTTTTGACTCATCGTTATTGCCGTGGATCCTGTAAACCTTGCCTCTGTCAGGCACATCATAGGAGAGGCAGGCCTTGAAAGATCCCATAAAATTTAGTTTATCTCCCGGGGGTATTATATCTGGCAATTCAATGCCATGGCTTTCTAAGAAAAATTTCTTAGTTCTTTCAGTCGGCTGCCAATAGGGATCCAGTTCTACTCCGGTTATGTGACCCAGTCCCAAAGGGTATTTTTTTTCTCCCCTTTTTACTGTTGCTACGGAGTATTCCCGAAAAAACGACCGGGTTCCACCAGGCTGTTTTTTATAAACATACATTCTGCATTTGGCAATGCTTATTTCAATGAAATAAGCGCTTTGCTCAGGTTGGGATTTTATTTCAGCTCCAGACTTGAATGTTAAAATAAAAAAACTGATAAAAAAAACAACCGATACTCTTTTCATGACACCCTCCTTGTTTTTGAAATGAACTGCAAATGACGCCGACCGTCGTTGAATAACTATGAAATATAAGCCGTTATCGCTTAATTGTCAAGTGCTAGAAAAATGTTAAAATAATTAAAGGTACATAAATCATAAAATGAAAAGGAGGTGGAATATGGAAAATAAAAACATACTAAAACAATTCGAGGATCTGCTGGATGAATATATGGTGAAAAAAGCGCCATTTGCTTTGCCAAAGGAGGCCAAAGAATTCATCGTTAAAGTATCGCCATATTTAACTATCATTTTTGCCATTCTGACTTTGCCGATTATTTTTTGGGCGTTGAGGATTTCTACTTTTTTGTCTCCGTTGGCGGCGGCACTAGGCGTTAATGTCTGGGGCTTTGGCACTATTGTTTCTTTGGCAACCGCGGTAATCACCATTATCCTGTATCTGATGGCGGTCCAAGGCTTGTTCAATCGTACCAAGTCTAGCTGGCGGCTGGTTTTTTATGCCAGCATCGTAAGTCTGATCGGCAATATTTTATCCACAAACGGAATCATTGGAACTATAATCGGTGTCATTATCGGTTGGTATATTCTATTCCAAGTTAAGGACATGTATAAAAACTAAGCGGTTATAAAATGGTTAAAATAGGCAGTTTTTTCAATTGCCTGTTTTGTTTTAATATGAGAAAATGTCAGCATATATTAAAGTAAACTCTAATCATAAATGTCCCGCACTAAATTCCGATATTAATTGTCAGATAAATTTTAATTAGTGCGCGGATCCGTCTTCGGCTTTAAATATCGATAGAATAAGGTTAAAAATTAAGAATTGGTGCGGGATGCTCATAATTGTAGCTTTTCGCTCCGCTCAAAGACAATTATGGCAAAAAAAACCAAAATCGTCGCCACTATCGGTCCGGCTTCGGCCAATCGGGAAACGCTTAAGTCTATGATTGAAGCGGGGATGAATGTAGTCAGGATAAATTTTTCCCATGGCACCCATGAATCAAACGGCGAATTGCTTAATTTCGTAAAGGAACTAAGAAATAAAATAGAAACGCCGGTGGGCATCATGGCGGATTTCCAGGGGCCAAGGATCAGGACGAGAGTTAAGAAAGAGATAGAGATAAAAAAGGGTGAAAAAATAGTAGTCAGTGACATAGGAAAAAATCTCAAATCTCAAATCTCAAATCTCAAATCCATCGTACTGGACTGGAAAAATATAATTTCTGACATTGAAGTCGGCAATAATATCCTGATTGAGGATGGTTTGATGCGGATTAAAATTACCAAAAAAGAAAAAGATTATCTGGAAGCTGAAGTTTTGGAAGGCGGCACGGTTAAGAACCACAAAGGCGTTAATATTCCGGACGCCAAGCTTAGTTTCGGCGCTATAACCGAGAAAGACGAGGCCGACCTCAAGTATGCCTTGGAGCAGGATGTAGATTTTGTGGCTTTTTCGTTTGTCAGTAACAGCCAGGAAATAAAAGATATCCGCGAAAAAATAAAAAAAGCTCTCGGCAGGGAAAACAGCTTGCCGCAGATCGTTTCCAAAATTGAAAGGAAAGAAGCCATTAAAAACATTGATGAAATAATTGAAGCTTCGGATGTGATTATGGTGGCTCGGGGAGATCTGGGAATTGAGATGGACGAGAGCAAAGTGGTGATTTATCAGAAAGAAATTATTGCCAAATGCCTCAAGGCGGTAAAACCGGTGATTGTGGCAACGCAGATGCTGGATTCAATGATTGAAAATCCCATTCCGACCCGGGCGGAAGTTTCCGACGTTTCTAATGCGGTGATTGACCATACGGACGCGGTGATGCTGTCGGGCGAATCAGCCAACGGCAAGTATCCGGTAAAAGCTGTGGAGATGATGAGTGAAATAATTGAGAGCACCGAAGAGTCGCCGTTTGACGATATGGCCAGTTGCGAGATTAAAGGCAAGATTTCCGATTACGCTTCCATCATTTCCAGCGCCTGCCAATTGACCAACAATCCGGAAATCAAAGCCACGGTCATTTTTACCGAATCCGGCTTTACGACTAAATTGATGTCCAATCACCGGACCCAGCAAATCATCATTGCCGCTACTAACAATTTAAAAACTTATCAGCAGCTATCCATTGTTTGGGGAGTTGAAACTTATTATTTTGAAAAAAGCCAGGACAGGAACGAACTTATCAATTCAGCCATTAGTAAAGCCAAAGAGGAGGGCAACCTAAAAACCGGTGATAAGATCGTTGTAATTTTGGGAGAAAAATCGGGCAAAGAGGGCGCTTCGGTTATCGGCATCCGGACGGTTGAATAAACCGATAAGATTAAATAAAATCGAGGTTTAACCTCGATTTTTTTTGTGGCGGAGGGTATGAGATTTGAACTCATGATGCCCTTTCGAACATACTTGCTTTCCAAGCAAGCGCACTAGACCGCTATGCGAACCCTCCAAATTAAATATCTCAATTGAGTCTATCATTTTGAACAGTTTTTTTCAAGAATTGTCCGGGTTGTTTTTTAAGTTAAAATAATTTAATATAAAGGCAGTATCGTCAGAAGTAAAAATAACCCTATGAAAAAATTTATTGAAGATTTTAAGAAATTTGCCATGCGCGGCAATCTGGTGGATATGGTTATTGGCATCACCGTCGGTTTGTCTTTTGGCCAGGTGGTCAATTCTTTTGTGAATGATATCCTGATGCCGCCGCTGGGGATAATTTTGGGCGGAGTTGATTTCAGCGGCCTGAAAATCAAACTGGTTAACGGAACCGCCTGGAATTACGGCAATTTTATCCAAACCATCATCAATTTCCTGATTATTGCCCTGGCTGTCTATTTCATCATCCGCCTGATGGGCCGGATTATCAAAAGGCAGGAAGCTCAAAAAGAAGTTAAGATAAACCGGCAGGAACAGCTGCTTTCTGAAATTCGGGACATACTGAAATCCAAACAAAATTAAGTGATTCATTAAAGCGTCCTGGTTTGTTCAATTAGTCAATCGATCGCATATGCAAGAATTTGACCAATTGTACGGAAAAGGCGAAGGGTTAGTGCCGAGCCACGATCAGCGATTTGACTTTTTTATTTCCAGCGGTAGACTGTAATGACCAATCAATAGAACCGTTATTCTTGGGAGTGGGCGCGGGGGAAGCTGGTGCTGGAGTCGGGGAGGTAGTGCTCTGCGATATCTTGGGACCGTGCAGGTCTCAACCCCCGTTGCCCTTTTTTGTTTTTAGCGAAAAAGAAAAAAGGCTTTCGAAAAGAATCTTTCGAAAGCCGGAAGCTTGTTAATTGGAGGTGTTATCTATGATGATTTGTCTAACCCGGGGTATAAGCTCATTGTAAATGAAGCTGGCCGATACCTTGGGTATTTCCTTGCCTAATTCCGGGCAAAGAACGCCAATGTTGTCAATCAGAATATTAAAAAAAATTTTTTCCCCATGTTCTATTGGCGCCCAGGACAAGGGGAATTCCAAGCCGCAGACCGACTCCGCTTCTTTAAGTTCCTGATGAAGTTCATCGATAGCTTTAAAACCCGCTCTTTTTGTGGCAAGATTGCACATAAATGTGCCCCTCCTTCTAAAAAAAGGTTAAAGATTTAACACCTCGTTTTGTGAACGAACAACAAATTATACTATACTCCAATCTTGGAATCTTGTCAAAGGCTGAATTTTTAAAAACCGTTTTTCGCCTGTATTTAAGCCAAAATTTTTGACAGAGGCTATTTTCTGTGCTATAATAGACCTATGGACAGCTTGATTCACGCCGATGTTTTCTTTTTCATAACTTCAATCTCAATCTTCATTGTGACGGTTATTATTGTAATCGCCGCCTTTTATATAATTAAAATCTTAAGGGATTTGAAGCATATTTCCGAGCGGGCCAAGACCGAGGGTGATGAGCTTTTGGATGATATGAAAAAATTACGGGAAAATGTCAAAATTCAGGGAGCCGGGTTAAAAAATATATCTAAATTTTTTTCATCTCTTTTTAATAAAAGAAAATAAATCCAGCACTAACTTTTGTTTGTTATGTTCTATGTATATCTCATAAAGAATGAAATAGGAGAAATATATTATGGAAGCACTAATAATCTCAAACGTAGATTTATAGAACATAACAATAATAAGTCTTTTTCAACAAAAAGACACAAATGAAACTCGTTTATTAGGAAGCATATTTTTCAGAGAGTGATGCCAGAAATAGGGAAAATCAATTGAAATATCACGGACAAGCGTTGGCTCAACTTAAAAGCAGGATAAAGGAATCATTAAGCAAAAGTTAGTGCTGGATAAATTAATTAATTAAAATAAATGAATATGGCGAATAATCATGGATGCGCCAATTGCAACAGCAAAGCGCACAAAGCGGCTTGGGGAGTGGGGTTGGCGGCATTAGTAACTGCGACAGCCGGAGCTTATTTCCTGTATGGCACTAAAAAAGGAGCTAAAACCAGGAAGCAGATCAAAGGCTGGATGCTGAAAGCTAAAGGAGAAGTTTTGGAGAAAATGGAAGATATGAAAGATATGAGCGCGGAAGCTTATGAAAAAGTTATTGATGAAGTGCAGGCAAAATATAAAGCTGTTAAAAATATAGATAAAAAAGATTTGGAAGCTTTTGGCAAAGAATTGAAGTCTCATTGGAAAGACATCAAAAAGGAAATTGATGCCAAGATAAATTCCAAGAAAAAAGGCAAGAAGAAATAAATTTTTTTATAAATTTTAAGAGCCCTCGGAAGTTTATTCCTCGGGCTCTTTCTTATTTTAAGTATCTTTTTTTTCGGCTATAATCCTATCCAGTTTTTTTAATTCTTCTCTTTTTAACGACGGAACAACTTTACCCGCGCGGATTAATTCTTCCAATTCAAATTGTTTGGATTCTTCGATTTGGCGCTGTCGGATAATGCGTTCGGCTCTTGCTTTGGCTTTTCTGGATATGCTTTCCCTGATTTTTCCATCTGCTCTGGCACGAAAAATTTTGGAAATCTCGGAGCTGTAAAGGGGTCGTTTATCGCCGACTTCAACCTTGAATTTATCGAGATAGTAATGCTTTATGGTTTGAAAAATATAATTACTTCCATTTATTTTTGCAATTTCTATCTCCTTGCCAATTTTACCTACCAGAACATCCAGTAATTTTTTGTTGATGCCAGTATTCATTGTGAGCCTCCTATAAATAAGGGTTTATAGCATAAGTATTCTGTTAATGTACCAATCTTATATTCTACCATAATTCAGCCAAAAAATCAAGACCTGGCCTGTTTTTGGCTCTGTTGCCGGGCAATTACGCAGGCATAAATTCGCCTAGCCCCATTTTTCCTGAGGACCCTGGCGCATTCAAAAAGGGTGGAACCGGTAGTGGCAACATCGTCAATTATTAATACACTTTTGCCGCTTAGGCCTGTTTTATTTTGGATGGCAAAAGCATTTTTGATGTTAGCCCGGCGAGTTTGATAATTTTTGAGGCTCATTTGCGGCGCTGTATATTTTTTGCGCAGTAAAACATTATTTAAGACCGGAATTGGAAAGCCGGGCGTTAAATTGGCGCTCAAATAATTGGCCAAGAGTTCCGATTGGTTAAAGCCGCGCCAACGCAATCTTCTGGGATGAAGCGGCACCGGGATTATTAAATTGGGAATCGGTAATTTTGATTTTAGCAGAGATTTGACCAATAATTTTCCCAGGGGAATGTGCAGGTCGGCAATAAAATTGTATTTTAAAAAATGGACCAGCTTTGAAATGATTTTTTCCTGATAACTGGCGGCCACGGTGAGGGCTGTAACCAAGCTGTCGGGCCGGCACTTTTGGCATGGCTTGCCGGACTCAATAATATATTTTTCGCAAACGGGACAGACTTGAAAAGTCAGCAGAGGAATTTTTTCCAGGCATCCGTCACAGAGCCACGCGCCTTCTTTGCCACAGCCAAAACATTGCTTGGGAAATAAGGCGTCCAAAGCCATTGATTTGATTTGACCGATTGGATTTTTATCCATAAACAAGCCATTGTATGTGGATAACTTAAAATATAGTTTATTTTTACAAAATGTGGTATAGTAAACACAAGATAATCATAAATTAGAAACAAAAATAAAAAATGTTTGGTTTTCAGAAAAACATTTTTCTTGGCGTTGATGTTGGAACTTCGACCATCAAAATTGTGGAATTAAGGGTTATTGACAATAAGCCGGTGCTTTCCAATTATGCTTGGATGGAGATGGAAAATGCGGAAATGGATTTCAACGCCAATGCTTTCGATACTTCTTACCCGGAGTATTTAAAGGTGATTGTCAGGGAAGGAAGGTTTAAAAAAGGCTGGCTTTCAAAAACCGGAACTTATATTTCAATACCTTCTTTTGGAGGGCTGATTACACTGATAGAATTTCCCGAAATGAAAAAAGAGGAGTTGGATCAGGCAGTCAGGTATGAAGCCCATAAATATATTCCGACTTCATTGGATGAAGTTATTTTAAGCTGGGACATTGTCGGTAAAAAGGGCTTGGGCAGCCAGGACAATAAAAAAAATATCATAGAACCCAAATCGGTTAATCCGGGAAAGATCCAGGTTTTGCTGGTGGCGGCGGCCAAAGATAAGGTTTTGAAATATGAAAAAATTGTCAAAAGCGCCGGTCTGAGCCTGCGGGCGATAGAAATGGAAAGTTTTTCGATAACGAGAGCTTTGGTCGGAAACGATCCTGGCAATTTTATCATTATCGATATTGGCTCCCGGGTTTGCAATATAATTTTGGTGGAAAAAGGGGAAATTAAAGTTAATCGGAATATGGATGTTGGCGGCCGGGATATTACCCGGGAAATTTCCAAAAGCGTCAATGTCGATTTGGAGAGGGCGGAAAAATTAAAAATTTCCGGCAAAGATTTTTTTGCCAACGGTTCCGGCATTGTTTTCCCAATCCTGAATTTAATCGTTGATGAGGTAAAAAGGGTTTTAAACAATTATTATCAGGGCAATCCGAGCGTAGATGCGATCATTCTTTCCGGAGGAACATCGCGGCTTACGGGAATCGACCAATATTTTTCCAGCGCGCTTAATATCAAAGCCATTATCGGAAATCCATTTGGCAGGGTCGGATACGACAAAAGGCTGGAGGAAAAAATCAATGAAATAAAGCTTAATTTTTCAGTTGCTATCGGGCTGGCGCTTAAAGGCTTCGAAGACAATAATTAAACTAAAATTTAAATAATTTTTAAAAAAATAAATATGGCTAATATAAATCTAACATCGTCGCCTCAGGCTCAAGATTTCGGGGCAATTTCATATTTGAAAACGCCGATCTTGATGATTATTGCCCTTGCAATTGTCGGAGGAGCTTATTTCTGGATTAATCTTAAAACCAATGAATTGGTCGCAAAAACCGAGCAGGATAAACAGGCCGTTGTAGTCGAGCAAAAGAACATAAAATCAAATAACAGCAAAATAGTATTTGATTTTCAGGATCGTTTAATATTATCCAAAGGCTTTCTCGAAAAAAAGCGGCAAGATCTGGATAGTTTAGGCGAGCTGGAAAAAATTGTTGTAAAAGGCGTATATCTGACCAAATATAGCTATTCCGGCAATTCCGTAAGCGTTTCCTGCGTTGCTGATAATTTTGATAATGTTGCCAAACAGATCCTCAACTTCAAGAGTTCCGATTATTTTTCTCCAGATATATCCACTACCAGCACTGAAAGCAAGGATGAAAAAATCAATTTTGGCGTTGAATTAAAAATTAAATAAATTAAAAAAAATCTCTTTAATGAGAGAATAAAAAATATGAAAGTCAAAATATTAATTTTTCCCCTGTTCATAGTCGGCATACTCTGGCTTATCATTTGGGTGATTGTTCCAAAATACAACGAAATGAACGTGAAAAGCAAGGATCTGGCTGTTGTGGAAACAAAACTGGCTGATTTACGGGATAAAAATGCCAAGGTCGATAGCCTAGCTCAATATGTAGCTGCGAACCCCGATGAATTGGACGTGGTGATGAAATATTTGCCGGATAAATCAAAAGAGGAAGAGCTGCTGGTAACTTTAATTGACTCGGCCCAAAAGGAAGGTGTTTTGCTCTCCAGTTTGAAAATTCCAAAAGGTTTTGAACCCGCCCAAGAAGTTTTAGCCGGTGAGTCGGCAAACGGTGTAATGGATCCAGGAATTTATCCGGGGAAAAACCCCGCTGTTCAAGGCGGTCCGGCACCGGAAGCATTGCAAAAAATAAATCAGGTCAAAGTTTCCAATATGCCGGCGACTCTGGAAGTCGTGGGTTCTTACGAAAAAATAAAATCATTTTTACTGAGGTTATCTAAATTAAAAAGGTTCAATGATGTTACCTCTGTCGGAATTTCCAAAGGAGAAGCGGAGGATAAAGAGGCTGCCGGCGATAATTCAGCAAATAATCTCTTGAAGGTTTCAATCGCCCTAACCTTCAATTATTTAGCCAAAGGCAATTCGGGAGAATCTTACCCGGATGTTAGTTTCTCAAATATGGGCGATCAATTCCAATATCTTGAAACGATTGATCAGATTAAGCTAAAAACAGCCGAAATAATCGGAGTTACGGTTGATAATGCCGGAAGGGCAAATCCCTTTATTCCTTAATATTTTTTAAATGAACAGTCAGACTGGCTTAGATCAAAACATTATTCCAACCGGTCAAGGTCAAGATATCGATGTCTATGATGAAAAAAATACCGCTAATTTGGAAATTGAAAAAAGGGCCAAAGCGTTGGGCATGGAGTATATTAAAAAAGCCCCCGAAACAATTCCCGGGACTGTTTTAAACATAATTCCCGAAGAAGTTTCCGCCCGCTACAAGATCATAGCCTTTGAAAAAGGCAGTGATTTCATAAAGGTAGCGGCAGTTAATCCCCAAGACACCAATGTTTCCAATGCCCTGCGTTTTATTTCGGAAGAGCAAAAAACCAAAATTGTGGAATATCTGGTTTCGGAAAAAGTTTTTGATGATTTGTATGAACTTTACAGCGATACCACCAAAATAATCCAAGAGGCTTTCGAATCGAGCACGCACAAAGTTTCCAGCCCCGACGAAGAGGCGGAAAAATTGACCAGTAAAGCGGAACTGTTCAAGGATGCTCCCGTAACCAAGCTGGTGGAAGTTATAATCAGCCATGCAGTAGACGGAAAGGCGAGCGATATCCACATCGAACCAATGGATAGTGAATATCGGGTCCGGTTCAGGGTGGATGGAGTGCTGCATGTGAGTTTGCTTTTGCCCAAACAGATTGGTCCGGCGGTAATTTCCAGGGTTAAAATTTTGTCCAATTTAAAAATCGAGGAAAAAAGAAAACCGCAAGACGGAAGGTTTAAGCTTACCGTAACCGGTAAATCAATAGATTTCCGAGTCTCCACGCTTCCGGTAATTGATGGGGAAAAAATAGTTCTAAGGATTTTAGACAAAGAAACCGGGGTGGCAGACATCAAATCATTGGGGCTGCTTGGGTTGGCTTTGGAAAATGTCCAGAAGGCGATGGAAGAAACTTACGGGATGATCCTCTTGACCGGACCGACGGGTTCCGGCAAATCCACCACTTCCTACGCGATGCTTAAAATTTTAAATAAAGACGAGAGGAATATTATTACCCTAGAAGATCCGGTGGAGTACAATATCTCCGGTCTTAATCAAAGCCAGATCAAACCGGAAATCGGTTACACGTTCGCTTCGGGTTTGCGGTCAATTTTGCGTCAGGATCCTAATGTTATTTTGGTCGGAGAAATTCGCGATACCGAAACTGCCGAACTGGCGGTGCATGCCGCTCTAACCGGGCACCTCTTATTCTCAACTCTTCATACCAATAATGCGATCGGATCCATACCTCGGTTGGTCGATATGGGCATTGAACCATTTCTCCTTTCCTCATCGCTGCGTTTGGTGGTTTCCCAACGTTTGGTGCGCCGGATTTGCGAGAAATGCAAAGAAGAGGTAAAAATTTCCGAGAAGGTTAAAAAGCAAATCTTAGAAGAAATAAAAAATATTCCCGAAGAAGAATTTTCAAAGTATGGTTTAGATCTTAAAAAGGAAATCAAGTTTTTCCACGGTAAAGGCTGTGAAATTTGCAATGGCACTGGCTTAAAGGGCAGGTTAGCGATTTATGAAGTTGTTCCGATCAATGACAATATTAAAGCCATAATCATTGAAAAAGAATCCAACGAGGCTTTGATAGCCAAAGAAAGGGACAGTATGGGCATTTTAACTATCCGACAAGATGGTATACTGAAAATATTGCTTGGTATCACCACCATAGAGGAGCTGGAAAGAGTTACCGAGGGAAATATTATGCTGGATGAAGAAGACGCCCAATAAAATTTTTTATAATTAATTCTGGCAATCGCCAATTAAAATTATGGAAGCGGAGAAAAAAGCAAAAATTATGATAGTCGAGGACGACTCTTTCGTGGTGGATATTTATCGGACTAAATTACTGCAGGAAAATTTTCAAGTTGTCGGAGCGGTCAACGGAATTGAGGCTTTGGATAAATTGGACAAGGAAAAACCGGATCTGGTGTTGCTTGATATTGTAATGCCTTATATGGATGGCATCGAAGTTTTGAAAAAAATAAGATCAAATGACGCGTATAAGAGTCTGCCGGTCGTTTTGCTTACGAATTTAAGCCAAAAAGACGAAATCGGAAAGGGTATGGAACTGGGGGCTACGGATTATTTAATCAAGTCGCATTTTACCCCATCGGAAGTGTTGGAAAAAATAAAAGTGTATCTAACTAAGAAATAAATTCATCCCCACACCAATTGAAGATTTTTTGCGATAATTTACGACTGCAAAGGATCAATAACAATAAGAAGTAGTTAAGAAATTTATAGATAAATTAATCTATATCTTTAATTGGTGTGGGGATAAAAAACAAAATGAGCCCGGAACAAAGAATTAAAAATTTATTAAGGTTGGTGGCGCAGCAAAACGCTTCTGATTTGCATTTAACCGTTGGGCGTTATCCGACATTTCGAATTGACGGCCAGCTTTGCCCGTATACCCAAGAAAGCATTTTGACTCCAGCTGATACCAAAACACTGGCCGAAGTGATACTGAATGAAGAGCGGAAGAAAAAAATGATCGAAACCGGACAAGTTGATTTTTCCTACACACTTGAAGACAAGGCGCGTTTTAGGGTGAATGCTTTTTTCCAGCAAGGCTATGTGAGTGTCGCCATGAGGCTGATCCCCAAGGAAATCAGGACATTGGAGCAGTTAGGCGTTCCGGAAATTCTATATGATTTCACCAAATATTCCCAGGGGCTGGTCCTCTTGGTCGGGCCGGTAGGCCATGGAAAATCAACAACCTTGGCAGCCATAATCAATTATATTAACCATAAGCAAGCTAAGCATATTATTACAGTTGAAGATCCAATCGAATATGTTTACGAGCAAGATAAATGCATTATTGACCAAAGGGAGGTTTATCAGGACTCAAAATCTTTTCAAACGGCTCTAAAAGCAGTTTTTCGCGAGGATGCCAATGTGGTTTTGATCGGTGAAATGCGTGATTTGGATACCATAAGTACGGCCTTAACAGCTGCCGAAACCGGGCATTTGATTTTTGCCACTTTACATACCAATGACTCTCCGCAAACCATTGACCGGATTATTGATGTTTTTCCCGCTCACCAGCAAAACCAGGTGAAAATGCAATTGGCAGCCACGCTTTTAGGGGTTGTTTCCCAAAGGCTATTGCCTCGTGTTGATGGAGGAAGAATCCCCGCAATGGAAATAATGCTTAAAAATCATGCCGTGGAAAATTTAATCCGGGAAGGCAAGAATTATCAGCTGGATAACGTAATTGAGACTTGCGCGGAGCAGGGCATGATAACTATGGATAAATATTTAGCCGAACTGGTGAAAAAAGGAATTGTTGCAGCTGGTAGCGCCCTTCCTTACGCCAAGGACCAGAAAAATTTCCAGTCGCTTTTAGATTAACTTTAAATATATTATAATTAAATCGTATGAAATTTATTTTTAGGGCTAAAAATCGCGAAGGTGAAATTCGCGAAGGAACCATAGAGGCGGCTAACAGCGATGCGGCCTTGAATATAGTTCAAAAAAACGGACTTTTCCCTTTATCAATCATTGAAGAGAAAGCCACCGACTCGATATCCAAAACTTTTCTTAAATATTATGAAAAGGTGACGGCAAAAGAACTGGTTATTTTTTTCAGGCAACTGGCGATTCTCATAGAAGCCAGGGTACCAATCTTGATTTCACTTACGGCAATTAATGAGCAGACTAACAACAAATATTTCAACCGGGTGATAAGCGAAATGGTCAGAAACGTTGAAGACGGAATGCCGTTTTCCAATGCAATGGAAAAACACAGGGATGTTTTTTCCAATTTAACCGTTAGTATTATTCGAGCAGGAGAAACATCCGGAAATTTAAAAAAAGCCGTTGAATATGTGGCGGATAATATTGAGAGAAATTATAACCTTTCTTCCAGGATCCGTTCCGCCCTTATTTACCCGGCGGTAATTATGGTTGTATTTTTTATAATCGGATTTTTAGCTGTAACTTTTATTTTGCCAAAGTTAAGTACCATGATTAGGGATTTAAAGGCTGATGTTCCTTGGTATACGGCTATGGTGATGTGGGTAGGTGATTTTATGTCAAGCTATTGGTGGGCCGTGCTTTTGATAATTTTTGGTATTATTGCCGGTTTTTATTATTATTTACGTTCGGACGATGGCAGTAAAGAATTCGACCAAATCAAGATAAAAATACCTATTATAGGAAAAATTTTTCAAAATGTTTATATCACTCGTTTTACGGAAAATCTGGCAGTATTATTGGGCGGAGGTATTCCTATCATCCGCGCCTTAACGGTCGTGAGCTCTGTTATCGGCAATTCTGTATATCAAGATATTATATTGAAGACAGCAGAAGAAGTTAAAAATGGAGGAAATATGAGTACTGTTCTTGGCAGATATCCTTTAATTCCGCCGATGGTTACCCATATGGTCAAAATTGGAGAAGATTCCGGACAATTGGAGTCGGTTTTGAATCATATTGCGACATTTTATGAAAATGAAACAGAAACTATGACTAAAAACCTTTCTACCTTGATTGAACCGGTTTTAATGATAGTGATTGGTTTTGGGGTCGGTTTTATGGCCTTTTCTATCCTGATGCCAATCTATAATATAGCCGGACAATTATAATAAAAAATGGTGTTTTAAAAACACTTTAATAAATTTTATAAATAGTATATAATAAACATATGAAAAATAAAAAGTCTAAGTTTGAGAAAAGAGGATTTACTCTAATCGAGCTCCTTATAGTTATAGCTATTATTGGTATATTGGCTGCGATTGTTTTGGTCAGCCTAAACACTGCCAGAGCAAAAGCCAAGAGGGCTTCGGCGCTTTCTTCGGCTTCGAGCGCGATGGCCGAGCTGGTTGTGTGTTCTCATGATTCAGGCATAGCAACTGCCGATCCTAATCTAACTATCGGAAATGTAATGTGCTGTGATCCATCTTCCGGCTGTCCGAATCCTTTGGGAGATCACACAACCACCTGGCCGGATATTTCGGCTACCGGTTGGAGTTATGTTAATTTTTCCGGAGATTTGCTTAATGAACCGCCTGATTACAAATTTGAATTGCAGGACTCAACCGGAGTGGAACCCAATATAATTTGTGATTTTGCCACCAAGAGCTGCCAGTAATAATTTTTTTAGACAAATTGTTTTTTAAGGTTAAATAGAAAAATAAACAAAAACCCCGTAAAATCCCGATGGGATCACGGGACAAAATAGAAAGGCAGGTGAAATATGAAAAAGAAAAAAAGCAAGAAAAAAAGAGGTTTTACCCTTATCGAGTTGTTGATCGTTATTGCTATTATCGGTATTTTGGCTTCAATTGTTTTGGTCAGTTTGAATAGCGCTAGGACTAAGGCTACATATGCTTCTTTTAAATCATCGCTAGGTTCAGTTCAGCCGGCTGCTTTGCTTTGCCATGACGCGGCAGTTAATATTGCGGATGGAATTAGTACTGGTGGCGGTAATATTTGTGCTGGTCAAGCATCTTATGGAACTTATCCAGCCCTGCCAAGCGGATGCTCTTCAACAACCAATTGGGTTGTAACTAACCGCAATTTAGACAATTGGAAGGTTTCGAAGGCTTGCGACTCGACATGTAGTGGTACTTGTAGCGCCACAGCATGTAATTTTACGAATTGTTAAGGAATTTAAAAATTTTTATGCTTGCCGATATGCACAAGATATGCATTGGCAAGCAAATAAAATTTTTAAATATAAGAATCCAGAAACGAAAGAATGGGAAAAATAAAATTTTTTTTAATAAAGTTTAAAAAAAAATGGGATGAATATCCCTTTTTTGCTTCAATTTTTGTTTTTGCAGCTATTTTCATTTTTTTTGGCATTATTTATTTCAATAATCCGGGAATTTCCGAGATGGATGATCATTTTTTTCATTTTAAATACTCATATTTGTTAAGAACGGAAGGGTTAAAAGCTATAAATAATTTTAAATGGATCTATTTTTCTGAATATATACAAGAAAATAATCGGTATCCAGTATCATTATTTCAGGTGCTAAGCATACCTTTTACTTATGTGAAGGATATGATTTTGGGGTTGAAAATAAATGGCGTTTTTTGGGCCAGTTTAACTGTAGCATTAATTTATTACATTTTTCGTAAATCAAAAATTAAATATGCACTCGTTTTTATTTTAATACTCCTATCCTCCCAGCATTTTTTTAAAAGGATAATAATGGGCAGGCCATTTGTTTTAACAATGGCGCTAGTCATACTAGAGATTTATTTAGCTTCAAATAAAAAATATAGGATGCTTTTTGTTGTTTCATTGTTTCATGTGCTTTGGCACCAAAGCACCTTTTTTTTGCCAATAATAATTACAATTATGGCAGAAAGAGCCAGATATATTGAGAGTAAGATGGTATTTTTAAAAAATATTATAAATGTAACAGTCGCAGTGGTTATTGGAATGGCTTTTTATCCTGGATTTCCAAAAAATCTTTGGGCATGGATAAGGGATTTAATTTCTATTAACTATGCCTCTAACTATGCAGGCTTAAGAGGGGAGGGCTCTGAACTTTATACAGTGGATCCTTTAAATGTTTTTTTTGGAGCGACAGATGTATTTTTTTTAATAGTAGTTGTTAGTACGGCTTTTGTGATATATTATTATATTTCATCAAAAAGTACCGCTGTTAATAAAAAAATATCAGAAAAATCTGAATACTCGGTTTTAATTTATACTAGTTTTATTTTTTTATTGATATCAATTTTAGGAGCATCGTCGGTTAGTGGAAGGTTTTTTGATTTTTATTTTCCAATCGCTGTCTATTTGGGTGGCTTAATCTTTGCAAGAATTATTAAGGATAAAAATATTTTTTTACATCACGCAATTAGAAATTACTTAGTTTTCGCGGTAGTCATTTTTTACATATTTGCGGTTGGCAATAATTTCATAAATAAAGAAGTTGATATCTCAAAAAAAGATTATCGGCCGATAGAGAAAATTTCCGAATGGATAGAAAATAAGTCAAGTGAAAAAGAAATAATTTTTTTAAATAATTGGAGTTGGTTTGCTACTTCATTTTTTTACAATAATAAAAATTTTTATGCAATGGGCATAGAACCAAAAATTTTGTCAAATTATGACAAAAAACTTTATTGGAAATGGTATAATATTTTTCATTATAATTATTATTGTGAGAAAGAAGAAGATTGCCAGAACGAGGCTCAGGAGGTAAGTAAAAAATTAGCGGATTTGAAAGATAACGAAAAAAATATCTTTGCTAAAGAAAATGGCAGGAAAATTATAAATTCAATCAAAGAAGATTTTAATTCCAGATTTTTAGTGTCCGACTCAGCCATCCTTAGTGCAACCATAGAGCTGAACAATGATCAAATAGACGAAAAATTTGAATCGAAATCAGAATATAACGGGCTTATATTGAAAGCCTACAAATTTAAATAAAACTATGGATAGAGAGGAAAAAAACATGGAAGACGCAATAGAAATTTCCGTGATTATGCCTTGTTTGAATGAAGAAAAAGCTGTTGGTCTATGCATCGAAAAATGTTTTAAGGTTTTTAGGGATAACAAAATTAAGGGTGAAGTCGTGGTGGTGGACAATGGCTCCGAAGATAGATCCAAGGAAATAATTATTAAATCCCAGGCGAGATTAATAGAAGAGCCTAGGCGAGGCTATGGAAGCGCTTATATTAAGGGTTTTTCTGAGGCAAAAGGCAGATATTTAATTATGGGAGATGCTGATGATACATATAATTTTTTTGATATTCCCAAATTTTTAGAGCCATTAAAAAATGGCTACGATTTCGTTATTGGTGATAGGTTAAGTGGAAAAATTAAATCAGGTAATGGGTCAATGCCTTGGTTACATCGCTATATCGGCAATCCAGTTTTGACTAAAATTTTAAAGGTACTTTTTGGAGTCAAGGTTTCCGATGCTCATTGTGGTATGCGGTCGATAACAAAAAATGCGTACAATAAACTTTTTTTAAAAACAATCGGTATGGAATTTGCTTCAGAAATGATTATTAATGCAAAAAAAGCAAACTTAAAAATTAAAGAAGTACCGATAAATTATAGATTGCGGATAGGTGAATCTAAACTAAGGACATTTAAAGATGGTTGGAGACATTTAAGGTTTATGCTTTTATATAGCCCGACTGCGTTGTTTTTAATTCCAGGCGCGGTGCTATTTATTTCGGGATTACTCGTATTATTTGTTTTGTCTTTTGGTCCAATTTTTTTAGGAAGAGTAATGTTTGATTTTCATTATATGTTTTTGGGAGGTTTGTTTGCACTAGCAGGCTATCAAATACTAAACCTCGGTTTTTTCACTAAAATTTATGCCTATACCGAAAAATTTGAAGATGAGAGAAGGGATAAAGTTGTGAGTTTTTTTTCAAGGCATCTCAGTCTTGAAAGAATGATTTTGGGAGGAGCTCTGGTTTTTTTAATTGGATTTATGTTATTTGGTTGGGTTGTGGTATTATGGGGAGAAAATAAGTTTGGTAATCTATTTGAGGTCAGGAAAATGATTATATCGCTAGTTTTAATGATTTTAGGAATTCAGACATTTTTTAACGGATTTTTTTATAGTATTTTAAGAATTGAAAAAAAATGAAAATAGCTTTTGTTTATGATTGTGCCTATCCCTTTATTAAAGGTGGAGCTGAAAAAAGAATTTTTGAATACGCTGGTTTTTTAGGAAATACCGAAAAAGTTGAAATAATCTGTATGCAATGGTGGTTCGGGGAAAAAAAATATATTGATGACAATCTAACATATATTGGGATTTGCTCCAGTCGGGATCTTTATGATAAAAATGGTAAACGAAAAATATTGCCAGGAGTTTACTTTGGTATCAAAGTTGCTTGGTACTTATTTAAAAATAGATATGATATTTTGGATTTTGAAGTATTTCCATATTTTCCCATAATATTTACGAAACTATTTTTTTTATTTAAAAATAAAAAGCCAAAAATCATAGGCTACTGGAGTGAATATATTGGTAAAGGCGGATGGAAAAAATATAATGTCAATTTTTGGTGGCTAGGCGTCATGCTTGAGAAAATTAGTTTCTATTGTTGCGATAAAATAATTGCAAACTCCTTTTTTACTCAGGATCGCTTATTGCGAGAGTTCCGTGATGCTAAAATTCGGGTTATTAATCCAACGGGTATTGATATTAAATTCATTGAAAATATTAGCGATCCGGTAAATAAAATTTATGATATTATATATTTTGGCAGATTGATAAAACATAAAAATATTGAAAAAATTATCGAAATTGGAAAAATAAATTATTTACAAGGAAATAACATTCAAATATTGATTATTGGTAATGGTCCCGATGAAAAAAAAATAAAGGGGTTAGTAGATAAAAATAACCTTAAAAATAGCATAACTTTTGTTGGTTTTGTAGATAATTATGCAAATTTGATAAAACTGATAAAATCTTCAAAAATAATGATTTTCCCCTCAAAAAGAGAAGGTTTTGGAATTAGTGTTGTCGAAGCCAATGCCTGTAAATTACCCGTCCTGGTCTTAGATTACCCGGATAATGCAGCAAAAGAATTAATTAAGGACGGGTTTAATGGTTTTGTTTGCCGGAACGGAAAAGATTTATATGAAAAGGCAATGTTTTTATTAGATCAAAAGAATAATAATGTTTTTTTGAAGATATCAATGAATAGCCACGAATATTCAAAAAAATATAGCAGAGAAACAACAAGGGCTAGGGTCTTAAATTTTTACAAAACTTATGAAGATTTGCATGATAATTGATTTGTGGGATCCCTTTTTTGGAGGTGGGCAAAAACATGTCTGGGAAATATCAAAAAGATTAGTAAGGCAGTATAAGTGCGAGGTACATATTTTTACACGACAACTTAAAGATGAAAATGGTAAAAAATTTAAAAAAGACGAATCTTTTTTTAATGGAAAATTAAGAGTGATAAGGTGTTTTCCTTGCACTCGGGAGTATAATGTTATAGGCAGGGTTCTTTCTATGCCCATATTTATTTATAAAATTTTAAAATTTCATCATAAATACAAATATGATTTGCTTCATGGTCATTCTTATTTAGGTGCGATACCTTTAAAGGTAGCTGGTTTCTTTACTAATTTGAAAACTATTTATACCGTACATAGCTTATCATTTCATGAAGTTGGTAAAAGGGGACTGCTATTTTTTCTAGAAAATATGTTTCTTTTCAGGTGGAGATATGATCTAATAATTTCAGTTTCTGAAATTTTTAATAAATACAAAAGCATGAAAAGAGGCATGTTATTAATACCGAATGGGGTGGACTCTGAAAAGTTTGATTCTATTATATCCGAAAGAAAAAATTCTATATTTAAAATAATTTTTGTAGGGAGATTTTTTTGGGAAAAGAATTTGCCATGCCTGATAGAAGCTGTAAATATAATGAATCAAATAAACAGCAGTCTTATTTTAGATAAAAAAATGCAAGTTCATCTTATTGGATCTGGTCAAGAAGAGAATATCTGTAAAAAATTAGTAAATCATTATAAGCTAAATGATTTATTTTTTTTTCGCGGAAAAATTTTTGGTGACAATCTAATAAAGGAATATAAAAGCAGTAAATTATTTGTTCTTCCAAGTATTTCTGAAGGAGATCCTTTGGTGATAAAGGAAGCCTGGGCAGCAAAATTACCTATTGTCGCTACACGCTGTGGGTCATGTGAGGATTTAATAAAAGAAGGTATAAATGGTTTTCTGGTTGAAAAACAAAACGCTCAAACATTAGCCAAGCGTTTATTATATGTGCTAAAAATGTCTGATGAAGAATTATTAAAGATAGGCGAAAATGGATACCATCTAGTTAAGAATAAATACGATTGGAATAATATAACAAAACAAACCATGGATATCTATTTAAAATTAATTTTTGATAACGTTTGCAATGTTTAACAGAAAATATAAGTATGGATTCCAACTTTGATGTCATTATCATTGGGGCAGGGATATCTGGCTTAACCTTGGCTGAGCGGTATGCTAATGTTTTAAAAAAAAGAGTTTTAGTTGTCGACAGAAGAGATTATATTGGTGGAAATTGCTTTGATTTTATCAATAAAGACGGAATTTTGGTTCCTAAGCATGGACCGCATTTTTTTCATACTAAATTTAAAAATGTTTGGAAATATGTAAATAAATTTAGCGAATGGATTCCGTATGAGCATCGAGTTTTAAGTTATGTGGATAAAAAATTAGTGCCAGTACCACCCAACATTAAAACAGTCAATGCTTTATTTGATAATAGTGTAAATTCTATTTGTGAAATGCGTAGATGGTTGAAGAATAATGTTGAAGAAATTAAAAATCCTAAAAATAGCGAAGAGGCTGCACTAGCAAGAGTTGGGAAAGGATTGTATGAAAAGATTTTTAAGAATTATACAAAAAAACAATGGGGAGTATGGCCGTCTCAGCTGGATTCATTAGTAATGAATAGGATTCCTGTGCGCTTAAATAATGACGATCGTTATTTCACTGATAAATATCAAGCCGTGCCTAAATATGGATATACAAAGATGTTTAAAAACATGATCAAGAATCCGCTAATCAAGGTAAGTCTAAAAACCGATTTTTTTGATATCTATAATGAAGTTAAAAAATGTAAAATAATTTTTTATTCCGGACCACTGGACGCTTTTTTTAAATATAAATATGGAAAACTTCAATATCGTTCTTTATTTTTTAAGCACCATACTTTCGATAAAAAATATTATCAGAATAGGGCACAAATAAATTATCCCAATAATTTTAAATTCACTCGGATAAGCGAACCTAAACATGCGACTGGACAAAAAAATAAAAAAACAACTATTATCAAAGAATATTCTCGCTCAAATGGGGATGAGTATTATCCAGTTCCAAGCATAAAAAACTTTAAGTTGTGCAATAAATATTTTAAAGAAATTGAAAAAGTTAACCATAAAAGTATATATTTTATTGGTAGATTGGCTAAATATAAATATATCAACATGGATCAGGCTTTCAATGAAGCGTTAGATTTATTCAGTAAAATTAAAAAAAATGAAAGATGCAGCATTAGTTATCGTGACTTCAAATCAAAAAAAAATAACTAAGCAAACACTGGATTTGATATATCAGCAAACCTTGGTGCCTGATATTGTTATTGTTGACAATAATTCATCTGACGGAACTCTTGACTATTTTAAAGCAGCTTTCCCTGAGGCGCATATTTTAAAAACTAATAAAAATTATGGGAGCAGCGGAGGACAATATATAGGATGTAGCTGGGCTTATGAAAGGGGATATGAATTTATAATTTTATCTGATAATGATGCTGTACCGGTTAGCAACAATTTGATTGAAATAATAATTAAAAATGCAAATGAAGCAGCGATAACTCAGCCTTGGAATATAATTGCTGATTCGGATAACTACAATCAATTTTGGTCGTTACACTACGCATGTTACCATAGAAAAATTATAAAAAAAATTGGCTATCCAAATTTTAATTTTTTTATCTATGCTGACGATGCGGAGTTCTATTTAAGGGCGGAAAAATGTTGCAAAATGGTGAAAATTAAAGAGGTCTCTTATGCCCATCCTCAAAAAAGGTCTTGTGTTCCAGCTAGGTTTTATTTTGCGATCAGGAACAATCTTGTGACATTTAAAAAACACTGCAAATTTTTGAGAAAAGTATTTGAATTAATATTGCGGGAAAATGCTTTGTTTATCTATCTTTACTTGCAAGAATGGGATTTTTTTAAATTTGGATTGAAGGGTTTTGGCGATTTTTTGTTTAGTAAATTTAATAATGAAATTATAAATAAAAAATCTGAATTGAATGCTAAATTAAGAAGTTTAACCATTTCTGAATTTAAACAAAAATACAAAGGATCTTTTGTAAATATAGAGCCTTTGCTTAATTCAATATTAAAAATAGAAAATAATAATTTTAACTTTAGAAATAATTGTAGGAATGGTTTAAAAAAATCAATTAGCAATTTGTTTACGATATTATTTTGTAGAATAAATATCGTAGTTCAAGATAATTTTTTAAATCCATGGAATATTTTTGAGTCATTTTTTGGAAAAGTCAACATTTTTTTGGACGATTTGAAGGATGATGTTATTTATTACAGGAGATATAATTCTGGCAACGCGATTATAAAAATAATATATCTACTAATTATGAATATTTTATTTCTACCTTTATTTTTGTTGATATTAATCAAACTAACTTTGCCAGAAAAAAAAGAGGAGAAAATTAATAGTCATTATCTTTATATTGAGAAAGAAATTTGATCTTTTTGTGCCAAGCTATTATTATTTAAAGTAAATTAATTTATTCAGTACATCTACTTTTAAACCACTTGCAGGCTTGTTTAATTCCGGACTCTAAATCATATTTTGGTTTCCAACCAAAATCTTTTTCTATCCTAGAATAATCCAAACAGCTTCTTTTTTGCTCGCCTAATTTAACGGGGCCATGAACCTTCTTAAATTTATTACCGAAATTTTTATTAATTTTGGAAAAAATTTCGTTAACATTAGTTTCTTGGCTAGTTCCAACATTATAAATTCCAGTTTTTTTGAAATTTTTAAGTGCTAAAATATTAGCATTGACCACATCTTCCACATATACATAATCGCGGGTTTGTTTTCCATTACCGTTAATCATCGGCTGTTCGCCCCGAAACATTTTGCTGAGGAATGTGGATACTACTCCAGCTTCACTATGCGGATTCTGTCTGGGTCCGTAAACATTGCCATAGCGCAAGGAAGTATAATTGAAATTAATAGTTTTGTTGTAATAGTTCAAGATCTTATCAACCGATAATTTAGATATTCCATAAGGCGATGTTGGCCATTCTTTATGCGATTCAGGGGTTGGAAAAAAATTCGCATCTCCATAAACAGCCCCGCCAGACGAAGAGAATATGAATTTTTTAACTTTATGTTTTAATGAGGCCTGGATTAAATTTGAGCTGCCTAATATATTAGTTTTAAAATCATAAATTGGATCTTCTACTGATTTTCTAACATCAATTTGTGCGGCCAAGTGATAGACTATTTCCGGACTCTCTTTTTTGAATATTTTTTCTATTTTTTTAATATCCAGTATGTCGGTCTTTATGAATCTGGCTCTGGGGTTTAAATTTTGCTTAAATCCCGTGCTTAGATTGTCGACTATCAAAACTATATGGCCTTTTTGGATTAACTTGTCGGCTAAATGGGAGCCGATAAAGCCTGCGCCACCAGTAATTAATATTTTCATTCTATTTATTTAAGGTTATTTATGCTAGAATAATAATATAAAAAAAGGATAAAAACAATTTTATGCTTATAATCTTCTTCATCCTCGGACTTCTTATTGGCAGTTTCCTAAACGTCTTAGTTTACCGTCTCAACGTGGCGGAAAGCTTACGTGATTAAAATTTTTTATTTGCAAGCCTTAAATATGTTGAAATTAGGCTTTTTTTATGCTATAATTAACCTATGGAAACACTTAAAAAACAAAGTCTTTTTTGGGATACTGACCTAAAGATCCTGAATCCGCAAAAGCATAAAAACTTCATTATTAAAAGGATTTTAGAAAGAGGCAATGAGGATGATTTTCATTGGGCGGCGGTTTTTTATGGTCAGGAAACTATCAAACAAGTCTTCCAAAAATGTGCTGGACGGTTAGATTCTAAATCTAGGGTTTTTTGGAATCTTAATTTAGGCGCGAAATAACTATGCAAATAGAAACCATTAATAAAGAAACGCGATTGGCATTGGAAAAAATTGCTAAGTTGCCATTTCTGGAAAAATTTTATTTAGCCGGCGGCACAGCCCTAGCCATGCATTTGGGACACAGAGAATCCATCGATTTGGATTTTTTTTCCGCTGAAAAATTTTCTACCGCCAGGACGAAAGAAGAACTTTCTAGAATAGGCGAATTAAAAGTTGATTATGAAGATGAGGATACTTTGAGCGGATTGCTCGATGGAGTGAAATTAAGCTTTTTCCATTATGCTTATGCGCAATTATTTCCACTGGCGGATTTTCAAGGAACAAAAATCGCCGATGAAAGGGACATTGCAGCGATGAAAATAGATACAATTTCCGCGCGAGGGAGCAGGAAAGATTTTATTGATCTTTATTTTCTTTTGCAAAAGTACAGTTTAATAGAACTGATTGGTTTTTTTGAGAAAAAATATAGCCGAGTTAAATATAATAAGCTTCACATTCTAAAAAGTCTAGTTTTTTTTGAAAATGCCGAAGATGATCCAGCGCCAATGATGGTGGTTAACGCCAACTGGGATGATATTAAAAACTGCATAGAAAGTGAAACAAAAAAATTAATCTAAAATATAAATATTAAAAAATCTAACCCATGCTTATCATTTTCTTCATTCTCGGCCTTCTGATCGGCAGTTTCCTGAATGTGCTGGTTTACCGCCTCAATGTGGCGGAAAGCTTCCTTCTAGAACGCTCCCATTGTCCTCACTGCAAAAAGAAAATCCGCTGGTATGACAATATACCGGTTATCAGCTTTGTTATTCTTGGTTTTCGCTGCCGTGATTGTAAAAAAAAGATATCTTGGCAATATCCATTGGTAGAAATTGCCACTGGGCTGGTTTTTGCTGGTGTAGCCTATAATTTCCTAAATCCAGCCGACACCCAAAGCTGGCCGGTGGTTATTTATTATCTGGGAATAAGCAGCGCCCTGATCGTCATCTTTGTTTATGACTTTCTCTATATGGAAATTCCCAGTCTGGTCCTTTGGCCAGCGATTTTTTGGACGATTGCTTTTAATTTATATTTTGATTTGAGTGCTAATGCCAGCTTAATTAGTTTTCGAAATGTGGATCTTTTGGCGGGAACAGCCACTTACTCTGGCATTCTAGCCGCTTTTTTGGGTTTTTTATTCTTTTTTGGAATAGTGGCCATTTCCAAGGAAAAATGGATGGGAATGGGGGATGCTTATGTGGCCATTCTTATGGGTTTGGTTCTGGGCTGGCCGGAAATGCTTCTGGCGCTTTTTCTGGCATTTTCAATTGGTGCGATTTATGGCATAATGTTAATAGCTCTCAAAAAAAAGAAAATGAAGAGCCAGATACCTTTTGCCCCGTTTTTGGTTATCGGTACTATTATTTCGATTTTTTTCTATGTGCAGATCATTGATTGGTATTTAAATTTTCTTTTAAATTGAACTGATGAAAAAAAACCGTTGCTTAAAAATGAATAAAGGTTTTACTTTAATGGAGCTAACGGCGGTTATGGCCATCATTATAATCGTCGCCTTGGTTTCCTGGGGTGCTATAAATCCCCTAAAAAGAAAGACTCAGGTTGATAATGCTTGTAATGAGGCTTTATCCTGGGTCAATAAAACCAGAAATTACTCCTTGGCTGGAAAGATGGTAAACGGCGTTGTTCCAACGGCTTTTCAGATAGTCTTTACCCTCAACAGTTCCAATATTAAAATTACGGATAATGCTGTGCCGGCAAATACCTTAGAAAGTTTCGATCTGCCTTCAGGTGTTGTAGTCACCAGTGCCACCGCAACTTCTTATACTTTTCCTGCTCCTCAGGCGAATACTCTTAACCCAGCCATGACTCCTTCGGGGTCGATATATTTTAATTTTCCGGGTGGCGGTTCAGAAACCGAGAAAGCATTAAATGCGCTTCCATATCGGGCGGCTTGCCAGTAAAAATATAATAAGGACTAATAAAAATAATGGCAAAATAGGCGTGAAAAACAAAAAAATAAAAAATTATAAAGGGTTTACAATTCTTGAGGCGGCAATGTCTTCTTTTCTGGTCGGTGTTATTTTTACGTCTTTTTTGACGGTGACATCAGTTGCCATCAAATATAATACTACGCAAAGGGATTACGTAATCGCTGCTAATCTGGCTCAGGAGGGGATTGAAATTATGCGGAATATGCGGGATAATAATTTAAAAACTACCGGATCTTCTTTTTTTAACAATAGCCAAAAACTTTATTTTGACACTTGTGCGCATGATGCTACCTGCAATAAAACATGCAATTCTAGTAACCCATACTGCGGAATGTCAGACATGCCATCAAATTTCCCATCTAGATTTTCCCGGACGATTACAATTAGCATAACTAACAAACCAAATCAATGCGGCAACTATGATGATTTTTTGCATTGCCGGAGAAGAATAACAAGTCAAGTTACTTGGCCGGGAAACTCAACCGGTGTAACTATTACTGATGCTTTATATCCATGGGGAGACAAAGATTAATTAACAAATTATGGTCAAAAAAAATAAAAAAGGGATAACATTATTGGAAACGACTATTTCTATTTTTGTTCTGAGTATAACGATAGCCGCGTGTATGGGAGTGGCGGCGAATTATTTAAAGAATAAAACCAATTTTAAAAAAAATCAGCAATATTTGGAAGAACTTTCCATGGCGGTTAATGCGATGTCCAAACAATTAAGAATGACTAATTGTTCCGATCCCGGTGTCCACGATTGTAAATTTGCTAGTGATGATATCGTAACAATAAATAACGCGTCTGCCTCCAATAACCGGCTGGAATATTATTTTGCTGCTACTATGACAGGCGCGCAGAAGCTTATATTTAATAGTAATTGTGACGCGACAAGCTCTTGTGCTAGTCTTCCTAATAGAACCAATGGCATAGCCTTAATGAATCCGGTTTGCGGCCAATTTTATTTTAATAATTTGGAAGCAAATGTTAATGCTGGTACAGCCATCCAACTAATTACCATCCGGATGTGGAAACCAAGCGCTGATGGCACTTGCGGAGCTCAGCCAACCGATGTATTTCTGCAAACCTCGGTTTCTATGCGGGGGGGTTATGCTGCGCCATAAATAAAATATGGGAAAAAATAAAAAAAATAAACATTTTTCTAAAGGATCGATGCTTATCGGGGTTCTCATTATGCTGGTTATTATCGCGGGCATTTCCATCACTCTTTTATCCAAATCAACGCAGGAAGCGATAATTGTTACGGAAACCAAACAGGGTTATGCAACCTATCAATCAGCAGATGGAATAGCGGAAGCTTTTATCAATAATCTTCGTCGGTTAGATGGTGGGGTTACTCCGGCATGGTGGGCGGTGGGAGACAATATAATTCCGGAAAATTTTGTTATCGATCCAGTTGGGTGTGATTGGTATATGCTTTATAGTGGAAGTGGAAGTGTTTGTTATACAGATGTTGAGGGTATCAATCCTATTCCGAATAGCGGTAAGTATCTTTCCGATGTTCTGTCGATTAAATCTCCGGCATCGAGCGGTGACAATAGGAGGGCGATCCATGTTCCATTGCCAAACCGGGCACAAAATTTAGTGCCAAGCATAACAATTACTAATTGTACCGTTGATTGCAATGGCGGAGATACGACAATTCAATGGGACAAACCTGCCGATCTTTCAGATGTAGACGGATTTGAAATCAGAATTTCGAATACAGCCATTTCGGATATACATGACAGCACTGTTGGCTGGACGCGGAAAGCGACTGTCGGAAAGGATGCGGGAGGGAATTTGATAAACGGAACCACTGCTCCCTGCCTTAGTTTTGTGGGGGGGGCAGGACCGATAAAATGCGTTGTTGATGATCCGGCTTATCCGGGAGGGCACTCCTACTTTACACTCAAGACAAAAAACGACAAAAATTTTGAATTGGATTCCTTATATTTGTCTCCGGTACAAGGAAGTTTTTAACAACAACTGGTTAAAATAAAACAGGGCAAAAACTCTGTTTTTTTGTATTTATGATATAATTAGAGCATATAGCATGAAACATAAAACAAGTACGTATGTCTAATTTTAGCTTAAATCAAGCCAAAATAAGGGCGAAAAAGCTGGACCAAGAGATTAACAAACTCCGCTATGAATACCATGTCTTGGATAAGCCGGATGCGACCGACGAAGTTTATGATTCCTTGATGCGGGAGCTTAGGGAAATTGAGGAGAAATACCCGGATTTGAAGTCGGCCGATTCACCGACCCAAAGGATCGGCGGCCAGCCGCTCGATAAATTCAAAAAAGTCAGGCATCTTGTCCGTCAGTGGTCCTTTGATGATGTTTTTTCCTTGGCAGAACTTAAAAAATGGGAAGAAAAAGTCTTGCGAATGATTTCCAAAAACCCAGCAGAACCCCACCCCATCCCTCCCCTTGGTAAGGGGAGGGAGTCAGAGGGAGGGGTTAAATTTTGTTGTGAAATAAAAATTGATGGTCTTAAAGTCATTTTGAATTATGAAAACGGAAAATTTGTCCAAGGGGCGACGCGGGGCGACGGCATCATTGGCGAGGATGTGACTGAAAATTTAAAAACCATTGAAAGCATTCCGCTGGAAATTTCCGAACGTGTTTCCGGAGTTTTTGTGGGCGAATGCTGGCTGTCAAAAAACGAACTTAAAAGGATAAATGGCGCGCGCAGAAAACGAAAAGAAGCCTTATTTGCCAATTCCAGAAACGCCGCCGCCGGATCTATCCGCCAATTGGATCCGAAAATCGCGGCTTCCAGAAAGTTGGATACTTTTGTCTATGATATCGATCAATTCGAGGTCCGACCTCGAATTGATGGAGGTCGGACCTCGATTAAAATACCGAAAACACAAGCTGAAGAGTTGGAATTACTTAACAACCTGGGCTTTCATGTCAATCGGGAATATAAGTTGTGTAAAAATATCGATGAGATCCAGAAATTTTATGAAGTCTGGATCAGCAAGAAAGATAAGCAGGATTACGGCATTGACGGCATTGTCATAAAAATCAACTCGCGCCAAATTCAAGAGGCGCTGGGTTATACCGGAAAATCTCCCCGTTGGGGCGTGGCCTATAAATTTCCAGCCGAAAAAGTAACCACCGTAGTCGAAGATATAAAAGTCCAAGTGGGGAGAACTGGCGCTTTGACGCCGTTAGCGGTTCTTCGTCCGGTATTGGTGGCCGGCTCGACAGTTTCCCGGGCTACTCTCCACAATGAAGATGAAATTAAACGTCTCGGCCTAAAAATTGGAGACACGGTGGTGCTTCACAAGGCTGGGGATGTGATTCCGGAAATTGTAGAAGTGCTCAAAGATTTACGGACCGGCAAAGAAAAAATTTTCCAGATGCCCAAAAAATGCCCGATGTGCGGAGGGCCGGTGGAGAGGAAAGCGGGAGAAGCGGCGACCTATTGCCTTAATCCCAAATGCTACGCGATTGAAATTGAAAAAGTCATCCATTTTGTCTCCAAAAAAGGTTTTAATATTGAAGGCATGGGCGAAAAAATAGTCGAGCAACTTATGAACGAAGGCATTATCACCAACGCTTCAGAAATTTTTGAATTGGAAAAAGGTGATTTGGAACCGCTGGAAAGATTTGCCGAAAAATCGTCAAAAAATCTGATTGAAGCCATCAGTGCCAGTAAAAAAGTTTCATTCGAAAAATTTATTTTTGCTTTGGGCATCCGCCATGTTGGAGAGGAAACTGCGGTGCTGATTTTGAAAAATTTAGGGAAAGTAACTAATTTGAAAATAAAAAATTTAGAAAATATTATTGAAAATTTTAAAGATATTTCGGTTAATGATTGGTTAAAAATTAAGGGCATCGGAGAAAAATCCGCAGAAAGCCTATCGGTTTGGTTTCGGAATAAAGAAAACTTAAAGCTGCTTAATAAAATGAAAAATTCGGGAGTAATGGTAATTTTTCCAGAAAAAAACGAAACGGTTAAATTAAAATTGGCAGGGACTACTTTTGTCCTAACCGGAGAACTCGAAAGCTTTACAAGAGATGAAGCCAAAGATATTATTAGGGAAAGGGGTGGGGATATTTCCGGTTCGGTCAGCAAAAATACGGATTACGTCTTGGCCGGAGAAAATCCCGGCAGCAAATATGATAAAGCCAAAAAATTGGGAATAAAAATTATCAACGAAGAAGAATTTAAAAAACTGATTAAATAATTTATGTTATCCAAAAAAGAAGTTGAACATATCGCGGGACTGGCGCGTATCGGTGTCGGCACAGATGAAATTGGAAAATTTTCCAAGGAACTTTCGGCCGTTTTGGATTGGATAGAGCAGCTCAAAGAGGCGGATATTAAAGATGTTGAGCCAACAGCCAATATAACCGGACTGGATAATGTTTCGCGGGAAGACACAGCGTTAAATTTTTTGGGAAAGGATAAAATCGTCAATCTTTTTCCGGATAAAAAAGATAATTTCAACAAAGTGAAATCAGTTCTATGATCAAGGATATCCATAATAAATTGGTTAATAAAGAAATTTCAGCGGTTGAGTTGGCTCAAGAATATTTTGCTGTCATTGAAAAAAAAGATAAAAACATTTTTGCCTATTTAACTTTAGCCAAAGATTCGGCGCTGGAAAAAGCCAGAGAAGTAGATACAAAAATAGCGCGTGGTGAAGCGATTGGAATTTTAGAAGGCATACCCGGAGCTATTAAAGATAATATCTGCGTGGCTGGAGTGCGGTCGACAGCGGCTTCCAAAATTTTGGATAATTACATCGCGCCCTATGATGCTACGGTTATTAAGAATCTCAAAGAAGCCGGCGCGGTGATTTTAGGCAAAACCAATATGGATGAATTTGCCATGGGTTCTTCCACTGAAAATAGCGCTTATGGTCCGACTAAAAACCCTCATGATTTGCAAAGAGTCCCAGGCGGCTCTTCCGGAGGCTCAGCCGCCGCCGTGGCTGCTGGCGAAGCTGTTTGGGCATTAGGAACCGATACAGGCGGTTCGATTCGCCAACCGGCATCATTTTGCGGAGTAGTGGGATTAAAACCGACTTATGGCCGGGTTTCCCGCTATGGAGCGATGGCGATGGCATCCAGTTTGGATCAAATCGGGCCGATTACCAAAAATGTGGAAGACGCAGCCATTATTTTAAGCGTGATTGCCGGACGAGATGATATGGATGCCACTTCAGCCCACAGCAGTGACAAAAATTACGAAAAATTTCTAACCGGTGAAGTGAGTGGATTGCGGATTGGAGTGGTGAAAAACTATATTGAAGGTTTGGGAAAAGAAGAGAAAAAAATTATGGATAAAGTCATTGCTGATTATAAAGATCTGGGAGTGGAGATAAAAGAGATAGAATTACCAACGGCAGCTTACGCATTACCCACTTATTACATAATTATGCCGTGTGAAGTCAGTTCCAATCTGGCGCGTTTTGACGGAATAAAATATGGCCTCAGGGCATTCGATCATAAAAATACCAAGCTGGACTTTGTTCCGGAAGATAGAAATTTAATTGAAAATTATTTGGATACCAGAAAATACGGTCTGGGTGCAGAAGTTAAAAGGAGAATAATGCTTGGGACTTATGCGCTTTCCTCCGGTTACTATGAAGCCTATTATCTCCGGGCGCAAAAAGTGCGGACGCTGATTAAAAAAGATTTTGAAAAAGCTTTTGCCGAGGTCGACCTAATTCTAACGCCGACCACTCCGATGCCAGCTTTCAAAATAGGCGAAAAAACGCAAAGCCCATTGGAAATGTACTTGGCCGATATCTTTACCATTACGGCTAATATCGCCGGTGTGCCGGCCATTTCCATACCCGCCGGAGAAATTAAAATAGATGGAAAAAAATTACCCTACGGTTTTCAATTGATGGCGAAATGGTTCGATGAAGAAAATCTTTTGAATGCCGGATACGCTTATGAAGTAAACCCCCACACCAATTAAGGATTTTTAAAAATAACATTTATTTTACTTTTATAAATTTAAATAGTGATAGAAAGCAACCATTTTTTAGAGAACAAACCACATCCTTATTTGGTGTGGGGGTAAAAAATAATATTTATTAAATCATATGGATTCGCTGCAAATTTTAATTCCCGGACTTTATGACGATATGGTAAGTTTTTACCATTCCAGTTTTTTTGTGTTTGTAAAATTTTTTTTGGCCATCTATCTGGCCGTGCTGTTTATAGATGTTATTTTGCTTTTGATTAAGAAAAGTGTCAGCGGCAGTTTTCGCCAAGGCGCTTATGGAGTTAATATTCCCAGAGATTTGATTACTAAGAAAAACAAAACTAAAGCAAAATGGGAAAAAATAAAAGAAAGATTAAGGAATAACCGGGAAGAGGAATACAAACTGGCCATTATTGAAGCGGATAATTTAATCGACGGCATTATCAAAAAAATGCATTTTTCTGGAGAAAATTTTGGCGAAAGGCTGAATAATATTCCGGAAAATCGCTTGGACAATATTGGAGAACTGAAAGAGGCGCACGCGGTTGCCAACCGGATAATTTTAGATGAAAAATTCGAAGTAACGAAGGAAATAGCAGAAGAGGTGCTGGGTAAATACGACCATTTCCTCACTTTTTACGAAGCTTAAGACAAATTCCCGAATTTTAATTTTTAAAAAACATAACCCAAGGTTATGTTTTTTTGCGGGGACGAAGGGACTCGAACCCTCGACCTACTGCGTGACAGGCAGTCGCTCTAACCAACTGAGCTACGCCCCCAAATAAAATTAAAACAGGACGGCGGTACCAGGGGAGAGATTCGAACTCTCGACCCCAGGCTTATGAGTCCTGTGCTCTAACCAACTGAGCTACCCTGGCATATTAAATTTACTTGTTGCGGGGCCCGGACTCGAACCGGGAACCTCGTGGTTATGAGCCACGCGAGCTGCCATTGCTCCACCCCGCTATTTATTACAAAGACTAATTTTTATTTTAAGCAAAAAACACCAATTTGTCAATAAAATTTGTATTTGTGTAAAAAGCACGCAATTCATTCGCGTGCTTTTTAAGTATTTGGGATTTTTTTCATCACATTTCTTTTATCATTGGCTTCATCATATTCATCATCTGCTTTTCAGTCATATCCTTCATTTTTTCCATATGGGCCATCTTCACATGTTCCATAGCTTTTTCCATAACCTCTTCGTCAGTCTCTCCTTTAGCTATAAAACCGTCGTCAATCCCCATATCCGAGCAAGATAACATTTTCATAATTTTAGTTTAGCCATTTGAATTATTTTTTTAATAATTCAAAGCTGAAATATTTTTATTAAATCTCCATCTTTTCGACTCCCAAAGATGGCGCTGCTTGTTTATCTCATATCTTTAATACACTAACTTGTAATTAGATATTTCTAAGCAGGCTCTTTGCAACTTTTTGCAATAATTAATGTAGTATAATATAGTATTATTATGAATTCTGACGTTGAGGAAATAAAATCCAGGCTGAATATAGCCGATGTTTTAAGGGATTATATCCGTCTTGAAAAGGCAGGGAGCAATTGGAGGGCTCTCTGTCCTTTTCATAATGAAAAAAGCCCGTCTTTTATGGTCAGCGAAGACAAGCAGATTTGGCATTGCTTCGGCTGCCAGAAAGGCGGTGATATATTCGGCTTTGTGATGGAAATCGAAGGGTTGGAATTTCGCGAAGCTCTGAAGCTTTTAGCGGAAAAAGCCGGCATAGAACTTAAAAAAATCGATCCCAAATATGTTGAGCAAAAAAATAAAACTTTTGACATTTTGGAGCTGGCGACTAAGTTTTATGAAATTCAGCTTTGGAAAGGGGATGGCAAAGAAAAAATTCTAAATTATTTAAAAAGCCGCGGACTTAACGATCAAGTTATCAAAGAATTTCGCCTAGGCTATGCTCCAAAAGGCTGGACGAATGTCCTAGGTTTTTTAACTGGCCGGGCCTATAAGTCCGAAGAGATAGCTAAAACCGGCTTGCTGGTGGAAAAGAAAGAAAATAAAAGCAGCGGAAATTATTATGACCGTTTTCGGGAAAGGATTATTTTTCCAATCGTGGATGTTGGCGGGAAGATTGTCGGCTTTAGCGCCCGGGTGGCTCCGGGAGGCGATGAGTCACAAGCTAAATATGTTAATACTCCGGAAACGGAAGTTTATCATAAAAGTAAAGTCCTTTACGGAATTAACCTGGCCAAAAATATTATTCGGGAGAAAGACTATGTTTTGCTGGTGGAAGGAAATATGGATGCTATTGCCTGCCATCAGGTGGGAATGAAAAATACGCTGGCCGTTTCCGGCACAGCATTGACTCAGGACCAAATAAATACCATAAAACGCTATACCAGCAATATTAAAATGTTTTTTGATATGGACAGCGCTGGTGAAGCTGCCACTAAAAAAAGCATTAAGTTGTGTTTTAACAATGACATCACAGTCAAGGTAGTTGAATTGCCAGAAGGGAAAGATGCGGCGGAATTGGCCAAGGCTGACCCGGGAAAATTAAAAAAGGCGGTTGCGGAAGCCAAGCACGCGATGGAATATTTTTTTGAGAAAATTTTTAGCAAGTATGATAAAAATAAAGTTGAAGACAAGCGAACCATAGCCGAAGAACTTTTGTCAATGATTGGACAATTGGCCAATGACATCGAAAAAAGCCATTGGTTGAAAAAACTGGGAGAAAGGCTGAATATCGAAGAATCTGTGTTGACCGGACTGTTGAAAAAAGCTACAATACAAGAAAGAATGGGGGAAAAAATCGATAATAAAGAAGAAAGCATCAGTTTTATTAGCAAGGAAAAAATCGAAGTATTAATTGAAGAGCTCATCGGGCTAATGTTGAGTTATAAAGAGGTCTGGAAAAACATCTGTGCTATCGAATATCGGAAGGAGCTTGCCAAGAGAAATGAAATACTTGATTTACTGATGGCAAAAGGTTCGGGGTTGGGTTACGACTTTGACCGTCTGCTCAAGGCTGTTGGCGAGCAAGAGGCAGTTGCTAAAATAGAAAGAATTTTTTTTGAGAAGAAATACCGGCTTAATCTGAATAATCAGCTGGAAGAAATATTAATCCAGGAGCCTTGGCAGGAAGCCAAACGTTGTCTCAAAGATATTAATAGGGAAATCAACAAAAAGGAATTGGAAAAAATTTGCGCCGATTTAAAAATAGCCGAAGAAAGAAAAGATAAAGAAGCGATCCAATTCCTGAAAGATCAATTTAATAAAATTTCGCAAGATTTGATAAGCTAAAAACTAATTTAGTTTTTTAATTTTTAATATGGCTATGAAGAAAAAAAATAAAAAGAAGAAAGAACTGCTGCGCAAGAAAGCTAAGAGGGGAGTGATAAAAAAAACAGGCAAGAAAAAAAGCAGGCCGGCAAAAGGGCAGGCGATAAAAACAGCCAAGAAAACAAAGAAAAAAAAAGCCAGGAAAAAACAGTCTGTTCCGGTTAAAAAAGAAAAAACCGGTGAAGTTAAAAAAGACTTAGTCAGTGATTTGATCGTGCGTGGAAAACAGAGAGGATTTGTGACGGAAGATGAGATAATGCATGTGATTCCCAATGCCGAACAAAATATAGACGAATTGGAAAGTCTTTATGAGCGTTTGGAGGAAATTGGCATTCGGGTGATGAATTCGGATGAGATTATCAAAATCGAAACCGAGAGAATTTCCGAAGATCTGGAAAAAGAGAAAACCAAAGGAAGATCTAAAAAAGGTGAAGGCAAAGAAGGGGTGGAAGTTTCAGAAGATTCTTCCTCGGATCTGGTCCAGATGTATTTAAGGGAAATTGGTAGGGTAAGCCTTTTAAAGTCAGAAGAGGAAATTTCTTTGGCCAAGCGGATTGAAAAAGGCGATCCGGTAGCCAAACAAAAATTGACCGAAGCCAATCTAAGGTTGGTAGTCAGCATTGCTAAAAAATATGTCGGCCGATCGCACAACCTTTCTCTTCTTGATCTGATTCAAGAAGGAAACATCGGGCTTTTCCGGGCGGTGGAAAAATTTGATTATCGGAAAGGCTATAAATTTTCCACTTATGCCACTTGGTGGATTCGGCAAGCGATTACGAGAGCGTTGGCTGACCAGTCCAGAACGATTCGGATTCCGGTGCATATGGTTGAAACTATCAATAAATATACCCAAATTACCCGAAGGTTGGTGCAGGATTTGGGCCGGGAGCCATTGCCGGAAGAAATTGCGGTGGAAATGGGACTAGAGGTGGATAAAATCAGGCATATTATGAAAATATCTCAGGAAACGGTGTCACTGGAAACTTCAGTCGGCGACAGCGATGATGACAG
>Ga0172368_10000597_pt1 | contig 51166 bp, 10 predicted proteins | sample Lak11m_FD_114540 | JGI IMG/M metagenome (GOLD analysis project Ga0172368, IMG submission 114540) | Freshwater microbial communities from Kabuno Bay, South-Kivu, Congo - kab_022012_11m | ecosystem: Environmental > Aquatic > Freshwater > Lake | place: Democratic Republic of the Congo: South-Kivu... | reverse complement strand
TCAACATTTACAGCCAATGCTTACGGAACCTACGTTTTACGATGGACTATTAGCAATGGAACATGTGCTTCTAGTACTGCCGATATTACAGTAAATTATTATGCAACTCCAACTACAGCAACTATAACCACATCTCCATTAAACTATTGCGGTACTTTAGTTAGTGGCTCATTAGGTGGCAATACCCCTGCAAATGGTACTGGAACCTGGACAAAAGTAAGTGGACCCGGCACAGTGGCATTTAGTAATGCAAGCAATGGAACTTCAACCGCAACAGTCAGTGTTGTGGGAACTTATGTGTTACGCTGGACCATCAGCAATGGAACATGTACAGCAAGTACAGCTGATGTAACAGTAAATTATTATGCTACACCAACAACAGCTACGATTACAACATCCCCATTGAACTATTGCGGTACTTTGGTTAGTGGCTCATTAGGTGGCAATACACCAACAAATGGTACGGGAACATGGACAAAAGTGAGTGGTCCTGGTACTATCGCTTTCAGTAATTCTAACAGTGGCTCATCTACTGCAACTGCAAGTGTTGTGGGAACATATGTGTTACGCTGGTCTATAACAAACGGAACTTGTACTGCCAGTACTGCAGATGTGACAGTTAATTATTATGTCACGCCTACAGTTAGCATTACAGGCAGCTCAACAATTTGCGTTGGAGGTACAACGACACTTTCACCTACAACAGGTGGCACATGGACAAGTAGCAATACTGGTTTGGCAACTGTTACTAACGGTGGTGTAGTTACTGCTGTCGCAGCAGGATTCCCCACATTTACTTTTAATGAAACTTCTACCGGTTGTAGTAATACAACATCAGCTTTGACAATTGTTGCTGATCCAACCATAACAACTCAACCAACAGTATCTCAAACTGTTTGCGTAGGTGCAACAAATCCAACACTGACTGTTGTTGCTTCTGGCGGAAATGGCACTTTCAGTTATCAATGGTATTCTAATACAACTAACAGCACCAGTGGTGGTACCAATTTAAACAGTGCTAATGGTGCGCAAACGGCCACCCTTACAATAACGACTGCTTCTGCATCTGATTTGTATTACTATTGTGTGATTACACAATCAGGTTCCGGATGTAATACTTTAACTTCAAACACCGGAAAAGTAACAGTGAATCCAAATCCTGCCATTACAGCCATGACAACATCTGTCAACAGTGAAGCTGGCTTTACTGTAACTCCGGTAAATGGCGTAAACGGACAAGTTCCTGCTGGTACAACCTATAGTTGGGCTGCACCATCAGTTACAGGTGGATTAACAGGAGGCGCATCAGGAAGTGGTGCTGCTAGCATTACAGGCACTCTGACAAATCCAACCAGCGTGGCTCAAACTGCTACATATACTGTTACACCAACTTACAGCGGTTGTACAGGCGCTACGTTTACAGTAACTGTTACTGTAAATCCAAAACCTGCAATTACCCCAATGACACTTACAGTATGTAGTGGCACTGCCTTTACTGTTACACCTGCTAATGGAACCAATGGTATAGTACCTGCAGGTACAACTTATAGCTGGGGCGCTCCTTCAGGTACAGGCTTTACAGGTGGAGCAGCCGGAAGTGGTGCTGCAAATATTTCTGGTACCTTGACCAATACAACACAAGCTCCTGTTACGGCAACTTATACTGTTACTCCTTTGTCGGGAAGTTGTACAGGGCCTAACTTTACAGTAACAATTACTATTGATCCTACTTCTTTACCTGGAACAGTTGCCAGCGATCAGTCAATTTGTACCGGCTCAAGTCCTGCCAATTTAACATTGTCTGGAAGCACAGGAACCATCCAATGGCAGTATTCTACTGATGGTACTACAAACTGGACCAATTTGGGTACTAATTCAACAACACTTACCAGCGCTCAAATGGGCACACTTACTGCCGACAGATGGTACAGAACAAATGTGACAAGTGGCATTTGCGCTGCTGCAACTTCAAATAGTGTCAAAATTACAGTTTATCCTACTTCTGTTGCTGGTACTGTAGCTGACAATCAAACTATTTGTTATGACAATCTGCCTGCCAATTTAACATTAAGTGGCAATACTGGTTCTATTCAATGGCAATTATCAACTGACAATAATACATTTACAAATATTTCAGGCGCTACTGCTTCTCCTCTTACAAGTGCTCAAATGGGACACCTCACAGCAACAACATATTATCGTGCTGTTGTACAGAGTGGTCCTTGTGCTTCTGCCAACAGCAATGTGATTACTATTACCGTTGACCCTGTAGCACAGGGTGGTACTGTTAGTGGTGGTACTTCACCAATATGTTTGGGTAGTTCAACAGGTACTATGACTGTAAATAATATTGTAGGTAGTGTAGATAAATGGCAAAAGCAACTTGATGGTGGCGGCTGGAGTGATATTTCAGGTACAGTTAATTCTACTTATTATAGTGAAACACCATCCTCTGCAGGTACGTGGGAATACAGACCTGTTGTGGCATCGGGAATGTGTGGTGTAACAACTGGTTCTTCTGTTGTTACAATTATTGTAAATCCAACATCTGTAGGTGGTACTGCTTCAGGCAATCAGACAATTTGTAATGGCAGTACTCCAAGTAATATCACTTTAAGTGGTAATACCGGTTCAATTCAGTGGCAGGTATCAACAAATAATTCAACTTTCAGTGATATTGTGGGTGCAACAGCAACTCCACTTACCGGAATTGGATCTACAGAAACTCTTTATTACCGTGCAATGGTAACAAGTGGAAATTGTCCTCCTGCTTATTCTAACTCTGTGTTGGTAACTGTAAACACACCACCAACAGCACCAACAGGTATTTCAGGAACAACAACTATTTGTAATGGCGGTACAACAACATTAACTGCTACAGGTGGTTCTGTAGGTTCTGGTTGTACTTACGAATGGGGTACAGGAAGTACTGTAGGCTCAAATATCATTGTTGGCGCTACATCTATATCTTACACAACCCCAAGTTTATCTTCTACTACAACTTATTGGGTTCGCAGAGTAGGTACTTCACCATGTAATACTACAACTACAGGAGGTGTAACTCAAACTGTTACGGTTAATACGCCGCCAACAGCTCCAACTTCTATTACCGGTACTACTTCAATATGTAGTGGAAGCACTACAACACTTACAGCAAGCGGCGGTTCAGCCGGCTCAGGTTGTACTTATGAATGGGGTACAGGAAGTACTGTAGGCTCCAATATAATTGCAGGTGCAACAAGTGCATCTTATACGACGCCTGCTTTGTCAAGCACAACAACTTACTGGGTACGCAGAGTAGGTACTTCACCTTGTAATTCTGTTACAACTGACGGTGTTACTCAAACTGTAACTGTAAGCACCCCACCTACTGCACCTACTACCATTACCGGTACTGCAAACATCTGTAGCGGTGGTACTACTACACTTGCTGCAAACGGTGGTTCTGAAGGCTCAGGTTGTACTTATCAATGGGGAACAGGTACCGTCGGCTCAAATATTATTGGCGGTGCAACAAGTGCAACATATACTACTAATGCTTTAACAAGTACTACTACTTTCTGGGTACGCAGAATCGGAAATTCTCCATGTAATTCCGTTACAACCAGTGAAGCCACATTAACAGTTATTGTTGATGCAGTAACTGAAGTTGGAACTGCTGCTGCAAACCAAACAATTTGTAGTGGTGTTCAACCTGCTAATATAACTTTGAGTGGAAGCGTAGGCTCTATTCAGTGGCAGGTATCAACCGATAATGTTTCTTGGGCAAATATTAGTGGTGCAACAAGTACACCGCTTACAAGTGCTCAAATGGGTGCACTCACACAAACACGTTATTATCGTGCTTTAGTTACAAGCGGTGTTTGCGCTGCCAATTATTCAAATACAGTAACCGTTACTGTTGTTGCCGACCCAAGTATCAACACACAACCTGCATCATTCACCGAATGTGAAGGTGGTACTTTAGCATTAAGCGTTGTTGCAACCGGCGGTACTCCTTCATTGACTTATCAATGGTACAGCAATACTTCACAAAGCAATAGTGGCGGAACATCAATAAACGGAGCAACATCATCAAATTATACTCCTGCAAGCACTTCTTCAGGTACTTATTATTATTACTGTGTGGTCAGTGCATCAGGCAGTGGTTGTGATAATGTAACTAGCAATGCTGTGACTGTTACTGTTGTTCCCGATATTACTATCTCTGTTATGCCTTCTTCACCGGCTAATATCTGTGTGGGCGGAACATCTACTAATATATCTTTGGTTGCTACTAATGGCACTCCATCATTAACTTACCAGTGGCAATACTGGACTGGTGGTGGATGGGTTAACGCTGTCAATGGAACACCTGCAGGTGCAACCTATAGTGGCGCCAATACAAGCGACTCATTTAATGTTTCTCAAACAGTAGCCGGATCATATAACTACAGCTGTCTGGTTTCAGCTTCCGGAAATGGTTGTGATGCAATTCAGGCAGGTTCTGTTTTTGTAACTGTGGTTGAAGATCCAAGTATTACTACCCAACCATCTAACATTAACGAATGCGTTGATGGTAATGAAATATTAATTGTTACTGCCACAGGCGGTACTCCTTCACTGACTTATCAGTGGTATAGCAATACTTCTCTAAGCAATACCGGTGGTACATCAATTACAGGCGCAACATCATCATCTTATACTCCGGCAAGCACCTCAGCAGGTACTTATTACTATTATTGTGTTGTTAGTGCTTCAGGTAACGGATGTACAACCATAACAAGTAATGCAGTTACTGTTACAATCTTTGCAGATCCAAGCATATCTACTCAACCAGTTAATATTACTGAATGCGTAGGTGGCACTACTGCTTTAAGCATTTCAGCTACAGGCGGTACACCATCACTGACTTACCAATGGTATAGCAATACTTCTCTTAGCAATAGTGGTGGTACATCAATCACAGGAGCTACTTCATCAACTTACACACCGGCCAGCACCACAGCAGGAGCTTATTATTATTATTGTGTGGTTAGTGCATCAGGAACAGGTTGTTCAAGTGCTACCAGCAATGCAGTCACTGTTACTATTGTAGCTGATCCTTCCGTTTCTATTCAACCTACTGATATAACAGAATGCGTTGGTGGTAACGATGTTTTAAATGTTACAGCAACAGGTGGTACCCCATCATTGACTTACCAATGGTTTAGCAACACATCACTCAGCAATAGTGGTGGCACATCATTAACAGGTGCTACTTCTTCATCTTACACACCGGCCAGCACTTCAGCAGGTACTTACTATTATTATTGTATAGTCAGTGCATCAGGTAGCGGTTGTAATTCTGTGACAAGCAATGCTGTTACTGTTACTATTGTTGCTCTTCCAAGTATCACAGGTCAACCTTCTAATATTACTGAATGCGTTGGTGGTAATACAGCATTAACTGTTACTGCAACTGGCGGTACACCATCACTGACTTACCAGTGGTACAGCAACACTTCATTCAGCAATAGTGGCGGCACATCAATAACAGGTGCTACTTCATCAACTTACATCCCTGAAAGTACTTCTTCTGGTACTTATTATTATTACTGTGTGGTTGATGCAACTGGTAATGGTTGCGAAAATGCAATCAGTAATGCTGTAAGCGTTATTGTTGTCGATGATCCAATTATCAACACTCAACCATCTGATTTTATTGAATGTATTGGCGGTACTACGCCTCTGAATATTACTGTAATAGGCGGTACACCGTCATTAACTTATCAGTGGTATAGCAATACTTCATTAAGTAATAGTGGTGGTACATCTATTACTGGTGCTACTTCTTCAAGTTATACTCCGGCCAGCACCACTGCAGGCACATATTATTATTATTGTATAGCCAGTGCATCAGGTAATGGTTGTACTTCTGTGACCAGCAATGCCATAACTGTTTATGTAATAGCCGACCAAAGTATTACTTCTCAACCCACCGATATAAATGAGTGCGTTGGTGGCAATGCTTCATTAAGTATTGAAGCTGTCGGTGGTACTCCTTCATTGACCTATCAGTGGTACAGCAATACCTCATTGAGCAATAGTGGTGGTACCTCAATCAATGGAGCTACATCATCAACTTATACTCCGGCCAGTGCCACAGCAGGTACATATTACTATTATTGCCTCGTTGGCGCTTCTGGTAATGGTTGTTCTACAGCAACAAGTGATGCTGTAACTGTTACAATATTTGCCGATCCTATTATTAATACTCAACCTTCTGATATTACTGAATGTGTTGGTGGTACTATAGCATTAAGCGTTACTGCAACAGGTGGCACACCATCATTGACTTATCAGTGGTATAGCAATACGTCATTAAGCAATAGCGGTGGTACTTCAATCACAGGTGCTACATCTTCAACTTACACACCTGCCAGCACCACTGCAGGAACATATTATTATTATTGTCTGATCAACGCATCAGGAAACGGATGTACTACTGCTGCCAGCAATGCTGTAACTGTTACAGTTTTAGCTGCACCTAGTATTATAACTCAGCCTTCTGACATTGTAGAATGCGTTGGTGGCAATACCGCATATACCATAGTTGCCACTGGTGGCACACCATCATTGACTTATCAGTGGTATAGCAATACATCTTCCAACAATACAGGTGGTACTTCGATTTCTGGCGCTGCTTCTTCAAGTTACATACCTGCCAGTACTGTTGCAGGAACTTATTATTATTACTGTGTGGTTAGTTCATCCGGAAATGGTTGTTCTTCAATCGCTAGTAATGCAGTAAATCTTGCTGTTATTGCTGATCCAAGCATTACTGTTCAACCATCTGATATAACTGAATGTGTTGGTGGTACCTCTTCATTAAGTATAACAGCAATAGGTGGTACACCCGAATTGACCTATCAATGGTACAGCAATGCCTCTCTAAGTAATTCAGGCGGTACATCAATTTCAGGTGCAACATCGATAAATTACATACCACCAACAGGTACAGCTGGTACATATTATTACTATTGTGTAATCAGTGCATCCGGAAGTGGTTGTACAAGTGTGACCAGTAGCGCCGTGACAGTTATTGTTATTGATGCTCCAAGCATTTCAGCTCAGCTTTCTGATATAACTGAATGCGTTGGTGGCAATAATACATTGAATGTTGTTGCTATAGGTGGCACACCTTCATTGACTTATCAATGGTATAGCAATACTTCTCTCAGTAATACAGGTGGAACGTCAATTGCAGGTGCTACAACATCAAGTTATACACCCTCAAGTGCGACTGTAGGAACCTATTATTATTACTGTGTGGTCAGTTCATCAGGTAATGGTTGTACAAGTGTTACAACTAATGCGGTTACAGTTACTGTTGTGGCCGATCCAAGTATATCTTCTCAACCTTCTGATATCACAGAATGTGTTGGTGGTACAACGGCTTTAAGTGTTACTGCAACAGGTGGTACACCATCGCTGACTTATCAATGGTATAGCAATACATCGCTCAGCAATAGTGGTGGCTCATCAATTTCCGGTGCAACAGCTTCAACTTACACACCGTCAAGTACTACTGCAGGAACCTATTATTATTACTGTGTGATAGGTGCATCAGGTAATGGTTGTACAAGTGTTACAACGAATGCAGTTACTGTAACTGTAGTGGCTGATCCAAGTATTTCTGTTCAGCCTTCTGATATTACAGAATGTGTGGATGGTGCTTTAGAATTAAGTGTTACTGCAATAGGTGGCTCACCTTCATTAACCTATCAATGGTATAGCAACACATCACTCAGTAATACTGGTGGCACATCAATCGCTGGAGCAACATCATCAAACTATGCTCCTGCAAGCTCTTCTGCAGGCACCTATTATTATTACTGCATAATCAGTGCATCCGGTACAGGATGTACAAGTGTTACCACAAATGCGGTTACTGTAACTGTAGTGGCTGATCCAAGTATTTCTGTTCAGCCTTCTAATATTACAGAATGCGTTGGTGGTACAACAGCATTAAGTGTTACTGCAATAAATGGTACTCCTTCATTGACTTACCAGTGGTATAGCAATACTTCACTTAGCAATAGCGGTGGTACTTCAATAACCGGAGCTAATTCATCAACTTATACACCGGCAAGTTCTACAGCAGGTAATTATTACTATTACTGTGTAATCAATGCATCAGGCAATGGTTGTAATTCTGTTACAACAAATGCTGTAACTGTTGCTGTTATTGAAAACCCAAGCATAACTTCACAGCCAGTAGATATCAATGAGTGCGTAGGTGGTACAACAGCATTAAGTGTTACTGCAACTGGCGGTACCCCATCATTGACTTATCAATGGTATAGCAATACATCACTAAGTAATGCAGGCGGCACATCGATTACAGGTGCCACATCATCAACTTATACACCGGCCAGTACATTTGCAGGTACCTATTACTATTACTGCGTAATCAGTGCATCCGGAACAGGATGTACAAGTGTTACAAGTAATGCTGTTACTGTTAATATTATTGATGCTCCTGCCATAACAACACAACCTTCTGATATTACAGAATGTGTTGATGGCAATACAGTATTAAGTGTTACTGCTACAGGTGGTACGCCATCATTGACTTACCAGTGGTACAGCAATACATCGCTCAGTAATAGTGGTGGTACATCACTTACAGGTGCTACATCTTCAACTTACTCACCAGCAAGCGGTACAGCAGGAGCATATTATTACTATTGTGTAATTAGTTCTTCTGGTCAAGGTTGTAATGGTGTTATTACAAATCCTGTTACTGTTACTGTTATTGCTGACCCAAGTATTTCTGTTCAACCTTCCGATATTACAGAATGTGTTGGTGGCAATACCTCATTAAGCATTACGGCAACAGGTGGTACGCCATCATTTACTTATCAATGGTTTAGCAATACTTCTTTAAGTAATATTGGTGGCACATCTATAACTGGTGCCACATCTTCAGACTACATGCCAGCAAGCACAACTGAAGGTACATATTATTATTATTGTGTTATCAGCGCATCAGGCAATGGTTGTAACACCGTAACAAGCAATGCGGTTACTGTAAATATTATTGCTGACCCAAGCATTTCTGCACAACCTTCTGATATTACTGAATGTGTAGGTGGCAATGCTACATTAAGTGTTGTTGCAACGGGTGGTACACCTACACTGAACTATCAGTGGTATAGTAACACTTCACTCAGCAATAGTGGTGGCACTTCAATATCTGGAGCTGTTTCATCAAGCTATACTCCTGCTAACAGCACCCCCGGCACATATTACTATTACTGTGTTTTGAGTGCATCAGGTAACGGTTGTGCTACTGTAACGACTAATGCTGTTACTGTTACTGTTATTGCAGGTCCAAGTATTTCTACTCAACCTGTAAGTTTCAACGAATGTGTTGGTGGCAATGGTGATTTGAGTATTGTTGCAACTGGAGGCACACCATCATTGACTTATCAGTGGTACAGTAATACTTCTCTCAGTAACATAGGTGGAACCTCTATTTCAGGTGCTACATCAACAACCTACACTCCGTCAAGCACAACAACAGGCACATATTATTATTACTGTGTTGTCAGTGCATCAGGAACAGGTTGCGGAAGCGTAACAAGTGATGCCGTTATTGTCGGCATTATTGAAGTTCCCGGCATTACCTCTCAGCCTTCAAACATAAGCGAATGTGTGGGCGGTACTGATGTGTTAAGCGTTGTTGCAACAGGTGGTACTCCTTCATTAACTTATCAGTGGTTCAGCAATACTTCACTCAGTAATAGTGGAGGTACTTCTATCTCAGGTGCTACATCTTCTGATTATACACCATCAAGCAGCACAGCAGGTACATATTATTATTATTGCGTTGTTTCTGCATCAGGAAATGGTTGTGCTGCTGTAACAACTAATGCTGTATCTGTCACAATTAACGTTGTTCCGGAAATAACTTCTCAACCGTCAGATATCAGCGAATGTGTTGGAGGTGCTTCCTCATTAAGCATTGGTGCAACCGGTGGTTCTCCATCATTGAGCTATCAATGGTATAGCAATACATCACTGAGTAATACCGGCGGCACATCAATTACAGGTGCTACATCTTCAACTTATACACCTTCAAGTTCCACAGCAGGCACATATTATTATTATTGTGTGATTAGTGCTTCAGGTACCGGTTGTACTACTGTAACAAGCAATGCAGTCACCGTTACTGTTATTGCTGCTCCAAGCATTACTTCTCAACCAACCGATATCAATGAATGTACAGGTGGTGATATTTCATTAGATGTAGTTGCAACGGGTGGCTCTCCATCACTGACATACCAATGGTTTAGCAACACATCTCTAAGTAACGTAGGTGGAACATCAATTACCGGAGCTACTACACCAACATATACACCGTCAAGCACTACAGCAGGTACTTATTATTACTATTGTGTTGTAAGCTCTTCCGGTAGTGGTTGTACAAGTGTATCAACTAATCCGGTTACTGTTACAGTTAATTCAGATCCGAGTATTATAACTATGCCTTCTTCTCCTGCCAGTATTTGTGTGGGAGGAACTACAACAAATATTTCTTTGGTAGCTACCGGTGCTACTCCATCATTGATTTATCAATGGCAGTACTGGACAGGTGGTACATGGGAAAATGCAGTAGATGGAATACCTGCAGGGGCAATCTACAGTGGTGTAAATACCAGCAATGCGTTTAATGTTACACAAACAATAGCCGGAGTTTACACGTATAGCTGTTTGGTTTCAGCTTCAGGAAATGGATGCGATGCTATACAAGCAGGTTCTATATTTGTAACTGTTGTTGAAGATCCAAACATTAATACCCAACCCTCAGATATTAACGAATGTGTTGGTGGAAATGAAATCCTTAGCGTTGTTGCTACAGGTGGCACTCCATCACTGACCTATCAATGGTATAGCAATACATCACTCAGCAATACAGGAGGAACTTCAATTACAGGAGCCACTTCATCATCTTACTCACCTGCAAGCTCAACAGCTGGTACTTATTATTATTACTGTGTTGTCAGTGCATCAGGCAATGGTTGTACGTCTGCAACCAGCAATGCTGTTACTGTTACAGTATTTGAAGATCCCAACATCACTACTCAGCCTGTTGATATTGCTGAATGCGTAGGCGGTACTTCTTCGTTAAGTGTTACTGCTGCCGGTGGTACTCCTTCATTGACTTATCAGTGGTTTAGCAATACATCTCTCAGCAATTCTGGCGGAACTTCAATTTCTGGAGCTACTTCATCAACTTACTTGCCTTCGAGTGCCATAGCAGGAACCTATTATTATTACTGCGTGATAAGTGCATCAGGCAATGGTTGTACATCTGCAACCAGCAATGCAGTTACTGTTACTGTTTTAGTTGCTCCAAGCATTACTTCTCAACCAACAGATATAAATGAATGTGTTGGTGGCGATGCGTCATTAAGTATTGTTGCAACTGGTGGTACCCCATCACTGACCTATCAATGGTTTAGCAATACATCACTCGACAACAGTGGTGGTACATCAATTACAGGCGCCACTTCATCGTCTTACACACCTGCAAGTACAACGGCTGGTGCTTATTATTATTACTGTGTAGTTAGTGCATCAGGAAATGGTTGTACAGGTACAGTAAGCGATGCTGTTACTGTTAATATAGCATCAGATCCGGTATTGCCAACATTAGATGTTGCAACACCTGCAAATGGATCATCTATTTGTACAGGTGCTAATCCGACAGCAACTTTCAATGCCGGAACTGGTGGTGTTGGTTGTAATGACTCTTATCAATACAGTATTAATGGTACTGACTGGTTTGCATATATCCCCGGTGTAACATTAATTACTGCAGGAGCAGGAGGAACGACTGTTACAATTCAGGGTATGAGAGATTGCAGTGGCAATGGTTGCGATGGACCGGCTGAAACATTTACTACTTTGGTTTCTTGGGCTGTTACCAATGCCCCAGCTGATCCAACAGCAACAAAATCTCCAAACGTTGCAGCAGTTTGTGTAGGTCAAATATTAACATTACAGGATGTTACTGATAACGGTGGCGGAGCAGGAACTTGTAATATTGAATATCGCCATAGTACAGACAATGGTAACAACTGGACATCATGGTCAACGACACCTTCCAGCTTTGCTGCAATTGCAGGAATCAATTTAATTGAAATACGCAAATCTTGCGATGGTTCTGGTTGTTCTTATTCCGCTTCTAGTCAATATTCGTGGACAGTTAACCCAACATCTCTTGGTGGAACAGCTGCCAGCGATCATAGTATTTGTGCAGGTTCAAGTCCAGATAATATTACATTAAGTGGATTTGTAGGTAATATTCAATGGCAGGTCTCTACTGATAATGTTACATGGTCAGATATAAGCGGAGCTATTTCAACACCGCTTACCAGTGCCGAAATGGGCATTATAAATACAATTCATTATTATCGTGCTAAAGTTAGCAGTGGTGTATGCGCTTCTGATTATTCAAATACGATAACAGTTTCAATACAAACACCACCTACTGCACCTACAGGAATTTCAGGTGTTATCACAATATGTAACCTGAGTTCTACAACTTTAACTGCAACAGGAGGTTCCGAAGGTTCGGGATGTACCTATGAATGGGGCACAGGAAGTACTATCGGTTTGAATATTATTGGCGGTGCAACAGCAGTGTCTTATATTACTCCTGTATTAACAACAACAACAACTTACTGGGTCAGAAGAGTTGGTAATTCATCTTGCGTTAATATAACTGATGGCGTGACAGAAACAATAACTGTAACCCCAACATCTGTTGGAGGTACTGCTGCCAGTGATCAAACTATTTGTAGCGGTGGAGTGCCTGTTGATATTACATTAAGTGGTAATGTAGGAACAATTCAATGGCAGGTATCTACTGATAATGCTACTTGGAATGACATAACCGGAGCAACAAGTACACCTCTTACCGGTGCACAAATGGGAGCTCTAAGCGTTATAACCTTCTATCGTGCTCAGGTTACAAGCGGTGTATGTCTTCCAACTTATTCAAATACAATTACAATATCTATAGATGCGATATCTGTAGGAGGAACAGCCGCAAGCGATCATGAAATATGTGCCGGATCTCAACCTAATAATATTACTTTAACCGGCAATATTGGCACTATTCAATGGCAGGTTTCTACTGATAATAATACATGGTCAAATATAAGTGGAGCTACTGCAACACCACTTACAAGTGCTCAAATGGGAGTTTTGAATAGTACAACGTACTACAGGGCTGCTATAACTAATGGCGCTTGTGCGGTTGTATATTCAAATACTGTTATTGTTACAGTTAAAACGCCACCTGTTGCACCAACTTCTATTACAGGTCTTACTACAATTTGTAGTGGGAGTACTACAACACTGACAGCAAATGGTGGCTCAGAAGGTTCTGGATGTACTTACGAATGGGGAACAGGAAGTACTGTAGGCGCTAATATTATTGGCGGTGCAACAAGTGTATCTTATACTACACCAGCATTGACAAGTACAACTACTTACTGGGTTCGCAGAGTAGGTGCTTCGCCATGTAATTCTATTACTACAGGAGGCATTACTCAGACAATTGTTGTGGATCCCAATTCTGTGGGTGGAACTGCAGCAAGCAATCAGACAATTTGTACAGGAAACCAACCTAATAATGTTACATTAAGTGGTTACACAGGTGCTATTCAATGGCAGGTTTCTACAGATAATACTACATGGTCAGATATAAGTGGAGCTACATCTACACCACTTACAAGTGCTCAGATGGGAACACTTACAGCAACACAATATTATCGTGCTCAGGTAACTAATGGCGTATGTGCAGCTGACTATTCAAATACTGTAATTATTACTGTTAACGCTACTTCTGTTGCAGGAACAGCAGAAAGTAATCAAACAATATGTTTGGGTGATACACCAAATGATGTAACATTAAGCGGTAACACCGGCACCATCCAATGGCAGGTGTCAACGGACAATGTTTCATTCGTTGATATCAGTGGTGCTACTTCTGCAACTCTTACCGGTGCACAAATTGGCGCTATTACTGAATTGCATTATTACAGAGCGGCTGTAAACAGCGGTGCTTGTTCTATTGTTTATTCAAACAGCGTTTCTGTTGATGTACAAACACCACCTACTGCACCTACCGATATTACAGGTGTAACAACAATTTGTATTAATAACACTACAACCCTTACAGCAACTGGTGGCTCTGAAGGATCGGGATGTGTTTATGAATGGGGTACAGGAAGTACTGTTGGGTTAGATATAATAAGTGGCGCAACAAATGTAACTTACACAACACCTGTATTAACAAGCACTACAACCTATTGGGTCAGAAGAGTTGGCAACACATCATGCGTAAATACAACAAGTGGCGTATCCATATCTGTAACTGTTAATCCGGCTTCTGTTGGTGGAACTGCACAAAGTGATCAGACTATTTGCAGCGGAGCTCAACCTGCCGATATCACATTAAGTGGTAATACAGGATTAATTCAATGGCAAGTTTCAACTGATAATGTAACATGGTCAGACATAACCGGTGCTACAACAGCAACACTTACAGGTGCTGAAATAGGTACATTAACGACTCTAACTTATTATCGTGCTCAGGTTACTAATGGTGTTTGTCCACCGGCCTATTCAACTATTGTGACTATTACTATTGATGCTGTTTCTGTAGCAGGAATAGCTGCAAGCGATCAGGAAATTTGCGATGGCTCACAACCAAATAATATTACATTAAGCGGTAATACAGGCACTATTCAATGGCAGGTGTCAACAGATAATACGACATGGGAAGATATAGTAGGAGCTACTGCATCACCGCTTACAAGTGCTCAAATGGGAGCCTTGAATAGCATGACATATTACAGGGCTGCTATAACAAGTGGCACTTGTGCTACTGTTTATTCAAACACTGTGACAATAACAGTAAAAACGCCTCCTACTGCGCCTACTTCAATAACAGGTCTGACTACAATATGTAGTGGTTCCAATACCTTATTAACTGCAACAGGTGGTTCTGAAGGCTTTGGCTGTACTTATGAGTGGGGAACAGGAAGTACTGTAGGTTTAAATACTATTGTTGGAGCAACAGACGCTACCTATTCAACACCTTCATTAACAAGTTCAACCGATTATTGGGTTAGGAGAATAGGCATTTCTCCTTGTAATTTGGTAACTACTGCTGGTGTCACTCAAACTATTCTTATTGATGAAATATCAGTTGCAGGAACTGCTGCAAGTGATCATTCTATTTGCTCCGGAGATCAGCCTAATAATATCACTTTAAGTGGTTATACTGGTTCTATCCAATGGCAAGTTTCTTCAGACAATGGCTTTACTTATAATGATATTGTCGGAGCAACTGCTACACCACTTACAAGTGCACAAATGGGAAATATCACAGAAATGCGTTACTACAGAGCTGCAGTAAGTAATGGTGTTTGCCCTGCTGCAAATTCAAATACAGTTACTGTAGATATTTATCCTGATAATACAATTGTACTTTCATCTGGTTCAGATAATTTGGAAACTTGCATAAATGTGCCAATAGAAAACATTACTTATGTTACAACAGGTGCAACAGGTGCAACTTTTAACGGCTTACCTCCGGGTGTTGTAGGTAACTGGACATCAAATACAGTAACAATAAGTGGCACACCAACCACTGTATCAGGTAGTCCATTTACATACACTATTACTTTGACAGGTGGCTGTGGAAATATTTCTACCACAGGAACTATTACTATTATCCCTACCGATGTTCTTGCATTAACTTCTGCCGTTGGAACCGACAGTCAAACAATATGTATTAATACATCGATTACAAATATTACATACGCTACCACAGGAGCAACAGGTGCAACAGTTATCGGGCTGCCTGCTGGCGTAACTGCTAACTGGGATTCTGACGTGCTTACAATCAGTGGTACTCCAACCACATCAGGCACATTTGATTATACCATTACTACTGATGGCGGTTGTTCTACATCAAATACGGGTACCATTACTGTTCAACCTGAAAATACAATAACATTATATTCAGCTATTGGCACCGACAATCAAATGTTATGTATCGGTCAACCACTTGACAATATTATGTATTATACAACAGGAGCTACAGGCGCAACTGTTGATAATTTGCCGGCAGGTTTGGTAGCTAACTGGGCGTCAGATTATCTGACAATAAATGGTTCACCTTCTGAAAATGGAACATTTACCTATACAATTACATTAACAGGTGGTTGCGGAAATGTGTCCACAACAGGTGTAATTAATGTCATATCAAACAATACAATTATACTAACTTCTGCTATTAATGATGGATGTATAGATGCTCCAATCATTCCTATTACATACGCAACAAATGGGTCAACCGGAGCTACATACAGTGGTTTACCCAATGGTGTTGATGGCAATTGGGCATCAGATATAATTACTTTGAGTGGCACTCCAACAGAATCAGGTACATTTAATTACACTATTACATTAACAGGTGGTTGCGGAAATATTTCATTAAATGATGTTATTGTAATTAATCCTCTGAATGACATTACTTTATTCTCGGCTTCTGATAGTATAAGTACATGTATCAATGAAGCTATGGTTGATATAGTATATAATACTACAGGCGCAACAGGTGCAACATTTGCAGGTTTGCCTCCAGGAGTAGATGGCTTGTGGGCATCAAATACAGTAACTATAAGTGGTACACCTACCTCTTTAATCGGTAGCCCATACAATTACACTGTAACTCTAACGGGTGGTTGTGGTAATATTACTGCTACTGGAAAAATAAATGTTACACCTACCAATACCATTACATTATCATCTGCACCCGGTAGCGATACACTGCAAACACCATGTATCAATACTGCTATTACCGATATTACGTATAATACTTCAGGAGCAACTGGTGCAACTTTCACCGGTTTACCAACGGGAGTCAGCGGTGTTTATTCAGGTGGAGTAATTACAATTAGTGGTGCACCTACAGTTGAGGGTACATTTGATTTTATAATTGAATTAACAGGTGGTTGCTCTTTAACTGATACAGGAAGAATAACTGTTATTCCCGATAATACTATTTCAACACCAAGTGGTTCTCTATCAGTATGTGTTAATACTAGTGTAGATGTTTCCTATACAACTTCTGGTGCAACAGGAGCTACAGTTACCGGATTGCCGACAGGTGTAAGCTCAGACTTCAGTACCATGGGTAACTTAGGCCTTGTCCATTTTACAGGTCAACCTACAGAAGCAGGTTTGTTTAACTACACTATAACTCTAACAGGAGGCTGTGGTAACATTGTTGAATATGGATCAATTACTATTATTCCTGATAATATAATCTTCCTGACATCTGATCCGGGTACTGACAATCAGACTGTTTGTCATGATTCACCAATTACAGATATAACTTATGCTACAGTCGGAGCTACAGGAGCTACATTTACCAATTTACCTCCCGGTGTCAACGGAGATTGGGCTTCAAACACCATTACAATTAGTGGCACACCAACTACTTCAGGCACTTACGATTATGTGGTTACTTTGTCGGGTGGTTGCGGTGTTGTTACAAAATTTGGTAAGATTGTGGTCAATCCCGACAATACAATAGATTTAACATCTGCATTGAATACCGATAATCAGTCAATATGTTTGAATGATTCTATAATAGAAATTACATATGCAACGACTATAGCCACCGGTGGAACAATTAGTGGTTTACCTGCTGGCATTAATGGTTTCTGGGCCAGTGATGTATATACTATCAGCGGGGCACCAACTGAAATAGATAATTCTCCTTATACATACACCATTACTTTAATAGGAGGATGCGGCACTGTTACAAAAACAGGCACTATTACAGTATTGCCAAGTAATACCATTACTTTAACTTCTGATCCTGGTACAGACGATCAGGATGTATGTAGAGACTCTGTGATGCAAAATATTACTTATACCACAATTGGTGGTAATGATGCATCATTTGCAGGCTTACCTCCCGGTGTTACAGGTGTTTATTCAGGTGGAGATATAACTATCAGTGGCACACCAACAGTATCAGGCACATATGATTATTCTGTAACTTCACTTGGGGGTTGTCCTGTAACTATAACAGGGGTTATAGATGTTAAGTTTGATAACACTATTACCTTAGAAACTATAGGTGAAGACAACCAGCAAAAATGTATTTATTCTGCGATAAATCAAATTTCATATGTATCAACTGGTGGTACAGGTCAAATAACTACCGGATTACCAGATGGTGTAACTGCTTCATTCTCAAACGACCATGTGTATATCAGTGGCATACCAACTGAATCGGGATTATTTAATTATACAGTAACATTAACCGGCGGTTGCGGCTTGGCTCAAATCTCAGGTATTTTAGATATTATTCCTGATAATACTTATACATTAACTTCTGCTCCTAATACTACAAAGCAGTTGATATGTATTTTTGAACCTATGATACCTATAACTTATGAAACAACAGGTGCTACAGGAGCAGACTTCTCATACACATTTCAGGGTGTTACATTACCTGGATTGCCATCAGGAATTACCGGAAGCTGGACCAACAATGTTCTTACTATTAGTGGTGCTCCGGATATACCACAACAATGTGGCGAACATGTTTACCATATTGAGTTAACCGGTGGTTGTGGTGTTGTTGTATTATCTGATACACTCAGAATTGTTCCTCAAACATTAAGCAGTACTTTATTAACCGGTAATAACGAACAACAAGTTTGTGGAGGAAATTCTCTGGACCCAATTATCTATAGAACTTTGGGTGCTACCGGTGTAGAGTTTTTATCAAAACATGGAATGAATGGCGCTTTCATGCCAGGTCTGCCTACCGGTGTGACAGGTGTATGGACTTATCAATATGATACTACTTTGACTGAAGATTATAATGGCATTTCATACAATATAGATGTACCATTGGGATATTTGACAATTAGTGGCAGCACCACAAATGACACAACTTTTTATAGTTTTGAATTAACAGGTGGTTGTGGTAATATTGATGAATCAGGTACTATAATCTATGGTGATTTCTGCTGCTTGAATTCAGATCCATGGGGTAATGTGACCATGCCTGACAATAACACGGAAATTACTATCACTACAATACAGTGGGCGGGTGATTATGCGGCAATAACAATTACAGAGACAGGCTCTTACAGGTTTACCAGTAGTAATCCATTAGACTTCCTAACATTGAGAAGGGATACTTACGATGGCATGTGTGTACAGAAAGGCCTTACTCCTATCACTTATAATTGTACAGCAGGTACTACGTATTACCTGCATACCAATTTGGGATGTGAATGCGGTATTGAATCAGTAAACAGAACAACAACGGCCAAGTGCACAAGTTGTCCACCACCACCAAACTGTTCTGTTGTTCAGGACTTAGGAGGTGATTCATTGATAATAACTTCAAATGTGACCTTATTTGGTACGTATATCAATGTAGGACTATTCCAGGTTGATCCGGGTGTTGTTTTAACAGTGAGTCCGACATGTAAATTTCTTAATGTGAGTGCAACAAAAGCCAATGTATATGGCACAATAAACGCAAATGGTTCTGGTGAATCAGGTGGTGAAGGTGGTAAATTTGGTGGATTCCTTGCCGACGAAGTTTTTTGGGATGGCAGAGGTACTGTATGGTGTTGGGATAAGGATAACAGCAGACCATTAAAAACATTAGGAGGTACAGCAGGAAATGCTGGAGGTGGATTGGGTGCAGGTATTACAGGCGGCGGCGGTTCATTTGGAAGCGGCTACAAGCAAGAGTGTGATTTCATTGGTGACGATGTGGGAAGGGTTTGTGGTAGCGGTGGTGGTGGTAGCGGCGCCGGTGGTTCGTATGGTGGCGCTGGTGCTATAGGTAACTATGGTGGCGCCGGAGGAAGTGAACATGGTGGATATAATGCCGGTAGTGGTGGTTTTGGTGGTGTTAATGGCAATGTCTATGGTTCTTCTACTGATGGTTCTATCAGCTTTGGTTCAGGCGGTAGTGGCGGCGGTGGCGGCGGTCGTGGTGCCGGCTCGGGTTATTCAAACGGAAACAATGGCGGTAATGGCGGCGGTGCTGTGTCAATTTTTGCTGGTGATATTAGTGTTACAGGCAGCATATTGGCTAATGGACTAGGTGGTGGAACAGGTGGTGCCGGTGGCAGCACTTATCAAACAGCCAGATGTTGCAGTGACTGGTGCAGTGGCGACGACGAAAGAACATATTCCGGCTCAGGCGGCGGTGGTGGCGGTGCCGGTGGCGGTAGCGGTGGTGGAATATTGTTAAAATCTACTTGTAATATGAATGTAACAGGTACGCTTCAAGCCAATGGTGGTTCGGGTGGTTCAGGCGGTGGTCGTGGTGGCTCCGGAAGTAGTGGTGGTAGCGGCGGCGGCGGCGGCGGTGGTGGCCGTATAAAATTATTCTATGTGGCTAACCCATGCGCTGTCAATGTTGTTCCCGGTTCAATTGTTCCAAGTGGTGGTGGCGGTGGTGCTGCCGGTTATGGTGCTAGTGGAAGTGCAGGCGCCGGTCTAAGTGGTGCTGGTGGTTCATACTATACAGAATACTCAACGACTTTACCGGTTACTCCAGGTAGTATTGGCATTGATAAAACCATTTGTAACGGCATGTCTGCTGCTCCGTTAGTATCAGTTGAAGATGCTACAGAAGGTGTTTGCGGAAATATTGCATACCAGTGGATGAAATGTACCTCCGGAGGATGTGTCCCTCCAACTGGCTTTTCAAATACATCTGCTGCAGATGTATACAAAAATTATAATGATACATCAGCACATCTGACAACTACAACGTATTTCGTGCGAAGAGCTACTTCAGGAACCTGTGTGACATACTCTAATGTCATAACGGTTTATGTTGACCCACTTCCACCGAATACAATAACAATGAATTCTGGCTCTGATAGCACTCAGACAATATGAAAAAATAATTCTATTGCAAATATAAATTACACTACTACCGGTGCCACAGGAGCTATATACAGCGGCTTGCCACCGGGTATATCAGGCAGTTTCGGATCTAATTCTGTGTCAATTGTAGGCGTAGGTACTGCTGCTGGTACATATCATTATACCATTACATTAACTGGTGGTTGTGGTTACGTACCCGTTACTACTACAGGAACTATTATTGTAATTCCTGCATCTGTGGGCGGTTCTGCTTTGAGCGACCAGAATGTTTGTTATAACAGCTTGCCCAACGATAACTTAACATTATCAAGCTATGTGGGTACTATTTTCCAATGGCAGGTATCATCTAATAACATAGACTGGACAGACATTAGTGGAGCAACTGCTTCAACGTTGTCTAAAAACACTATGGGATACCATACCTTTACAAAATACTACCGTTGCGCAATTAAGAACACAACTTATTGTTCTGTAGCATATTCCAGCTTCGTTATTATTCAGGTTTATGATCAGTCTGTGGGTGGCGATGCAGCAGCTGTGGACACTGTTGTTTGTTCAGGGCAGGCCATTGATATGACATTGACTGGTTATGCCGGCTCAATAATACAGTGGCAGGTTTCAACAAATAACAACAATAATAGTTATAATGATTTAACAGGATACACAGGAACTCCTGTGTCTTTACCGGGCATTACAAATACAACAACAAGTCCGAAGTATAGGTATTATCGTGCAAAGGTTCAATACGGGCCAACTTGTACACCATCTTATTCAGATACAGTAACGATTACTATAGAAGGAGGAACTGTACCGCCAAGTGACATTACAACACCGAGCAATCCGGTATGTAAGGGCAGCAATGTACAACTTACTGCTGTTGGCGCTGTGTGTGCTTCGTCATGGGGTTGTCACTATGTATGGGGAACAGGAAACAATCCTCCAAGTAATTCAATCACCCAATGGCCATGGCCTAATGTAAACTCAGGACAAACCATTACAATTAATAATATCCAAAGCACTACGACCTATTGGGTTATGATAAAATCTAATAAACCCGGAGGCGGAGGCGGTGGCTCCGATTGTGATAATAATGATGCTGCATTTGTCACTATAAATGTGGATGCGACATCGGTAGGAGGTACTGCTGCAAGCAATCAGACGATATGTTATGATACCCAACCAGCTAATATATCATTGTCAGGCTATACAGGCACAATACAGTGGCAGGATTCTGCAAGTGGTACATGGTCAAATATAACAGGTGCAACAGCTTCTACTTATAATCCTGGTCAGCTTACCGTTACGAAGTATTATCGTGCTAAGGTTACTAATGGTGCATGTGCTGCAAGCTATTCCAACAAAGTGACCATTACTGTCATACCAAATAATACCGTTACTTTGGATCAGGGAGCTACCAACCAGCCGGCATGTATCAATACGGCGATTTCTAATATCACCTTTAATACAACCGGTGCAACAAGTGCTACTGTAACCGGCTTGCCTGCCGGTGTAAACGGTGCCTGGGCATCGAATGTGGTAACTATAAGTGGTACTCCAACCGTTTTGGGTTCATTTATATATACTATTACATTGTCTGGTGGTTGCGGTGCTATAATTGCCAAAGATACCATTACTGTTTACCCGCCTTCTGTAGAAGGAACAGCAGCAAGCAGTCAGACTATTTGCGATGGAAGTACCCCTGCAGATCTTACTCTGGCAGGATTTACAGGCACTATCATTTGGCAGAAATCACCTGCCAATGTCGTTGCATGGTCTGATATAACAGGAGCTACAACAGCTACTCTAGCAGGAGCACAAATGGGTACTATTGCCGATTCATCATTGTTCAGAGCTAAAGTAACCAACAGTGTGTGTGCTTCTGCATATTCTAATGAAATCAAAATAAGAATATTCCCTGTCGTTACAGCAGGAACCGTTGCTGAATCGCAGAGCATTTGTTACAATACACCACCAGCAGCGTTCACTCAAACTGTTGCACCAACAGGAGGAAGTAATTCTTATACCTACCAGTGGCAACAAGATCCTACATGTGCAGGAGTTTGGAGCGACATATCAGGAGCTACAGCCTCAACATATCAGGCAGCTATTCTGACAGAAAGTACTTGTTACAGAAGAGTAGTCACATCCGATTTGTGTGCTTCAGCAACATCTAACGTGATAAATGTAAATGTTTACGATGATTTCTTAGCAGGAACTATATCACAGGATCAAACCTTGTGTTATAACACCGCTCCGGAGGCATTTACTCAAACATCACCTACAGGCGGCTCGGGTTCTTATACATACGAATGGCAGATGGATCTCAATTGTGAAGGAAACTGGACCACCATATCGGGCGCTTCATCATCTACTTATCACGAAAACAACAGTCTTTCCGAAACCGTTTGTTACCGTAGAAATGTATCTGATAATTTGTGCGGTACGCTGACATCTAACACTGTAGAAGTTACTGTAAATGGCAACTTCTCTCCGGGTGCTATTGGTTTCGATCAGACAATACCTTACGATTCACCTCCGGGAACCTTTACTCAAACTTCACAGCCAACCGGTGCAACAGGCTCATACGATTATCAATGGCAGGTACAGGAATATTGCACAGGCGCTTGGGCTGACATCTCGGGAGCAGAGTCTTCGACCTATCAAAGTGTTATTAATATAAATCATTTAACCTGTTTCAGAAGAGTCGTTACATCTGGCACTTGCGGATCTGTAATAACCAATGTTGTTTCGGTTTCGGTTTATGATGTTTTATATCCGGGTACTATAGGTACAGACCAGACTATTTGTAACAACACAGCCCCTGTACTGTTTACCAATGTGGCAAGTCCGGTTGGATGCACAGGCAACTACCAGTATCAATGGCAACAACAGCCCAATTGTGCCAACAGTTGGTCTAATATAATAGGTGCCACTGAATCTACTTATCAGGCCGGTAGTTTAATACAGACAACATGTTTCAGAAGAAATGAAACATCGGGAAGTTGTGGCTCTGTCAGTTCAAATACAATTACTGTTACAGTAACTGAAGCCTTTACTCCGGGCACAATAGGCAGTGATCAAACTGTATGTACCGGTACGGATCCTTATTCTATATCAGGTATCATAAGTCCTGCAGGAGGTTCAGGCTCATTTACTTATCAATGGCAGAGTACTACAGTTAATGGATGTGGCAGTGGATGGGCAGATATATCGGGCGCTACAGAATCCACATATCAACCCGTTAACCTTACACAAACCACATGCTTCAGAAGAAAAGTAATCAATACCTGTGGTACTGTAAGTACTAATACTGTTACCATTGTAGTGATGCCTAACAGTACTATAGTTTTATCTTCTGCGCCGGGTACTGACAATCAGACAGTATGCGTCAATGAACTTATTTCTACTATTACTTATGCTTCAACAGGTTCTACCGGTGCTTCATTCAGCGGCTTGCTTCCAACAGGTGGCGTAATAGGCGGATGGGCATCTAATACCGTTACTATAACTGGTGCACCAACTGTTACAGGTACATTTAACTATACTGTTACCTTAAATGGTGGATGTGGAAATGTTATTGCTACAGGCACTATTACAGTAATAGATGCTCCGGCTCAACCCGATTCAATTACAAAGGATACATTGTGTAACCCTCCGGCTCAACCCGATGTTATAGCTGGAGCAACAATTCAGTGTAGAGGTAATGTTGATGTTGAGTATTCAGTAACCAATGTGCCGGGTGTGTATTACCACTGGGTATATTTGCCTGATAGTGCTGACTTTGTAGTTACATCAGGTCAGGGTACCAACGCCATAATGGCCAGCATTTCAGCAACTGCAAATTCGGGAATACTATATGTCATACCCAATGATTCCTGTGGAAATGGATTGGCCCGAACGCTTACTATCACAGTAAGCAGTGCTGCACCGTCTGCTCCCGGCTCAATAAGCGGCAATATGACAGTTTGTAGTACTGTAAATCAGGCCTTCAGTATAGCAGCTGTACCTGGTGCGGTTTCATATTATTGGACATACAGTGGAACAGGCACAGTGAGTGGTACAACAACTGTTTGCAACCTTTACCCCTTAACAAGTGGTACTTTGAGTGTACAATCGGTTAATGGTTGTGATACAAGCACAGCTCAAACACTTTCTATTACAGTAAATAATCCTCCTCCTGTACCTACTGCAAGTGCTGCTTCTAATATCAATACATTAGGCTTTACTGCTAATTGGGGTGCTGCAACAGGTGCAACGGGTTATTACCTGGATGTTGCATCGGATATTAACTTTAATACCTATGTAAGCGGTTATTACAACTTAAATGTAGGCAATGTAAACAGTTTGTCTATTACAGGACTAAACTGTGCTACAAATTATTACTACCGTGTAAGATCTTATAATAACTACTGTTCAAGTCTCAGTTCAGGAAAAATCATTTTAACGACATCTCCTTGCGGTTGCGGTACAGTAACAGATGCTATTGGAAACAATTATGGTACTGTTATTATTGGCACAAGATGTTGGATGAATGAAAACCTGAAAACCACCAAGTACAGCAATGGCACAGATATAGAATATCCGGGCACCAATTATACAGCTTGGAGCAGTAACACTACCGGAGCTTATGCATGGTACGAAAACGACGAAGGAACTTATAAGAATACTTACGGCGCTTTGTATAACTGGTATGCTGCTACCAATACTAATAAGCTCTGTCCTCCTAACTGGACAGTACCAAGCGATTTGGATTGGCAAGAGTTAGAAATGGCACTTGGCATGTCTCAATCAGATGCAGGCTCTAGTGGTTGGAGAGGAACTGATGAAGGCGGACAGATAAAGAAAACGATCCTTTGGAATGCACCGAACACAGGAGCTACAAACACAAGTGGTTTCTCAGCTATACCTGGTGGCCGCAGAAGTGAAAATGGTACATTTAACTTCTTAGGCATGAGTGCTTTATTCTGGACTTCCAATGCAAATGGCACAACTGCTTATGGCAGAGAAGCTTACTATGGTAATGCAAAAATTAACAGAGAAGGTGGAAACGATAAACTGTATGGATTCTCGGTACGTTGTATAAAGAGTGCTTGCAGTGCTGCACCTGATCAACCGGGTGTTATTTCAGGTCTGGCTTATCAGTGTCCTGCCGTATCAGGTCAAATATATAGCATTACTCCTGTGTACGGAGCCACAAGTTATACATGGAATGTTCCTACTGGATGGACAATTACAGCCGGAAGTGGTACTTCGTCAATTACTGTAACTACCGGTGCTCCATCGTTGAATGCAGACATCAGCGTAGTTGCCGTTAATTCATGCGGAACAAGTGATCCACGTACACTTTCTGTAGTTGTCAATCAAAACAACACCAGAACGCTCACCTCTTCTGTAGGCACCAATAATCAGATAGTATGTAAGAACACGCCTATTACAGACATTACATATTCTACAACCGGTGCTACAGGTGCTACATTCAGTGGTTTGCCGACAGGTGTGACAGGCACTTGGGCAGCCAATGTTATTACAATTACAGGTACACCATCTGTAGCAGGTACATTCAATTATGCTGCTACATTAACTGGTGGTTGTGGTAATGTTGTTGCATCAGGTACTATCACCGTTAAACCTAATAATGTCATTACGCTGACTTCAGCTAATGGCACTAACAATCAGGCTGCTTGTATCAATACTTCTATTACAAATATCACTTATTCAACTGTAGGAGCTACCGGTGCAACATTCAGCGGCATGCCGAATGGTGTAACAGGAAGCTTTGCTTCTAATACTGTTACTATCAGTGGTATTCCAACTCAGTATGGTGCATTCAACTACACGGTTACATTAACAGGCGGTTGTGGTACAACCACAGCTTCCGGTTTTATTAATGTAACACCATACAGTACTGTAACATTATCATCAGGTGTGGGTACTGAAACTCAGTCACTTTGTATAAATGATCTTTTAACAAACATCACTTATACTACCACAGGTGCAACTGATGCTACAGTAAGCGGTTTGCCAAACGGTGTGACAGGTGTATGGGCTGCTAATACAGTTACTATCAGTGGAAGTCCTACTCAACAGGGTACATTTAACTACAGTGTCTTATTAAATGGTTGTGGTAATGTTTCAGCCACAGGTACTATTATCGTTAAACCTATTAATACCATTGTGTTGACTTCTGCATTTGGTACTGATAACCAACCTGTATGTATCAATGTGCCGCTGACAAATATTACTTATGCTACTACAGTTGCAACAGGCGTAACAGTCAGTGGTTTACCTGCAGGTATTCAAGACAACTGGACATCGAATGTTTTGACTATCAGTGGAACACCTACTACGGCTGGAACATATAACTATACAATTACACTTACCGGTGGTTGTGGTACTCTGACAAAGACAGGCAAGATTATTATCATGCCGGCGTCGCCACCGCAACCAACAACCATTTATGGATTGCAAACACAGTGTCCTGCTATGACGGGCCAGATCTATAATGTTGACTCGGTAAGCAATGCGACTGCTTACACTTGGACAAAACCAACAGGATGGAGTATTACATCGGGTGCTGGCACAAAGAGTATTACTGTAACAACAGGTAACGCCGGACAAGGTGGAGCTATCACTGTAAGTGCAGGTAACAGTTGCGGTAACAGTGCTGATAAGATTCTTTCTGTTACTGTTGCAGCTGCCTCTGTTGGAGGTACTATAACCGGTGGTGCAGCAGGAGATGTTTGTACCGGATCAAGTACCGGTGTGATGACAGTGACCGGAAATACGGGCAGTGTGGTAGATTGGGAAAAGACCAATAACAATGGTGCATCGTGGACAAGTTGCGGTGTGACAACTACAACTTATAGTGAAGTTCCATCTGCTTTAGGTACTTGGGGTTATAGGGTAGTTATTCAGAATTCGACCTGCGCAACAGATTATTCTGCTGTTAAGAACATTCAGGTTAATCCGCTTTCTGTGGGAGGAACTGCTTCATCTGCTCAGACTATCTGCTACAATACGCAACCTGCAAATATCACTCTGGTTGGCTATACAGGTACTGTACAATGGCAGGAATCTACCGATAATATCACATTTACTAATGTTACAGGTGCTACATCACCTATACTTACAAGTGCACAAATGGGATACCTCACAAGTATTCGTTATTACCGTGCACAAGTAACAAGTGGCGCTTGTAATGTAGCTAATTCAAATGTTATTACTGTTACCGTAAATCAGCTTTCTGTGGGAGGTACAGCATCAAGTAACCAGACAATTTGTACCGGTACACAACCTGCTAACCTGACATTAGCCGGATACATTGGTTTGATACAATGGCAGGTATCTACTAACGGTACAAGTAACTGGAATAACATAAGCTTAGCTACTGCACCTATTTTGGCCGGAACATCTATGGGTACACTTACTTCAACCATGTACTACCGTGCTTTGGTAACAAGCGGTGTATGTACGCCTGCTGTATCAAATACAGTAACTATTACTGTTAACAATACGGGTGGTGGCACATTATCAGGCGGTGCTACACCAACTTGTATCAATACAACAACAGGTCAGATGAGTGTAAGTGGTTATTCAGGCACTATATTACGTTGGGAAAAACAATTGAATGCAGGTGGCTGGACAACAATAACAAATGTTGCAAATACCTACAACGATACACCAACACAGGCAGGTACCTGGGATTATAGAGTGGTGGTACAAAGTGTAGGATGTAGTGTGGCTTATTCATCAGTTGTTTCTATAGTGGTTAATCCTGCTTCTGTAGGAGGAACTGCTGCGACCAGTCAAACAATATGTTACAATACACAACCTGCCAACATAACACTTACTGGAAATACCGGCACTATTCAGTGGCAGGTATCTACTGATAACAATACATTTAACGATATCAGTGGTGCCACTGCTACACCACTTACCGGTGCACTGATGGGAGCCCTTACTGCAACCAGGTACTATCGTGCTAAGGTGACAAGTGGTGCATGTACATTTGCTTATTCTACTGTTGTAACTGTAACAGTTAGTCCACTTTCAGTAGCTGGAACTGCTACCAGCAATCAGACTATTTGCAGTGGCAGTACACCTGCCAATTTAACATTGACAGGTTATACAGGCGCTATACAGTGGCAGGAATCTACTAATAACACTGTATTTACAAATATGATTGGATCTACCAGTGCTACACTGACAGGTGCAACTATTGGTGCCCTTACAGCAACCAAGTACTATCGTGCTGTTGTAACAAGTGGTGTATGCGCTTCTGCTAATTCAAATTCTGTAACAATTACAGTAAATGCACCTCCTACTGCACCAACTTCAATTACAGGTACTGCTACAATTTGCAGTGGAAACACTACAACACTTACAGCAAGTGGTGGATCAGAAGGTTCGGGTTGTTCATATCAGTGGGGTACAGGTGCTACTCCTGGTTCAAATATTATAAGTGGTGCTACGAGTGTAACTTATACTACAACTACTTTATCAAGTACTACTACTTACTGGGTGCGCAGGGTAGGCAATACTTCATGCACAAATACCACAAGTGGTGTATCTCAAGTTATTACTGTTGACGCAACCCCTGTTGGTGGTACTGCATCAAGCAGTCAGTCAATTTGTAACGGATCTGAACCTGCTAACTTGACTTTAAGCGGTAACGCAGGTGCAATTCAATGGCAGGTTTCTACAAACAATTCTACTTGGGCAGATATTTCTGGTTCAACAACAGCTACACTCGACAGTACTGCAATGGGTGTTCTAACTGCCACACGTTATTATCGTGCTAAAGTAACCAGTGGTGTTTGTTCGGCTACTTATTCTAACACTGTTACAGTTTCTATCTTGGTTGTTACTGATGTTGATGGAAACAACTACAATACAATGAAAATTGGTACTCAATGCTGGATGAAAGATAATCTAAAAACTACTAAGTTTAAAGACAATACCTCTCTCACTTATCCAGGAACAAATAACACTACTTGGATGAATGATATATCAGGAGCTTATGCATGGTACAATAATAATATAAGCAATAAAACTACGTATGGTGCTCTTTATAATTGGGCTGCAATTAATAATAATGCAGGTATTTGTCCTGTAGGATGGCAAGTGCCAACAGATGATGAATTCAAAACTATGGAGGTCTTTTTAGGAATGTGTACTGGTAGTAATACTGGTTGTGTTGATGCAATGGGTGCTCGTGGAACGGATCAGGGAAGCAAACTTAAAGCTGCAAGTGGATGGGGAACAAATGGCTCAAATACAAGTGGATTTACAGCTCTTCCTGGTGGAACTCGAGCAACTGATGGAACTTTTAATGGGTTAGGTTCAAATGGGTACTTTTGGACTAATTCCCAGGCAGGAATGTCAACTGCATTTAGCAGAGGTTTATCAAATCTGAGTACTATCGATTATACTGGTGAAGCTAAAGAAGATGGTAGATCCATACGCTGCATTAAAGACTAACTTCCCCCAATAAAACATTGGGCATATCCTATACCGGCGCTTGTCAGATAATGAGCGCCGGTTTTTTTGTTGGGCGGTGGCTTCGAGTACAGTTCGATATACTCACTGTATCACCTCAGCCACCGGTGCTACGATCAGCCACCGGCTCTGCAATTCTTGAATATTCTATTTGGAGAATTTTGGATTAATGATTATCTTTGTAAAAAAAAGAAAAATGCAAATAATAACACTTAAAGTAGAAAACAGCAAGGACTTGTTTTTACTTATTAAGCTTGCGGAGCGTTTAGGCATAAATATTATTAAGGAAGGAGCAATTCTAAAAGAAAATAAGAAAAAAAATTCATGGAAGTATATTGGATCAACTAAATTGAATGGACAATTGGATAATATTAATCTAAGAGATTTTGCTCATGAATAAAGTTTTGATTGATACTAATATTTTAATTTATGGAATGGACGAAAGTTCTGAATTCCATAAGAAGTCGAAAGAAATTCTAACAAACAATAAATTTAATTTATATATTACAACTAAAAATATTTCTGAATATTTTGCAGTATGTACAAAACTAAAAATTGATAAGAAAATTGTTCTTGGTTTTTATAATGATATTAAGGAAAATACAATTACATTATATCCTAACAATAAGAGTATTATAAAATTTGAAATACTCTTTAAAAAATACTTTCCTGTCGGTAATAGAGTTTATGATTTGGAAATTGTGTCAGTTATGCTTGCAAATAATGTAAAGTATCTGGCTACATTTAATACAAAAGACTTTGAGAATATTAATGAAGTAACTTTAGTTAATAATTGATATATCAGTTAATTAGAAAATTATAATGCTATTTGGCAAGTTACACCTTTGCCATAAAGACTAACTTTCCCCTATAGCACTCCGATCTATCGGAGGGGCATATTCTATACCGGCGCTTGCCAGATGATGAGCGCCGGTTTTTTTTTAAGGTGGTGGCTTCGAGAACCTCAGCCACCGAACCTCAGCCACCGATATTCCGCTCAGCCATTGGTATTATGCCCAGCCACCGATGGAATGACGTTGAAAGAACGGATCCGAAGTCACCGCACATAAATTAATAAGAACTGAATTTGAACTATTGATAAAAAATATTTTTTGGTATGACACTCAAAAAAATCTAATTTTGTATATAAATAAATTACTTTATGAAAGAACTTGCAAAAAACAAATTGCCCCTTTATCTTATATCTCTTGTGCTATTAATAACTATGGCTTTAAGAGCTGGAGCACAGGATGTGAGTATAAAAATTCATTTGCGTGGGGTGTACGAAAGTAAAATAACCCTTATTCCACTAACAGGCGACAATGCCTTGATGCCTTTGGTTGAAAAGACCGGAGTTAAAAACAATGAAACAACTGTTATTGTTGTTCCAAAAGACAGATTGCCCGGCGAATTTGTGTTGCGCTTCGATTACAAGTCGGGTGTTACAAGCACTCCTTATCCGGCCGAAAAAAGCATTGTCATCTCTCATCAGAACCTCGAATTGTGGATTAATCCCATCAACTCGGGCAACCCCGACAGTACCTACTTTCAGAAAGATGAATTGGAAAATGCCGCATTTGTTGCATTTGCCTTTGAAAGCAATAAAAGAAAAGAAAAATTGGAGCTTCTGAAAAACTTTATAATGAACTACGACGATGCCGAATCGAAACTCTATAAGCTGGCTGTTGAAGAATATGAAAACAGACGCGTGGGTTTCAACAATTGGGTTGATGAACAAGCAAAGCGCAACAGCGCGCTTTTTGTAAGTCATACTTTTAAGTTTGAGTACATGCCGCAGATTGCCTATAAAGGCAGTGAAACAGAAAGGATCAGCAGCCTTATCACCCATTATTTTGATGGCATTGATTTTAAAGACACCCTTTTATTAAAAACGACAGAGCTTAAAGAATTTATGAATAATTATGTGAATATGTATGGGGCCATGGCCACCAGCATGGTATTGCGCGACTCTTTATTTTCAGCTGCCGGTGTCAATGCTATAGAAAAAGCTAAAAAGGGACACCCTTTGGTATATGGCTGGATGGTTGATTACTTCTTTAATGGTTACGAAGCCAATGGCATTGATGCAGGGATGAAAATCCTTGAACCCTATATAAAAGACCCGCTCTGTCTTACCAAAAAGCAATTGCAAATAAACAAACGGCTGCAAGGCATTAAAACAATGGTGCAGGGCACCAAGGCGCCTGATATTGTGATGAAGGATGCCGCACTACAGGATTTTAATTTAAGCAGTTTCCAAACAACGTGTCCCTACATATTGGTGTTGTTCTGGTCGGCAGATTGTAGTCATTGTGAAGAGACGGTAAAAAAGCTATACCCCTGGAGCAGCCAACCCGAAATAAAGCAAAAAGTAAAAGTAGTGGCCATAAGTATGGACGAAAACGACCAGGAAGTGGCCAAGTGGAAGGAAAAGATGAAAGAACTTACCGGATGGATTCATTTGCGCGGGGAAGCCGGTGTCAACAGCAAAGTAGCTAACGACTATTACATATTAAGCACGCCCGTTATGTTTCTGATCGACAGCCAAAATAAGACAATAAAAGGCAGCCCTGCCACTGTTGAAGAGTTGGTTAAGGCTGTTGGAAAATAGTATTTTGCAAATTGCTGCCGGTGGCTTCGATGTGCTGCCGGTGGCTTCGACAGCAGTTCGATATACTCACTGTATCACCTCAGCCACCGAGGCTCAGCCACCGAGGGAATGCTCAGCCACCGAAGGTAATACCGGTGGTTGAGCTTGTCGAAACGACCATTCAAAGAGTCGAAACCACCGCAAACAAAGCTTGTCGAAACCACCATTCCCTGAGACAAAACCACTTGACTAAACTAATTCGCTGCAGACTTTTAGCGGCAGAGCCGCGACTTATTAGTAAAAAGAATAAGAGAAAACCATTAAAGCTCCATAGGAGCGACACATATTCCCTGAAAAGCCTTTCCCAAGCACCTTAGAGCAAACAATCCCCTGGTATCTGAAACATTATTCTTTTTGCACCACCACCACCATAATGAAAAACAATACAGCAAGGGCTTTGCCCTATTTTTATATTTTAACATTTTTTTTAACAAAACACTTGCATAAATCATTTTTATTTATTATCTTTATAAGTTGATATAGTACTGTTTATCAATTTTTTATGTTTTTTAAAATATAACAGATATATATCAATATTTATATCATAAATACCAAATATATATGAAAAATAACTACTTTTTCAAAATTACAGCAACATTAGTTTTTTCAGTATTACTGTTTGCACATAATGTTGCCTATAGCCAATTACCTACTGTTACGTTAGAACAAGTAGTTGTTGGTTCAGCAAATGTTGTATCACTAAGTATGGTTAGTAGTGATGGTGGTTATGCTTTAACAGCAAGAGGAGTTTGCTGGAATACTATAGGTTCTCCCACAATAAGTGATAGCAAAACCAGTGATGGAACAGGTACGAATAATTGTACAAGTAGTATAACTGGCCTTTCAAATGGTAATACATATTATTTTAGGGCTTATGCTACCAATTCTAACGGTACATCGTATAGCAATTCAATATCATTTGTTTATTATCCTAAAATTGATATAACAGGTAATAACACAACTGTTACTGATATTGATGGAAATATTTATAATGCTAAAGGCATTGGTTCACAAATGTGGATGACAGAAAATTTAAAAGTATCGAAACTTAGAGATGCTCAAGCAATAAGTTATGAAACAAATGGAACAACATGGATAAATGCTACTTCACCAGTTTATACTTGGTATAATAACGACAGCGCAACATATAATTTATTACATGGAAAACTTTATAATGGATATGCTATTGAAACAGGGTTAATATGTCCTTCAGGCTGGCATGTACCTACATTTGCAGAATTTATAACAATGATTGATCACCTTGGAGGTATTTATAATGCAGACACAAAAATAAAATTTTCAGGGACCAATTCAAGTGGTTTTTCAGGAAGATATTCAGGTGTTAGAAATTCAGGTGGTGTATTTGAAAAAATTAATCAAGTCGGTAATTGGTGGGCGAGTAGTCCGTCATTAAACAATAATATGAGTGGTTTATATATTTGGTATGGAGATGCCAATTGCACACCATTAGGTGGTGGACTCAGCAAAGCAGAAGGTTGGTCGGTGCGTTGTATAAAAGATTGTATAGACCCTGTCATTAATACTCAACCAACCAACTCAAGCATTTGTATTAATACTGCTGCCAATATTTCAATACTTGCAATAGGCAATTCGTTAACTTACCAATGGCAGTACTACAATGGTTCTTCTTGGGTTAATGTAGTTAATAGCTTGCCATCAGGTACTACATACACTGGTCAAACAAGTGCTAATTTAACAATTAACGGTTTTATAACGCCAGGTGCCTATCAATACCGCTGTGTTGTAAATAGCGATTGCGGCACACCATTAAATTCAAATAGTGCTACAGTTACAGTTAATTCTGCCCCTACAGCCAATGCCGGAACAGACCAATTCATTTGCCAGGGTGGCAGTCCTGCCACATTAAATGCCACAGGTGGTACTACATATCAATGGAGTCCTGCTACAGGTCTTAGCATCACCACGGTTCCTAGTCCCACAGCCAATCCTACTGTTACAACATCTTATACAGTAACTGTTACGGATGCCAATGGCTGCACGGCCTCCGATGCCATGTTGCTTACAGTCCATGCTTACCCGGGTCCTACGGCCTCAAGCAACAGCCCTGTAAACGAAGGCTCACCGTTAACATTAACAGGTGGCCCCGGCTCAATGGTTAGTTATGCCTGGTCGGGACCCAATTCATACACCAGCAGCACCCAAAGTCCTACTGTATCTGGCACAGCTACACCTTCTATGGCCGGCAACTACACCCTCACAGTAACCGATGCCAATGGCTGTACTGGTACGGCTACTACAGTGGTAACGGTAAATGCTACATGGTCTTGCGGTTCTCCATTAACAATTACCCACACAGCAGGTTTAGTAGCCCCTGTATCCAAAACGGTAAACTATGGAACTGTAAGTTCAAGTCTTAGTGGTTTAAGCAAATGCTGGATAACACAAAACTTAGGTTCAGACCAGCAAGCCACTTCGGCCACCGACGCTTCAGAACCTTCTGCCGGCTGGTACTGGCAGTTTAACAAAAAACAAGGCTTCAAACACGATGGCTCAACGCCCACACCAAGCACAACATGGATTACTAATATAGACGAATACTTGGACTGGTTGCCTGCCAACGACCCTTGCGCGTCGGAACTGGGTGCCGGATGGCGTATCCCTACCTACAGCGAATGGAATGCCGCCAACGTAAATGGTGCCTGGGCAGGTTACAACGGGTCCTACAACTCTGGACTCAAGATACATGCCGCAGGAGCTCTCAATAGTGCCTCTGGAGGCCTAGCTGCACGTGGCTCTCAGGGTTACTACTGGAGTTCAACCCAAACAGCTAACAACCAAACTTATGGCGTTTATCTCCTGCTACAGAACAGTGCTGCAAGTTCGGTAGCCAGCACACTTAAACCTGCTGCACACACTATTCGTTGTTTAAAAGACTCTTGCAGTATTCCTTCGGTACCCGGCTCTATCACAGGTCCTTCTACTGTGTGCTCAGGTGCTACCGGTCTTACTTACAGTATCACTGCTGTTGCCGGCGCTACATCTTATTTGTGGATTGAACCTCCGTTTGCAGGATGGGCTGTCACTTCAGGTCAGGGCAGTACCTCAATAACAGTTACTGCAGGTGCTATAGGCGGCGCTTTGGGGGTTAAAGCCATCAATTCGTGTGGCGAAAGCATTTACACTTACCTGCCCATTACTGTCAGTTCCACCAACACCATCACCCTCTCCTCAACTGTTGGCACCGATGCCCAAACAGTAGCACAAAATGCAGCTATTACCAATATTACTTATAACACCACAGGTGCTACAGGTGCTTCATTTAATGGTTTGCCTACGGGGGTAACCGGCAGTTGGACATCTAACGTTGTTACAATAACTGGCACACCCACAGTTACAGGTACTTTCAACTATTACGTAATGGCCATTGGCGGATGTGCCAACGATACTGCTTTTGGGTCTATTGTTGTAACAGGCGCCTGGTCTTGCGGCTCTCCTCTGTCAATTACCCACACTGCCGGCAATGTGGCTCCTGTTTCAAAAACAGTGAACTACGGAACAGTAAACAGTACTTTGTCGGGTAGCAACATGTGCTGGATTACCCAAAACTTAGGCTCGAGCCAGCTTGCTGCCTCTGCCACCGATAATACCGAAGCCTCTGCCGGCTGGTACTGGCAGTTTAACCGCAAACAGGGATACAAGCATGATGGTTCTACACTAACGCCATCGTGGGATGTGACTACTATTGATGATAATATTGACTGGACACAAGCCAACGACCCCTGCGCGCTTGAACTTGGCGGCGGCTGGCGTTTGCCTACCAATACCGAATGGACAACGGCTGATGGATCGTGGGCCAGCAGCAGCGATGCTTACAGTTCGGTATTAAAATTACATGCCGCCGGTTATCTCGATAAAAACAGCAATGGTGCTCTGGCAGACCGTGGTGTCAATGCAAAATACTGGAGCAGCACACAAGCCATTTCAACACAGGGCTATTTTCTTGATTTTGGCTCATCGTGGAGTTATACATTAAATGAATACAAACCTTTTGCTTTCCCTGTAAGATGTATAAAAGATATTTGCCCCGCACCGCCTACACCCGGCGTTATTACTGGTCCCGAAGTAGTGTGCACTACCGATTTGAACAGGGTGTACAGCATCAGTGCGGTAAGTGGCGCTTCTTCTTATACCTGGCAGTTGCCTGCGGGATGGTCTATAGTATCGGGACAGAGCACCACCTCAATAACTGTTAATCCTACCCTGTCGGGACAGAGTGGCAACATCAGTGTAAAAGCTGTAGGTACCTGCGGTACAAGTACAGCATCGTATCTGGCAGCTACTGTTAATGTGGCAAGCGCTGCCACCCTTACATCGGCCAATGGTACTGATGGTCAGACGGTGTGCGAGTCGGTAGCAATTACCAATATTACCTATTCAACCACAGGCGCTACAGGGGCTACTTTCAATGGTTTGCCTGCCGGCGTAAGCGGTATATGGACAGCCAACACCATTTCAATCAGTGGCACACCCACTGAGTCGGGCACATTCAATTACTCCATAAACTTAGAAGGTGGCTGTGGCAGTGTGACTCAAACAGGTACTATCACAGTTACACCCGGTGGCACTGCCGCAGTTAATATCACTGCTGTGTCCAATCCTGTCTGTAACGGGGAAAATGCAATGTTTACGGCAACACCTGTGAATGGTGGTGCCACACCTTCGTATCAGTGGAAAGTAAATGGTGTAAGTGTGGGAGCCAATAGCACGACCTATGCTGCTGTTTTAAACCACGGGGATGTTGTCAGTTGCGTTATGACCTCTGCTTCACCTTGTGTAACGGGCAACCCTGCCACATCGAACAGTATAAACATGATTGTTACTGCTGATAATTCCATTGCATTAAGTTCGACAGTAGGTACTGATGCTCAAACAATGTGTGTCAATGCAGCAATAACCAATATAACCTATACTACAACCGGTGCTACAGGTGCTACAGTAACCGGTTTGCCAACAGGCGTCACCGGTGCATTCGGGTCAAATACAGTAACTATAAGTGGTACGCCAAGTGTGGCAGGCACTTATAACTATACTGTTAACCTGTCGGGTGGCTGTGGAACGGCATCAGCCGCAGGTTCAATAACAGTAAACCCTGAAAACACCATCACTTTATCGTCAAACGTGGGTTCAGATGCCCAATCGGTATTGATCAACACTCCAATCAATAATATTGCTTATGTGACAACAGGAGCCACTGGGGCATCTATTGGCGGTTTGCCCGCCGGTGTTACCGGATCTTGGCAATCTAATGAATTTTTAATTTCAGGCACACCCACCGTTTCAGGTACTTATCTTTATACCATTGCTTTATTAGGTGGTTGTGGTACTGTTATAAAATCGGGAAATATTACGGTAACTGCCAACAATACCATCACATTAACATCGGGTGTGGGCACCGACAATCAGACCTCATGTATGGGCACCTCTATTACCACTATTACATATAATACAGTAGGAGCTACAGGCGCTACATACACAGGTTTTCCCGCAGGTGTGTCAGGTACATGGGCAGCAAATGTTGTAACCATTAGTGGCACAACAACAGCAACAGGCACTTATGATTATACCGTTACCCTCACAGGTGGCTCTGGTACAGGCTCTGCTACAGGAAGCATTGTTGTAAATTCGGATAATACCATCAGCTTATTCAGTGGAAGCAATACGCAAACATTGTGTATCAACACTTCCCTGTCAACTATAACATACAATACAACAGGTGCCACAGGCGCTACATTCAGCGGTTTACCACCGGGCTTGTCAGGCAACTGGACATCGAACATTGCCACTATCAGCGGTACGCCTACTGAATTTGGTACATTTAACTACACAATTGCACTGACAGGTGGTTGCGGTACTGTGTCAACAGCAGGTACCATTACAGTAAACCCTGTAAATACGGTTGTGTTATCGTCTGCAGTAGGCACTGATGCGCAGACAAGTTGCGTTGGCACAACGATCACTTCCATTTATTATTCTACTACAGGCGCCACAGGTGCTACTGTAACGGGTTTGCCAGCAGGTGTAACAGGTTCGTGGGCCACTAATGCCGTATCTATTACGGGTGTGCCAAGTGAACAAGGTACTTTTAATTATACGGTCACCTTGAATGGCGGTTGTGGCACAATCACAAAAACAGGTGTATTAACAGTAGCAATTGCAGCGCCATCAACACCCGGTGCAATAAACGGATATGCCACACAGTGTCCATCTGCAACTGGTCAGATCTATAGTGTGAGTACGGTACCCGGTGCTGCTTCTTATTTATGGACAGTGCCTATCGGCTGGACTATTACAGCAGGCGCTTCTACCCATTCTATAACAGTCACAGCAGGCACCTACGGACAAGATGGCAACATTACAGTTAAAGCCCAGAATCCATGCGGTTACAGTGGCGTAAGTACCCTGGCAGTTACAGTCTCATCAGGAGTGCCCTCTACACCGGGCACCATTACAGGGACCACAGTACAGTGTCCGGGAACTACAGGACAAATATACAGCATAAGTACTGTTCCGGGAGCCTTAAATTATACATGGCAATTGCCGAGTGGCTGGACTATAACCGATGGCAGCGGCACTAACTCTATAACAGTAACTATTGGAACCACCAGCGGAAACATCAATGTAAAAGCTAATAATGACTGTGGATCAAGCAACCAGACTACATTGTCGGTAGCTGTGTCGGGTAATACCATTACACTGACATCGGCCAATGGTACAGATGCACAGACAATTTGTCCCAATACGGCCATTACCAATATTACATACAGCACAACAGGCGCTACAGGTGCCAATATTACAGGTTTGCCGACAGGTGTAACAGGCAACTGGACAGCAAATTATGTAAACATAAGTGGCACAGCTACGGTGTCGGGTACGTATAATTATAATATTTCATTGTTGGGTGGTTGTGGTAATGTGTCGAAGACTGGAACTATATTAGTGAAGCCCGATGCATTAAGTTCACCTGTTGAAGGTGCTCATGTGCCTGGCATCACACAAATACAATGGAAATGGAATCCGTTGGTGGGTGCTACAGGTTACAAATACAATACGGTAAATGATTATGGCACAGCCACCAATGTGGGTACAAACACATCATATACACAAACAGGCCTGACATGCGGTGGTATTTCCTATACGCTTTATGTGTGGGCTTATGATGCCTGTGCACACTCTATATTCCCGGTAGTTTTAACACAAATAACCGATATGTGTGTGGCTCCCAACTGCGGTACTGTCACCGATGCCGACAATAATGTGTACAGTACGGTTATAATAGGGACGCAGTGCTGGATGAAAGAAAACCTTAGAACAAAAAAATTCAAGAATGGGTCAAGTATTCAATATCCGGGTGCTAATAATACAGCATGGACCAATAATACAGGTGGTGCGTTTGCCGGGTACGATAATGACACTTCAACCTATGTCGCTACCTATGGCTTTTTGTATAACTGGTATGCAACGCAGAATTCAAATGGCCTGTGTCCGGCAGGATGGCTTGTGCCTACCGACAATGACTGGACAATAATGACAACATTTCTGGGTGGTGAAGCAGTAGCAGGGGGCAAGCTGAAAGAAACGGGTACAACGCACTGGGCTAGCCCCAACACCGGCGCTACCAATGAATCTTATTTTAAAGCGGTGCCGGGTGGTGACAGAATGCCCAATGGAACCTATCAAGGCAATGGTAATGTAGGCACTTGGTGGACTTCAACTACTTTCGATGCAAGTAATGCTTACCGCAGAAATATGAGATACGATATTGCAGATGTTGACAGAAATAACAGTAATAATAACTATGGTTTTTCGGTCCGTTGTATAAAAGACAACTGCAACACAACGCCAACCATTGATGTGCATCCTGCCAACAGCAGTGTGTGCGAGCTGAGTAATACGACATTCAGTACTTCGGCCACGGGTACAAGTTTAACCTACAAATGGGAGGTAAGTACTGATGGTGGCACCAACTGGAATGGTCTTGTCAATGGCGGGGTTTACTCTAATGTGACAACACCGACAATGAGCATCACAGGCGCCATAGCAGCCATGAATGGTTATAAATACCGTTGTTTTGTAATAGGTACATGCCTGCCTGCCACAACCAATGCTGCTACACTAACAGTGATGGGAGCACCCGATATAATATTACAGCCTGCCACAACCAATGCCTGCAACAATGGCACTGCTACCTTTACAGTAAATGCCTTAGGTGCCGGATTAACTTACGAATGGCAAGAAAGTGCAAATGGTGGTGCAAACTGGATTTATTTAACCAATACAGCTCCTTATTCTGGCGTAACAACTGATGTGTTGACCATCAGTACTGTAACTTCCTCTATGAACAATTATCAGTACAGGGTTATTATTACAGGCACTTGCACACCTGTTGAAACATCATTTGCAGCAGACCTTATTGTAGGAGGTTTGAACACTGTTACATTAACATCATCGGTAGGTACCGACAATCAATCGGGTTGTATCAACTCACCCATTACACCTATTACATATACCTATACAGGTGCTACAGGGGCAACATTCAGTGGTTTGCCAAGTGGCGTAACAGGTGTTGCTACTACCGGTAATATCAGCATTACAGGCTTACCGCAGGTGGCAGGGCAGTATAACTATACCGTCACCTTAACAGGAGGTTGTGGTACGGTGACAGCATTGGGAACCATTACCATAAGCCATTTGCCCAATACACTGCTGACAAGTAATGCTTCCAATATCACTGCATCGGGCTTTACGGCTAACTGGAGTCCGGTGCCTAACAGTCCGAGTGGCTATTACTTAGACATTGCTTATACCAGCAGTTTTACTACGGTATTAAATACATTTACTATAGTGGGCAATGTCACAACCTACGATGTTAGTGCACTGAATTGCGGAACCATGTATTATTACCGCGTGAGGGCTTACAAGAATTCATGTGTGAGCGGCAATTCGACGGGCGTGGGTGTGTTTACTTCCAGTTGTACATGTCCCAATATTGGCGACACCTACCAGGGCGGTAAAGTAGCCTATTTGCTGCAAGCCGGCGACCCCGGTTATGTGGTGGGCGGATGTTCGGGATTGATAGCTGCTACATCCGATCAGGGAACGACCCAATGGGGATGTGAAGGCACAAGTGTTGTTACAGCCACCGCTTTTGGTACAGGACAAGCTAATACAACTTCAATAGTGGCCGGATGCAATGCTTCAGTAATGGCTGCCAAAATATGTAATGATTTGGTAACTAATGGTTATGATGACTGGTATTTGCCAAGTCAGGATGAGTTGAATAAGTTGTATGATAACAGATTGTTGATAGGAGGTTTTACCAGTGGCAGTTACTGGTGTTCGAGTGAGCAGGATGCGTACAGTGCCTGGCAGCAGAACTTCAGCAGTGGTGCTGTAAGCTCTAATTCAAAGAGCAATGCCAATGCAGTGCGTGCTGTAAGATTGTTTTTACCGCTACCTCCGGCACCACCACCATTATTTGTGCTGGATACCGTGTGTATTGGTGATAGTGTAGGCTATAAGATTCCGCCGGTGCCCGGTGCTACTGATTATGAATGGTCGTTTAGCGGTACCTACGACACGCTGATAGGAAATGGTGTCAGTGTTACTTTGGTGCCTCTCACAGATGGCACCTTGACAGTGAACGCTAAAAACAATTGCGGTATAAGTGACACCACCAAGTTGGATATTAAAGTATTTAACTATGGCAGTTTAGAATGGATAGGCGTACAAGACAATAACTGGTTTAATGCTAAAAACTGGAACCCCGTGTCTTCACATAAGAACAGTTTGGGATGTCAAATACATATTCCGGGACCTTCAACAGAAGTAACCATTTCGCCTACAGCAGAGTATCAGCTTATTATTGACATCGACAGCATGGGCACAGAGCTGGCCCATTGTAATTCGATTTTTATTGATGAAAATGATACCTTGACTTTTATTAATGATGCTCAGGCTACAATTAACAGCCTGTTTATCTATGGAGACCTTAAGTTATACGGAACAGCAATATTTGAAAACGACAGTAATGTTATCAGACTAAAATGTGATACAGGAGAGATTGAGTTTGGAGAAATCAACCCCAATAAGGCTTTGAATGGCGGTAGTTTTTGCAGAACATGCAATGTGATACTTGAAACAGGCGCCAATTACACAGTAACAAAAAATGCTGCAGAAGCCAAGACCATGACAGTTGAAGGTACAGGAGCACTGAGTGTTGCTGCTGATAAGTCCTTAACGGTTTACAAATTAGATATTTTAACCGCAGATGGCAGCTTTACACTCGGTTCAAATTCAACACTCAATGTGTCGGGGGATATTAAAAATGATAATGCTGGAACATTGTCACTAACGAGTGGTACGGTCTATTATAACAATGGCGGTATAGACGATTACTGGCTGGCCGACTCGGGTTATAAGTCGCAGACCGTATTGCCACTTACTTATGGCACACTGAAAGCCAATGGCGGTAATGCCGATGAAAGTAAGGAGTTAACTTTAGGCAGCGGTGGTATCCAATTTTCGTGCAATGTACTTGAATTGATAAATATGAGTTACCCGACAAAAGTAACCACTGCTTCGGATATTCACATGACAGGTGGTGCTACATTCAGTTATGCCACAGATATAGCTTCTGAAGGGATGGAGATGGATCTGAACCATCAGATTTCTGATATTACTACTTTTAATATGGGAGATTTGAATTCATCGGTCATAAATGTTATTTATGTGGGTGATAAAGCCATGACCAAGACCAGCGGCGATTTTACATTTTTTGGAACAGTCAATTATAAAGGTGTGGATGGTAATCAGACCCTCATCAACAGCAATTACAGAAACTTAGGTTTGGAAACCCACCCGGCCATTATGGTACAAATGGAAGATAATGCCCTTGTTAATAATGAGCTGTCGTTGAGATATGGAGGATTGAAACTGAACAGTAAAACCATTACCGTGGACAATCAGAATCCTACAGGGATAACTTATACACATGGCTATGTAAGTGCTGAGGATGTGCCAGGTGGAGCTGAATTGGGCAGTGTTGATAATCTTGTTCAATGGAATATTAAAGCCAGTCCGGGTGGTGTTTATACTGTACCGTTTGGCATTAATCAGAAGCTGATACCTTTTAGTTATCAGGTTACAGCTAACAATATGGATGCGTTAGATGGCTATGTAAAATTCTCAACTTATGGTACTGTAGCCACCAACTTGCCAAGGCCTCCCGGCGTTACACACTTGGGTTATTATAACGATGGCGGCTTGACAGTAAACAGGTATTGGTATTTTGATTATCCTGCAAGTACTAAATCTCCTGCTGAGGCTCCTCTAGAAGGATTTTTGACCTTTACATATGTGGGCAGTGAATTGGATGGTGTTGGGGAAGCAGGTGTTATGATGGCTCAACGTTATAATCCTCAACCCGACAGCTCGTTTGGTGTGTGGGCAGACGTTTTATACACACAGAATTTACAAACAGTCATGCCTGTTTATGGTGGCAGTGTTTGTAATCCGATATCATCAGCCGAGGACACTGGTTCGTTTAAAACAAGTTATATCGATGAAGCCCAGTTCTTCAAAGTGTGGGTACTTGTAAGTCAAAGTGTGCCATTGCCTATAGAATTGGTTAAATTTGAAGCTAAATGTGTCAGTGGAGTCATCGATATTAAATGGGCAACAGCAACAGAAACCAATAATAATTTTTTTACTGTAGAAAAGAGCAGCGATGGCGTGTCGTGGCAGATACTTCAGATTGTACCCACTGCAGGCAATGGAAGTACACAAAACAATTATCATGTCATAGATACCAACCCATTTGATGGCGTATCGTATTACCGTTTGAAACAGACGGATAATAATGGTAAGGATGAGTATTACACGGTTGTGACTGTAAATTGTATGTCGAACAATGCTGCCAGCGCAGTGTTCTATCCTAATCTTTTCACAAATTCAATCAATATTGCGTTTAGTAATATAAGTGCTCCTGAAGCTCTGGTTCAAGTTTTTGACGTAGTTGGAAAACTTATTAAAACGAAGAACTTTATCAATATACAAGATGGACGAGGTTCTGTAACTCTTGACATGTCGGATGTTTCGAGTGGTGTCTATTTCGTTAAATTTATTGCAGGGGACTTTGTTCAATTAGAAAAAGTTGTAAAGCAAAAATAGGCTTTATAATGGTTTGATTTAGTAGTAGAAAAAGGCCGGTGGGGTTTTTACCCATCGGTCTTTTTTATTGAAACGTAAACGCCCTTACCGCATTGTAATGCATTCCGTTATTCACGCCAACGCTAGCCCGCTGTTTTGCCAAATCCAACGCTTATGTGTGCTATGATATAATTATAAAACTTATTGCTTTATAAAACAAAATAATTTCATTTTACTAATGACTTCCTTTTCCCGTTTTTCCCGTAGGGAAAAAATATTAGTATCCACGGGTGAAGTGAAACGGAACCCGTGGAAAAAAGTGACATTAAAAAGGTTTTGGCATATGAATTTGTTATTAAAAAAACAAATTCTATGACAAAACCTTAAAACGGATATAAGTGATATAAACAAATATTCCGGCGCAACCAAAGCCGTTCAGGCGATGTTTTTTGTGTTTTGTTCAATGTTTACTACTCCTTCACTTGTTGGTTGCTTTCTACAGCTTAAATGAATTTTTCTCTATGGAATAAAAACCTTGTTTTTCAGATTTAGCTTTAATAACACATATTGTCGTGGACCGAAATATATTTCGCGCCTATGGAGCTTTAATGGTATTTTCAGATTCTTTTTAATTTTGAATTTTAGCAAGGCAAAATTATAATACAAATAAATTGCATATTTGCCGATAAAAATTATATATTTGATGAAAATATTGACATTAGTATTAATATTCAAATTTAAAAAAATGAAAAAAATTAAGTTTTTAATTACAGCTTATACCGTTTTATTATTAAGCCTATCAACATTTTCGCAGTCAACACCATTTTCTGGAGAAAAAGACAGCAGGATGGATAAAATAGAAAATGTTCAAAACTCTCAGTTGTCATTAAATGTAAAAGTAGATATGGCAGCAGACATAATAGGGAAAGTGGAAGGTGTTTCAACAGGTTTTAAATTTGTGCCAATTTTGCCTTTTTTTCCGAGGCGTTCGGCTGGCGTAATACATACTGAGGCCAGTGAAATTCAAGCAGAAAATAGGGCTTTAAAAGGCACAGGAGGAGATATTATTATTAATAAAAAAGTTGAGAGAACATTTACAGGCGTTTTTCTGATAATATGGATTGAAAAAGTAACAGTGACAGGCTTTGCTGCGAAATTTAAAAAATAATTTACCAGTGAAGTGTTTAGTGTAATGCTGAATGTGGAAATAAAGCAGTTTCAATTATTAAGAAAACACCATTAACTTAACGTTAGGTGTTGAGTAATTCGTTAACGATAGCATCTACAGAAATACCGTCGGCTTCGGCTTTAAAATTTCTTACAATACGATGGCGCAGCACTAACTTGGCTACTTTTTTTACATCTTCAATATCGGGAGAGAATTTGCCATTGAGTGCGGCATTGCATTTAGCGCCGAGTATAAGATACTGCGAAGCTCTGGGTCCTGCGCCCCATGTGATATATTTATTGGTCCAGGGATGCGACTTGTCGGTGTTAGGGCGGGTTTTAGAAACGAGAGAAACAGCGTATTGAAGTACATTTTCAACCACAGGAATGCGGCGAATAAGATTTTGGAAGAAAATAATTTCGTCTGTAGATAAAATAACATCTACATCAAAGGTTTTGTCGGAAGTGGTTTCGCTGACAATGGTTACTTCGTCGTTGAAGGAAGGGTAGTCGAGCCATATGTTAAACATAAACCTATCTAATTGAGCTTCGGGCAAAGGGTAGGTGCCTTCCTGTTCGATAGGATTTTGAGTGGCAAGGACAAAGAAAGGCTCAGTAAGTGGGTACGAAACGCCGGCAACAGTTACATTTTTTTCCTGCATGGCTTCAAGTAAAGCCGATTGGGTTTTAGGGGGTGTTCTGTTTATTTCGTCGGCGAGGATAATGTTGGCAAAGACAGGTCCTTTGATAAAACGAAATTTTCTGTTTTCGTCAAGTATTTCAGTGCCTATAATGTCGGATGGCATCAGGTCGGGCGTGAACTGAATACGGCTGTATTTTAAACCCAGGGCCTTGGCCGTAGTATTAATAAGCAGGGTTTTAGCCAGTCCGGGAACACCTACCAGAAGGCAATGGCCTTTGCTGAAAAGTGAAATTAAAACATCGTTAACAACATCATCTTGTCCTACGATTACTTTTGCAATTTCTTTTTTTAATAAAAAGTGTTTTTTTACAAGAGCTTCTATGGCTTCTACATCGTTGGTATATGTCATAAAGGTATATTATTGAATCCAGTTATAATTAAATTTGCAGTTGAACGAATTGTCTTTTATGTTGGTGTATGTTGTTTTAAGCTTGTCGTTAATCCACTTTTCGATTTCTTTATTTTGTTTGAATTGTAAAGCGAGGTTTTGGATTTTGTCATAGTCGTCTTTGAGATTGGCGTTGTGGGGTTCTGTTCTTGATTTGAGACACACTAATCGGTAAGCTTGTTTGCCTTCGTCGGTGTTCATGGGGACGGGTTTGGAAATACTGCCGACTTTAAGTTTGTCAACCACAAAAAACAGAGAAGGGTCAATGTTGTCGGGTTCAAATTTGGAAGAAAGGGTGGCCGGATTGATAATGGTACCGCTGTTGTTTTTGCTGGGGTCGTCGGAATATTTAAGCGCAGCTTCGGCAAAAGTATAAACGCCTTTTTCGATGATAGAGTAGATGCTGTCTAACTCAATTTTGGCTTTGGCAATATCCTCAATAGAGGGTTTGGGGATCATAAGGATGTGACGCACATTGATGCGTTCGCCTCTGCGTTCGATCAGCTGTATGATATGAAAACCGGACTTGGATTCAATTACCGGAGATACTTCACCATCTTTGAGATTGTAAGCTACGGCTTCAAACTCGGGATACAACTCCCCTCTGTTGGTAAAGCCAAGCTCACCGCCTTTTTTGGCAGAACCGGGGTCTTCGGAATATAAAACCGCCATGGCGGCAAAATCGTCGCCTTTTATAATTCTGTCTCTCAGTTCATTAAGTTTGTTGCGGGTTTCGAGCTTGATAGATTCTGAAACATGTGGTGTTTTAACAATCTGACCTATTTCAATTTCGGAGTTGATAAGGGGTAAGCTGTCTTTTGGAATATTGTTGAAAAACTGACGTACCTCGGTGGGTGTAATTTTTATTTTATCGGTAATCTTCGACTGAACCTGCTGCACAAGGAGCTGGTCTTTAATGTATGTGCGAAATTCGTTTTTAATTTCTGCAATGGATTTCTTGTAGTATTCTTCGAGTTTCTCCTGAGAACCTATTTGATTAATAAAATAGCGTAAACGTCTGTCCATTTCACTTTCAACCTGACTTTCAGAAACCACAACACTGTCCACTTCGGCTTGATGTAACAGCAATTTCTGAAAAAGGAGGTCTTCAAAAATTTCGCAACGTTGATTGCTGCCGCCTTTGCTTCCCTGAGCCAGCATTTGGGCATACTGCGACTCAATTTCAGAACGAAGAATGATTTTGTTGCCAACTACTGCTACAATATTATCAATAACTGTGTTTTGCGATTTAACTGCATATGAAAAAGTTGACAAGAAAAGGAAAAATAAAAATTTTATAGATTTGAATGTCATTATAGAATTTATGAGTTATGTAAAATGTATTATTTATCTAAGGAATATATTTCAAAATTATTTTTTTTATGAGCATCTTTTAAAATTTCGTCATGGGTTTTTTTGATGAGATCAATTTTCTGGGTGTTGATAATAATATTTCTGATATTTTCTTTTTCCATGCTTAACGGAGAAACAGATTCTTTTATTTTATAGGCTTTGATGTTTAAGAAGTAATTATATAAAGAATCCTGCATTTCAATAAAGCGGTTGTTTTTTAAAAATTCTTCCTGGTTGTAGGTTTTAATAGGTACTTCTTTGGTGAGGTCGTTAAAAACCAACCATACATCGTCGATAAAATAATTGACAGCTTCGCGTTCGCAAATGTCTCTTAATTTGAGAATATCTTCCTCATCCTCAGATTTATAAAGGTTTTTAATTTTGTTTAAATTGGTTGTTTTCTTGGGGGTTTTGACGTAAACAACTTTAACAATATTATCTTTGAGGAGAAAATTTTCTTTGTTTTGTTCGTAATATTTAGAAATGGCATCGTCAGTAACTTTATCGTTTAATTTCTGACGTACAAGCTCGGATTCATAAGCATATATAATCAATGAACTGCGGTATTCTTCAAGTTGTTTGTCAAAATTTTTTTGTTCGGCGGACAGGTTTTTTTCAGCCGTTCGGAATACTAATTTATTTTCTACCCAATTATTAATATAGTTTTTGAGCAGGGCAATGCTGTCGTCTTTTGAAGAGCCGGTATTGAAAATGTCTTTAACATCGGAGGGGTATAAATATTCGTCGAAGACTCTTGCCAAAGGTTTTTCCTCGTTTTTAGAACTAAAAAAACCGCACTGTTGAAAAAGCAAAAGCATTGCAAAAGCAATTATAGAAATGTTTTTTTTTGCTGACAGATTAATAATATTCATAACAACAGATAGTAGTGAAGGCCAAAAAGTAATTAATTCACAAAGTTAATCCAAATTACATTACAATAAAAAAGTCGGAGGCAATTTTATCGGCAAAGAGTTTTCCTGTTTCTGAGAGTTGTATGCTGTTTTCTTTCAAAAGTACCTGACGGTTTTGAATATAGGGTGGCGTTAAGCCTGACAAGTAAGTGAGGTAATAATCTCCAAAAGTGTATTTAATATAATTCAAATCAATGCCCCACATGGTGCGTAAAGATGTAAGGACGTACTCATTGTATTTTGTAAGCGTGTAGAGGTTTTCTGACTCGCTGAAAGGGATGTGGTTGTTGATGTTTCTGATGTAAGCAGAGGTGTTGGATATGTTCCAACTCCTGGTATCTCCGTAATATGAATGGGCGGAGGCTCCGAAGCCTAAATAGGCTTTTTGCTGCCAGTAGCTGAGGTTGTGCTTGGAATAACATTCGTTTTTAGCAAAATTGGATATTTCGTATTGTGCAAACCCTTTTTGTTTTATTGATTCGATAAGCTTTTTGTAATGTCTTATGCCTTGGGTTTCATCAACAGGTGCGACTGTGCCTTTTTTTATCAACACATCGAGGGGGGTCTTGGGCTCTACTGTAAGACAGTAGGCTGACAGATGCGGAATGTTGAGATCGAAAAAGGTGTTTAGATTTTTTGTCCAGTCTTTAAGAGATTGCGTGGGCAAGCCATAAATAAGGTCTATATTAATATTAGTAAAACCGTTATCCTGAGCATTTTTGATAGAGGAGGCAGCCATGGAGCTGTCGTGCAGGCGGTTGAGATAAAGGAGATCTTTTGTGTTGAATGATTGAATGCCAATGCTCAGGCGGTTAACACCCAATGCATGATAGGACTTTAACTTTTCAATGCTTAAATCATCGGGATTGGCTTCTATGGTAAATTCAATTTCAGATGCTATGGGGTAATTTTTGTATAATGATTCAACTATACGGCTGATGTGCTTTATGTCGAGTTGAGATGGGGTGCCGCCTCCAAAATATATGGTGTTTATTGTGTTGTTAAAGGGTAGCGTTTTTTTTATTTCAATTTCTTTAAGCAAGGCATCGACATAAGCGGCTCTGTATTTTTGTGATGTGGAAAAATGAAAATTGCAGTAGTGACAGGCTTTTTTGCAGAATGGGATGTGGATGTATATGCCGGACATAAGCAGTTATCAGTTAGCAGTTATCAGTGAACAGTTATTAGTGTGTTCATGCCTGAATAACGTTGACCGTTTTTTTGACGAAGTTAAACATTATTTTTTATTTTGCATTTTAATCTTTTTGACCTTGTAAACACCTTTTGAACAGTTGATTTAGGTTCAGTCAAGG
>Ga0172368_10000591_pt1 | contig 51415 bp, 30 predicted proteins | sample Lak11m_FD_114540 | JGI IMG/M metagenome (GOLD analysis project Ga0172368, IMG submission 114540) | Freshwater microbial communities from Kabuno Bay, South-Kivu, Congo - kab_022012_11m | ecosystem: Environmental > Aquatic > Freshwater > Lake | place: Democratic Republic of the Congo: South-Kivu... | reverse complement strand
TTCTCTTCGGGCACCCGCTGCCGCAGACGCGGATTACGGAGCTGGCCGACCGCAAGGAGGCCATCGTGCGCGAGATAATGCGCGGGCACGTGCAGGCGCTGCCGGGGGCGCGGGCGCTGGTCCACGCGCTGCGCGACGCCGGCTTTCACCTGGCCATCGGCACCTCCACCCCGCTCGCCAACGTGGAGTTAATCCTGGGTGAGTTGGGACAGCGGGAATATTTCCAGGTTATCGTCAGCGCGGAGGATGTCACCGAAGGCAAGCCCAACCCGCAGGTTTTCCTCCTTGGCGCTGAACGACTGGGCGTGTCGCCGGATCGCTGCGTGGTGATCGAAGACGCGGTGGCCGGCGTGCAGGCCGCGCGCAACGGCGGCATGAAGGCGCTGGCGGTGACGACGAACCACTCCAGAGAAGCCTTGAGCAAGGCCGAGCGCGTGGTGGACAGCCTGGAGGAAGTCGAGCCGTCGGATTTCCTGGCGCTGCTTCAGGCCTGACTTTGAAGCCTCTGCCCGTAACCGCATCCCTTTACGGGTGCGGTGAGGTAAGCCGGTATGTATGGCGAGTGTAAATCCTGCCTCACCGCACCCGTAAAGGGATGCGGCTACGGGCAGAATCATGCATTCAGCCTGCTCCTTTCCCTCTGCCCGATCGTCAGGTATAATAGCTGAACCGTCATGGCCATCTTTCACACCGGAACGCAAAACTCCCCCATCTCTCGTTGCAGCTTAACCGGCACGCGCTGGCTGTTTATCGCGCCGCCGGAGGTGGCGGCGCCGCCCGACCTGCATCCCGCCGTCGCGCAGGTGCTGGCGGCGCGCGGCATTATCACCGAAGAACAGCGAGCGGTCTTCCTCGAGGCTAATTTAGCCATGCTGGCCGATCCGCTGCGGCTGCCGGGGATGCCGGCGGCGGTGGAGGCGGTGCTGGACGCGCTGGCGCGCGGGGCGCGCATCCGCGTGTTCGGCGATTACGACGCGGACGGCATCACTTCGACCGCCCTGCTGGTGCGCGCGCTGGGGGCGCTGAGCGCGGGGAAAGACGCGGTGGACTGGTATCTACCGCACCGCATCGACGACGGCTACGGCCTGAACCTGCAGGCGCTGGACGACGCGAAGGCCGACGGGGTGGCGCTGGGCATCACCGTGGACAACGGCATCACCGCCCACGAACAGCTCGAACACGCGCAACGGATTGGCCTGCCGATGATCGTCACCGACCACCACGAGCCGGGCGAGGCGCTGCCGCCGGCGGTGGCGGTGCTCAATCCCAAGCGCGCCGACAGCGTGTATCCATATCGTGAGCTGGCCGGGGTGGGGGTGGCCTTCACGCTGCTGCGCGCGGTGTGCGACGCGAAGGGATTCCCGCCCGACACCCCGATGAAGTTCCTCGACCTGGTGACCCTCGGCACGGTGGCGGATGTGGCGCCGCTGACCGGCGAAAACCGCATCCTGGTGCGCCACGGCCTGCCCCTGCTCACCCCGCAGAACCGCAAGGTCGGGCTGGCGGCGCTGCTGCGCGCGGTGGGTATCAAGGACCGCGCCGGCACCTACGACGTGGGCTTCCAACTCGGGCCGCGGCTGAACGCCGCCGGGCGGGTGGCGCACGCGGAAACCGCGCTCAAGCTGCTGCTTACCGCTGATCGCGCGGAAGCGGAGTCGCTGGCCGCGCAGCTTTGCGCGCAGAACACGCAGCGCCAGGAAGAGGAAGCGCACATCCTCGAGCAGGCGCAGCAGATGGTGGAAGCGCGCGATTGGGAGCAGGAGAAGGTGCTGGTGCTCGATTCAGCCGAGTGGCATCCCGGCATCATCGGCATCGTCGCCTCGCGCATCGTCGAGCGCTATCACCGCCCGTGCGCGTTGATCGCCGTGCAGGACGGGACCGGCAAGGGGTCAGCCCGCGCGCGGGCGCCGTTTCATCTCTGGGAGGCGCTGGGGCAGTGCGCGCACCTGCTGCGCCGCTTCGGCGGGCACCGGGTGGCGGCAGGCTTCGAGCTGGACGCGGCGAACATCCCCGCCCTGCGTGCGGCGCTGCTCGAAATCGGCGAGCGCACACTGACCGCGGAGGACCTGTGCCCCAGCCTGGCGGTCGACGCCTGGCTGGACCTGAGCGAGGTGACCACCGGCTTCGCGCGCCAGGTGAAGGCGCTGGAACCCTTCGGCATGGGCAATCCGGCGCCGGTCTTCGCCGCCGGCGACGTGGTGGTGCAGCACGCTGCCCGCCGCGGGCAGGACGGCAGCCACCTCAGCCTGAGCCTGCGCACCCAGATGGGCGCGCGCCCGCTCTCCGCCATGTGGTTCCGCCGCGGCGACCTTCTCCCCCGCCTTTCTCCCGGCACCCGCATGGATATCGCCTTCACCGTCGATCTGGACGTCTGGCAGGGGATCACCTCGGCGAAGCTCATCGTGAAGGATATATTGGTGTAAGTATCAAGTAATCTCGAAGGGATGGCAGTCAATAGCCAGGGGAAGCGAAGCGGAACCCCTGGGGCCGGTGACGGGAAAGCGTCAAGTCCTGAAAGGACGACAGTAAACGCCTGTCACCCTTTCAGGGTTTGGCTTGCCTCTTACCCGTACCAGGGGTTCCGCTTCGCTTCACCCCTGGCTATTGACTGCCATCCCTTCGGGATTGATGCAGAAATACCATGAAAGGAGTTCCCCCATGCCTTTATTCGACGAAATCCAAACCATCGCCAATACCTTCGGCGCGGACTTTTGCGGAGTGGCGGACCTGGCGCCGGCGCACGACGAGATCGTCCGCCAGGGTGGCGAGGAGATCGGGAAGTATCCGCGCGCCATCTCGCTGGGGATTATCCTGCCGCACGCCATCGTGGACCAGTTGCCCAATCGGGCGGACCCTGCAGTGGCGATGAGTTACATGCATCACGCATATAACGTCATCAACACACGCCTCGATGAGCTGGCCTCGCTGGTGGCCGGGCGGGTGCAGCGTCGGGGGCACACCGCGCTGCCGATGACGGTGAAGGAGCATCACGACAACGAGCGCCTCTGCGCCGTCTTCTCGCACAAGCTGGCCGCCCACCAGGCCGGCTTCGGCTGGATCGGCAAAAGCTGCCTGCTGGTCACGCCGCAAGCGGGGCCGCGCGTTCGCTGGGTTTCGGTGCTCACCGATGCCCCGCTGGCGCCGACCGGGGAACCGATGGAGCAGCGCTGCAGCGACTGCCGCGCCTGCGTGGACATCTGCCCGGCAGGTGCCTTCACCGGGGAGCCTTTCCGCCGGGAGGATCCGCGTGAAGTCCGCTACGATGCGAGCAAATGCCAGCAATACCTGGCGGGGCTGGCAAAGTCAGGCAAACCACCCGCGTGCGGCATGTGCCTGTATGTCTGCCCGCACGGCCGCCGCGCATTAGGCAACAGAGGTAAGCCAAGTCCCGAAGGGACGCCAGTCAATAGCCAGGGGTGAAGCGTAGCGGAACCCCTGGGACCGGGTTGGAGAGAAACCTGAACCCTGAAAGGGTGACAGGCGCTTACTGTCGTCCTTTCAGGACTGGACGCTTTCCCATCACCGGCCCCAGGGGTTTCGCTTCGCTTCACCCCTGGCTATTGACTGGCGTCTCTTCGAGACTACATTTTAAGCTTTATCCTCGTGAATTTCATCAACGCCTCTCTGAATGCAGGACTTTCACCCCACGGCGCGAATTACCGCTCAGGAAGAAGGTACTGCAAGCGACCGCAGGGCCGCGTTGTGGAAAGAGGTGAGTGATGCATACGGGACGTGTTTTCTTGATGATCGGCCTGGTCATCCTTTCCTTCCGGCTGGTTGCCGGCAGCCCGCGCGCGGTGGTCCTCGATCTGGCCGGCGCGCAGCGCGCGCGGCAACCGCTGACGGCAACGTTTATCGGCAGCCTGGCTACCGGCGGGCAGCAGGCATTCACCTTCCGCCTGCCGCAACGGGAATCGCTCGAACTGCGGGTGCCCTTTACCGAGGCGCCGTTCAACGGCACACAGCTCAACGCCACGATCAATGGCCGGCGCCTGCTGCCGTATTTCGCCTTCGGCGGCGACACGCGCTACGACGCGGTGAAGGGCAAACCGGGCATGCGCCCGCCGCTGGCGACGATCGAGGGGCGCTGGATCATCCCCGCCGGCTGGCTGCGTACCGGTGACAATGCATTGATTCTGTGGACTACCGGCGTGCGCAAGGACGCCGCGCTGGAGCGTCTGGGGCCGAAGCCGGCAATCCGCATCGCCGGCGTCACCGTGGGCCCGCTCGACGGCGGCCGTCTTCCGGAGTATGCCAACTCCGTCTACTACGACTTCAACGTGTGGGCGCAGGGCTATCCGTATGGTGATGATCCGCACCGGCTGGAATACGACCTGGCGCTGCTCGGGATTATTAACGGTAAGGGCATGCCCTGCGTGGCTCCGGTACTGGGCGGGCCGGAGTCGTCGCTGTGGGAGACGAAGCGCGTCTGTGAAGACAATGCCCTCGGCTGGGGCATGAAGCATCAGGAATTCTATACGATCTGGGAATTTTGCAGTAAAGCGCAGCTCTGGGCGGATTGCATCGACGTGGATAAAAATCCGGAGACCACCGGGCAGATCCATGGCCAGACGCTCTATCCCAACCAGGTGCCGAAGGGCACCGACTACGTCCTCTACAACCCGGCCAAATATGCCGCCGCGCTGGAACCCGCCATCCGCTACCTTGCGCCATATACGGACTTTTATAACTTCAAGTGCGAGCAGGCCGGACCGTGGGGGCAGGGGTTCGACTGGAACGGCGAGGGGCTGAAAAAGTACGGCATCCACGGCGACCTGTGGGCGCGCAACTATTATGAAGCGAACAAGGCGGCGCACGATCTGGTGAAACTCTACAATCCCGACGGGCGCGTGCAGGAGATGAACCACTGGCTGCCGGGCCTGCGCACCGTGCTCTACGATACCGCGATCAAGCGCGGGCAGCCGATGAGCGACCTGATCGACATCCTGATGATGCATTTTGCCGGGATGGAAGAGAGCGATCGTGGTCCTGATGGATTGCCGACCAAGGAAAATGCGTTTGCCAGGCAATTCCCCTATGCCAACAATGAGCATCCAGGCAATGTGTACCCCGAAGACGCCATCGACTTCAACCGCTACCGGCTGGGCCGCACGGAAAAGGATATGACACTGGGCGATCCGAAGGTGGACCGCTGGGGCAATGGGCAGCCGTTCGATTATCGCGCCGGCCTGCGCGGCGACGAGATGATGTATAACTCCGAAAACGGCGTGTGGAACACCGGCTATTGCGCCAAATCCCCCTACCAGTTCCTGCAGGGGTTCTTCAGCTACAGCCTGCTGCCCACCGGCGCCGGCGAGCCGCGGGAGTTCAATATCACCACCCGGCAATCCCCCACCGAGACGAAGGACGTGGCCGTCCGCCGCTACGGCGAATGGGTCGAGGGCGCCGGGCACACCAAACGGCTGCGCACCGTGGACCCGCTCTACGGCGACCTGTTCGGCTGGACCGGCCAGGAATACTGCAACATGGGCGACTACATCACCATGGTGGGCATCAAGGAGCCGCATCACCGCATGCAGCCCTTCGACGCCTTCAACCTGGTGCGGCGCACCTGCTACGGCTTCGTCACCATCGGACCGGTCGTACCCGCCCAACTCAATCCGGGATCCGGCGATCAGCTTTTCGTGAAAACGCTGGTGCAGACTTTCAATTACCAGACCTATATCGGCATCTATGCCGCCAACTTCGGCACGAACCCCGAGAAGCTGGACGTGACGCTGCCCGTGGCCTTTCCCGCCGGGACGCAGGCGCTGGTTTTTGACGACCGTACATGGGACTGGAAAGCCTCCGCCCGCCCACTGCTCATAACCGCCGGGGCCGACTTCCGGTATAAAACAGCAGTGCCCGGCCTGGGCGCCTGGCTGGTGTTGATCCCCGTCTCCGCCGATACGCTGGCGACAGCGTTCGCGCTGCCGGCCGCGCCCACCTTGCTTGCGCCGGCGCCGGATGGAGCGATGACGGACGGTCAGCCGTCATTCCAGTGGCAGGCAGCCGGTCCGGGGATGCGCTACAGCGTGGAGATCGCCCGTGAAGCGCTCTTCCGCCCGCAGGACCGTGTCGTGCTGGCCGAAGGGATGACGGGCACGAGTTACACCATGACGGTTCCCCTTGCGGCAAAATGGCGTTATTTCTGGCGTATCCGCGCCGTCGATGCGCAAGGCCGTCGTGGTCCGTGGAGCGTCCCCCACGCCTTCGTCTACCGCTGGCCGGAATATTCAAAGGCCTATCCGCCGCAGGAGAAGCCCGTGCCGCCTGTTCAGCCGGTCATATCGACGCAGCCGTCTGGCCCGGAAAACCTGGCCTGGCAAGGCGAAATCTGGGGCACCGGCGGCAACATGCATGCCCCGACCAACTGCATCGACGGGCAGGATTTCAGCTTCTGGACCAATAGCATCGATGCCTGCGGGACGAAAAACGGCATGCCGGCCGAGTGGTGCGTGCTCTGGTCGAAGCCGACCACCGTGAGTGCGGTAACGATCAAATGGCTTGAGGATTATCCGCCGCTGGAATTCGCGCTGCAGGTCAGCGACAACGGGAAAACCTGGACGGATGTCTTCAAACAGGCGGACAACATCGGCGCCGTGAGCGAAATCACGCTGCCGCAGCCGGCCACCGCGCGCTTCTTCCGCATCTATATCACCCGCGCGAAGAGCGACATCGGCGTCGTCGGCATGCGTGAAGTGAGCCTGCGCTGAGTATTTGTATTTGGAACCGCAGATTACACAGATTTCACTGATTACTAATGCGAAGCAATTAATCAGTGAAATCTGCGTAATCTGCGGTTCCAAACATAATATTGAGGAGCAGTCATGACAACCTACCTGGAACACGCGCATGAAATCCCCGTGTCGCGCGATGTGGACGTGCTGGTGGTGGGCGGCGGGCCGGCGGGGCTGGCGGCGGCCATTGCCGCCGCGCGGCATGGGGCGAGGACCGTGCTGGTCGAGCAATTCGGCTACCTGGGCGGCACGGCCACCGCCTCGTTGATGGCCAATATCAACGGCTTTCGCAACCAGGTGGAGCCGGACTTTACGCAGACCGTGCGCGGCATCGCCGAAGAGATCGTGCTGCGGCTGAAGGAGCTGGACGGCCTGGGCATCAGCCCTTACCCGCAAAAGGCCTACCCCACCACGCCGGGGCAACTCGAATACAGCTACGCCATCGACACCGAGAAGTTTAAATATGTCGCGTTGAAAATGTGCGTCGAGGCTGGCGTCGATCTGCTGTTCCACACCTGGTTCAGCACCGGCATCGTTCAGGATGGCATCCTCCGTGGAGCCATCGTCGAAAACAAGTCCGGTCGCCAGGCGCTGCTGGCGCGCGTCACGGTGGACGCCAGCGGCGATGCCGACGTGGCGGCCCGCGCCGGCGCGCCCTTCCGGCAAATCCACCACGATGAAGCGCCGCGGTTGAATGATAGCCTGATGTATCGCATCGCCTTCGGGAAGACGCGACCCGCGGGCATTTTCAACTGCGACTTCGGCAATAATGCCGTGGTGTGGGGGCCGGGCACCGGCCCGATTGACGGGGCGAACGGCGACGAGCTGTCCCGCGCGGAGGTGGACACCCGCCTGCGCGTCTACGACGACTTCGCCGCCAAACAGGCGCAGCACCCGGAACTGGCCGACGCGCGAGTGATCGAGACCCCGCCGCTGCTGGGCATACGCCAGACACGCTTCATCGAAGGTCTATACACGCTCACCGCCGACGATGCCCTCAGCGGGCGGCACTTTGCGGATTCCGTTGCCATGTCCTCCTGCCCGATCATCCACTATTACGGTTACCGGCGTTATCTCGAGCACGAAGGCTTCCACCTCCCCTACCGCTGCCTGTTGCCAAAGGGGGTGGAGAACCTGCTGGTCGCGGGCCGCTGCATCTCCAGCGAGCAGCAACCCTACGAATCGTATCGCGCCATGGTGCCCATCATGGCCATCGGGCAGGCGGCAGGCGTTGCGGCAGCCTTATGTGTAAAGTATGATTGCTCGCCTGCCAGTCTCAATGTTGCTGCCTTGCAGCAGCAATTAACTCGAGATGGGGCGGTGATTCATCTACCGGTCAATAATCCCCCACCCAATACCCCCAAGTGAATAGCGGTCCAGGGGTCAAATTGTGATACAATCCGCCGCCGTGCAAGGCGCGGGTGATGGCGACTTCGGGGATGCCAGGCTTGTTGGCGGTCGTCACATTAATGCTGCGCTTCCATGGCCAGGTGGATTCACTTCGTGTCGGTATGATCCAGCGGAACGGCGGGCTGCTGCGCGGCCAGATGGCGTCCCCGCTGTCGGTACCCAGGCGCTTGAAGCCGAGAATAATCACCCGGTCCGGGTCGGCATAGGCGCTGGAGCAATAGCCGATCGCATACGGATCGTTGGCCACCTTCGCCACCATCTCCGCGTCGTTCGCTACCTGGATTGCGCCCTTGCCGTAGCCGGGGAGTTCCAGGATTTTCCGGGCGTAGGCGTCGGTCGCGCTATACACGGTAGGCATGTGGTAGACCTGCACCGCATTCGTCGTATGGCCGGTGGCAAAGAGCGAACGGACTGTCGCGGTGTCCATGAGATACGTGCTATTGGTCATCGACGGCATGGCTGGGATTAGGCACCTTCTGGCGACGATGAACACCAGCGCATCATAGGCGATCGCCGGGGAGACCGGACCGCCGGCGCCGCTGACCGTGCCCCAGGCCCAGCCGGTAGCCGGGCGGCCCTTCATATCGTGCTGGCCGTTGAAGCCTTTGCTATCATACCCGCCGGCATACATCGTCGCCGCCGCCGTCAGGAAGGGTCGGGCAACATATTCCCCGCCGATGATGATTTTGCCGCTGCCGGAGATGCCGGCGCCCGGCCCGATGCCGGCCACCGGATTGTCGATCAATCCCAGCGGTGCTGCATGGTACAGCGCGCGCACGGCGCCATTGCTCTCGTCCGCCTTATTAATAGCACCCTGGTAATATTTAACATGCCCGTCGGCAAAGCCTACAGTCAGGCCATTGCTCTGGCGTAAAACCGGCTCAGCGGCAATATCTTTCATCGCTCGTTGCGCACCGCCGCCGATCACGCGGCCAGTGGGATACGCCTGGGACGGCGCGGCATCGCAGAGCACGCCCACCTCGGACGGCGAAATGATCTGCGATTCCTTCACCCCGGTGCCGTCCTCGCGGATCATCAGCCCGGACATGGCATAGCTGACCATGCCTTTCCCGGTGGTGTCGAAGGGGCAATGGAACATCTCGGTACTGTTGCCCAGATAGGGAGCAATTTTCGGAACCCAGCCGCTGCCGTCGATGCCCGGGTACCGCAAGCCGTTATCCTGCGAATACATCTGGATGGCCAGCGCCAACTGCTTGGCGTTGCTCATGCACTGGCTCTGGTGCGGTGTTCCACCATCATGGGCAGTGAAAAAAGGGTATAGAACGGCGGCGAGCAGCAATACCACCGTGAGTATGACCACCAGCTCAACGAGGGTGAACCCACCCAGTCCTGCGCGGGAACGCATTATCGTGTCTCCTCTCATACGATTTGCCATCAGGTCGAAAGATAGCGATGAAGACTGAACACGAATTTGGAATCATTCCACCTCCCAGTATACACCCTTTTCGGCAATAGAAAGCGGTCGGTGGGCAATGGGAGGGCGAGCGTCCCCGCGAGCCCCGATCACAATGCCTGTCCTCGCCCACAATGCCTGTCGTACCCCGCCCCACGTGCATACCGGTTCTATAATTCGTTCACGGATACCCATGGGAGGGCGAGTGTCCTCGCGAGCCCTCGATCACAGTGCCAGTCCCCGCCCACAATGCCTGTCGCACCCCGCCCCCCGTGCATACCGGTTCTGAATTCGTTCACGGTTACTTATGGGAGGGCGAGCGTCCTCGCGAGCCCCGATCACAGCGCCCGTCCCCGCCCACAATGCCCGCCGCACCCCGCCCCCCGTGCATACCGATTTTACAATCGTTCACGGTTCCCTCGCGCGGGGCTCGCGGGGACGCTCGCCCTCCCAAACGCTCGCCCTCCCATGGTTAACAACATCGATGTACCACCGGTACGCCAAAGTCGGTTGTTGCCTGGTTTCCGAACGGCTGCCAGCGCTTATAATGGTAACAGGCGTTTCTGCAGGATAGCAACGGCCCGACAGGCGTCTTCCCGGACGGCACGGTTCACCCGCAAGGAACCTTTTGCGCATCGCCTTCGTCCTGCAGAGTGTTCAACGGCGGCGAGTATCGCCCTGGAGGTTGAAATGAGGAAGATTTCCCGGTTACTTCTTGTGCTTTTCATATTGGGACTTTTCACCGGCGCGCTGGCAGCGGATCAGACACCCGCCCCGCTGACGGAGAGCGTCGCCGTGCAGATTGCGCTGGCACATTCTCCAATGCTGCGCATGGCGCAGGCGGAGGCCGGTATGACGCAGGCGCAGGTGGGCATGGCGAAATCCGAAGGGAAGCTGCAGGTGTCCGGCAACGCGCTGGCGGCCGCCTCGAACATGCGGAACGTCTTGCCCATCTCTGGTGTGATGCCGCAGGCATTGCTGCAATCGCAGGACAAGGCCTCATTAGATTTTAACGGCACGGCCATGGTACCGCTCTCCACGGGTGGTCGCATCTCAAATACCGTGAAGGCCGCGCAGTTGACGGCTGATGCCGCGAAGACCGGGATCGCCACATCGCGAGCGCAGGTGGCCTTTGAGGCGCGCACCATGTATGCCCAGTGGCGGCAGGCGCTGGCGATGGAGACGGTGGCTGGGGACGCGCTGGCCGCGCAGATGGAAAACGCGAAAGTGACACAGCAATTGTTCGATGTCGGCAAAGTGCCGATGTTCGATGTTTTGCGCGCGCGGGCCGCGCAGGCCGCCGCCCAGCAGCAAGTAGCCAACGCCCACGCCGACGTCGTCGCCATGCAGGCGAACCTGGCGCAGGTGCTGGGCGTGCCGGCGGAAAGTCTCGGGCCCGCCGCGGATGAAGAGGCCGCGACCCCGCCGGCGGATGCCTTGCAGACCGCGCTGGCGCGCCGTCCGGAATTGCAGGCCGCCCAGCAAACGATTAAGGCGGCGGAGGCGACCGTGAAGGCGCGGCAAGCCGCTTATCGCCCGCAAATTTATGCCTTTGGCATGGCGGATGTGCTGGCCCCGGCCGATATGGGGAAATCCGCGGGCTACTCCATTGGCGTGGGCGCCGGGCTCCCGATCCTCGACGGCGGCCGCCGCAAGGCGGAAGTCGAGGAGGCGAAACAGGGGGTCGCGCAGGCACAGGCCGCCCGCGACAGCGTGGAGCTGCAGGTGCGCGCGGAGGTGGCCGGCGCCCAGGCCCGCGTGACCGCCGCCCAACAGAATATCGATACCGCAGCCGCGCAGGTGAAATCGGCGGATGAAGCCTACACCGTGGCGCAGGCGCGCTACGGAGCCGGAAAAAGCAATATCGTCGAGCTGCTCGACGCCCGCCAGGCGCTGACCGAAGCGCAGCAGAGCCTGGTCACCGCGCAGGCGCAGTACCGCGCCACACTTGCCGCCCTGTACCGGGCGATCGGGTGGGACGTAGCGCCGGCCCCGCCTGTCGCGGCTCCGATGGCTGCTAACAAATAACAACGAATGAGAGGAGAGGAACCATGCAGAGCTTCAGGATTTTGATCATGCTTGTCATGCTGGCGGCTGCCGCCAGCCTGCTGTTCGCCGGCGAAAGCCGGACCGGCACCGCCGGCAAGTATGCCGTGGTGATGATGACGCACCCCCAGCCGCCGGTCGTCGGAAACAACCAGCTCATGCTGACGATCACGAACGGCGGGGCGCCGCTGAAAGGCGCGTCCGTCACGGCGCATATCGACATGGCCGGCATGTCCATGCCCGCCGATGTGGAAGCCAAACCGGGTACTCGCGATGGCGAATACCTGGCGAATGTTAACTTCGGCATGGCCGGCACCTGGAAGGTGACCGTTGCCGTGCAGCAGATGGCCGGCATGGCGATGGCGGGCGATGGGAAGACTACCTTTACCGTCGCGACTGCCGGCGCGTCGTCTTCACCATCGGCATCCCCGGCGCCCATGCCTACGGCGCCCGCGCCGTCCGCACCGCAGCAGGGAGTTCCGTTACCCTGGGTTATCCTCGGCGGCGTGGTGGTTGCCGTGCTCGTGATTGCCGTCGTCGTGCTGCGCCGGAAGAAATAATACCGTTCACTTGCTGGAGATAAAGCCATGATACGCTGGTTCGTTGTTCTGAGTCTGCTGCTTGCCGGCACTGCGTTCGCGCTGGCGGCCGGGTCGGTTTCCACCCAGGCCGGTAAATACACCGTCGAAATAACCACGCAGCCGTCCCCGCCGGTGATGGGCGAGAACCTGCTGATCCTGACCGTAAAGGACGGCAATAAGCCGCTGGCCGGCGCCGGCGTGGATGTGCACATCGACATGACGACGATGCCGATGCCTTCCGACGCGAAGGCCACGCCGGGCCGCAATCCCGGTGAATATGGCGCCTCCGTGAATCTGTCGATGGCGGGCGCGTGGAAGGTCGATGTCGCCGTGCAGCAGATGGCCGGCATGAAGATGGACGGCGACGGCACCGCGCATTTCATCATCGATACCGGCAAAGGCATCACCGCGAAGGGCGGCGGCGCGAAGATTCCGTGGACGAGTGTGCTGATCGTGTTGCTGGCAGCCGCCACCCTGGGCACCATTCTCTTTTACCGGCGCATGCCCGCCCACATACGCAGCGGGGTCGTCGGGGTGCTGACGCTGGTGATCGTGCTGGTCGGCACCATCCTCGTCGTCAATAAGTTCCGCGATAAAAAGCAATCCACAGTGCTCGCTTCGGCCAATATGGACATGAGCGCGCAGGCGGCGCCCGGCACCACGGCGGTCTCCACCGTGGCGGTGACGCCGATGCCGTTCCAGGCGGCGGCGACCTATACGGGCACGGTGGTGCCGGATATTGAAGAGGATGTCTACCCGCGCGTGACGGGACGGCTGGTCTCCATGCCGTTTTACCCCGGCGACCGGATCGCGCCCGGCCAGGTAGTGGCGCAGCTCGATACCAGCGAGCTGGCGGCGAAGGAAGCGCAGGCGGCATTCGGCAGTGTCAGTGCTGCCCAGGGCATCAACGCCGCAGATGCCGATGTCCACACCGCGCAGGCCGAACGCACGAAGGCGCAGCGGGGCGTCGATCAGGCCCGGGCGCAGCTTATCCAGATACAGTCGGAAGCCCGCAGCGCGGACGGTGCGGTGAAGGCGGCGCAGAGCGAACTCGCTGCCTCGCAACGGATGGCGGAAGAGGCCGATGGCGCCGTGGCTTCCGCGCAAGCCGGCATTGACCAGGCAAACGAGATGGTCATCCAGGCGCAAGGCGATGTCGAAAGCGCGCAGGCGGATGTGGCCTACTGGGCGACGGAGATCGCGCGTGAAAAGACGCTGTATGCACAGGGCGCCATCTCCAAAGAAGAGCTCGACCGCGAGACGGCGCAGGCGGCGACGGTTTCGGCAAAACTGAACCAGGCGCAGGCCGGCGTGCGCGCTGCGCAGGCGGGGGTGACGCGGGCGAAGCAGGAGTTGGCACAGGCGGAGGCCCGCGCCGCGGGCGCCCGCGCGAACATCAATTCCGCTGAGGCGCGTGTTGAGCAAGCTCAGGCCGACCGCGACAGCGCCAACGGTAAGATTCAGGAGGCGCAGGCGGGCATCGAAACGGCACAGGCCGACGTCAACGCGATGGAAGCCACAGTGAATAGCGCGTCGGTCAAGGTGGGCCAGGCGCGGTCGATGTCGCAGCAGGCGAGTGCTATGCTGACTGAAGCCCGCACGGTACGCGGGTATACCACCATCCGTGCTTCGAGCGGCGGGGTGGTCACCGCGCGCAACATCTCGCCGGGCGTGCTGGTGCAGCCGGGGATGTCCATATTGAAGATCGCCAAAATCGATGTCGTTCGCATTCAGGCGAACGTCTCGGAGGCCGATCTCGCCAACATCAGCCTGGGACAAACCGTCACCGCGCACAGCATCGACGCGCCGAACATGCCCATCGCGGGCCGTGTTACCTCGATCTTCCCGGCCAGCGACACTACGGCGCGCACCGCCATTGTCGAGGCGCGCGTACCGAACCCCGGCGCCCGGTTGAAACCCGGCCAGTACCTGACGGTGGAGATCGGACTGGGGAGCAGCGCACGCGTGCTGGCGGTGCCCACCGCCGCGCTCATCGTGCGCGACGGGCAGAGCAGCCTGTTCATCGTCAGCGACGACGGGCTGCGCAAAACGGCGCAGCGCATCACGGTGACGACCGGGCGCGTGAATAACGACATGACGGAAATCATCAGCGGGCTGCAGTCGGGCGCCGCCGTCATCACCTCCGGGCTGGCGAACCTGCACGATGGCGACGCCGTCACCACGGTGCAGCAGGACGAGCAGGCGCCTCCCCCGGCGCTTGCTGCCTCCGCGCCACTCCCGCCGGTAGAGAAGAAAATGAATATGACGCCTTCCGCGGTTGCCCCGAAGCCGAAAATAACGGCGACCGCGAAGGTCAAGCCGGCCCCCATGCAGGCGACGCTAACCCCTGTTAAGGCACAACCGTCTGCTGCGGCGGTTTATGCCTGCCCGATGCATCCGGAAGTGACCGGCACGAAGCCCGGCAAGTGCCCGAAGTGCGGCATGGACCTGGTGAAAAAGGCAGCGTCGGCGGCGCAGCCGGCGGTCTATGTCTGCCCGATGCACCCCGACGTGAAGGCGGATAAGCCGGGCGCCTGCCCGCAATGCGGCATGGATCTGGTGAAGAAGGACTGACATGGCAACCACACCGCAGCAAAGAGTCGTCCAGGCCGTGCAAGAGGCGACGTTCAACATCTCGAAGTGGAGCATCGATCACCCGTATCCGGTGCTCGCGTTCTACGCCGGCATCATCATCCTGGCGATCATCGCCATCGGCGGCTACATGCCGCGCCGCATGATGCCCTACGTGGAAAGCCCGATGGTGGGCGTCGTCTCCATGATGCCCGGGCTGTCGGCGGAAGAGATGGAAACCTACATCTCCAAGCCGATTGAAGAGCAGATGGTCAACGTGAAGGGGGTGCGCTACCTGCGCTCCAGCTCGCAGGACGGCTTCTCCATCGTGTCGCTGGAGTTCGGCTACGGCACGGACATGAAGAAAGCGCTATTCGACGTGCAGTCGCTGATGAACGTGGCGCAGGCGAACCTGCCGATGACCGGCGCCAACCTGAAGCCGTCGTGGGTGCTGGCCATCGACCCGTTGAACCTGCCGGTGCTGTCGCTGTCGCTGACCGGCGACGAGCGCTGGACGCCGGACCAGCTGCGCGAGCTGGCGGATAACCAGATCGTCAACAAGCTGAAGATCGTGCCGAACGTCTACTCGGTGGTGCCCTTCGGCGGCTACCGGCGGCAACTGCAGGTGATCGTGGACCGCAACAAGCTGGCGGCCTACGGGTTGAGCATCACCAAGGTGCGCGATGCCATCGACCAGTATAACATCGCCAAACCGGGCGGCATCCTGACCAGCGGCGACCATGAGGCGATCGTGCGGCTGGACAGCAAGGTCGCCTCGCCGGATGACCTGCTGAACCTGCCGATCATGTCGGCGACGGACAAATTGGCGGCGCCTGGTGAAGTGTCGCCGCAGACCGTGCCGCGCACCGTGCTGCTGAGCGACGTGGCGACGGTGGAGGACACCCACTGGGAGCGGCGCAGCGCCTATCATTACGTCCACGACGGTAAAATCGACCAATCCATCGAAGTCGCCGTATTGCAGGACCCCGATGCCTCGTCACCCAAAGTCATCGCCGGTGTGACGAAAGGATTGACGCAGCTCGAACAGGCCTATCCCGGCATCCACTTCGCGGTGGCCTATGACAATGCGCACTTCGTCGGCATCCTCTTCCGGAACATGTTCGAAGAGCTGGGACTGGCCATTCTGCTCACCGGCATCGCGGTGCTCTTCTTCCTCGGCGAGTGGCGCGGCACGCTGATCAGCCTGACTACCATCCCGGTCTCGCTGTGCATGGCGCTGCTCGCGCTGATTCCGCTGGGCATGACGCTGAACTCCAGCACGCTCATCGGATTATTACTGGTGATCGGGCGTCTGGTGGACGACTCGATCATCGACATCCACGCGGTGGAACGCCACCTGCGCATGGGCAAGAATGCGCGGCAGGCGACCATCGACGGCATCACCGAAGTGCGGTTGGCGGTCATCGCCGCCACGCTCATGCTCTGCCTGGCGCTGATCCCGCTGCTCTTCAGCGGCGGCATCGTGCAGCAGATGTTCGTCGGGCTGGTATGGCCGATCATCCTCGGACTGCTGGCGTCGATGGTGGTGTCCTTCACGCTCACTTCCATCATGGCCGCCGCACTGCTGAAGCCGCACGAAGAGCTGGCGCAGGAACGGTCGAGCTGGTTCTACGTGCACGCATTACTCCCCGTGCAGGGCTGGCTGGAAGGATTGGAGAAGGGATATGAGCGGCTGATCCGTTGGATGCTCAAGCACCGCTTTGTGAACATGGCGCGCGTGCTGGCGACCATCATCATCGGCTTCGGGTTCTACTACTTCATCGGCTCGGAGATGATGCCGCTGGCCGACGTGGGGCAGGCGTATGGCGCGCTGGAGATGCAGCCGGGCACCTCTTTCGCGGCAACCGATAAAGCGGTCGGGCAGATCGAGCAGATGATGCTGCAGCACCCGGAGATCGAGAAGGTCTCCACCGAGGTGGGCGCGGAGTCGGCCTTCGAGGCGACCGGCGCGTATTACACCGGGTATGCCATGCCGTCGGTCAATGCCGCCACCTTCATGATCACGTTATCGGACAAGACCGACCGCAAGCAGACGATCTGGCAGGTGATCGACAGCGTGCAGCAGCAGGCCATCGCCACTATCCCGGGCATTCGCCGCTTCCAGATCAAGGAGATGGGGTCCGATGTGATGGCCTCCTCCGCGGCGCCGATCCAGCTGCTGGTCTACGGCAAGGATACGCAGAAGCTGGCTGATCTCGGCAACCAGGTGGCGGATATCGCCCGCAAGACGCCGGGCATGTACCAGGTGGCGACGAGTTGGGACATGAGCCAGCCCGACTACGAAGTGAAGGTCGATCCGGTGCGCGCGGCCCAGGTGGGCATGAGCGTGTCCGAGATCGCCGACCAGGCGTATTATTCGCTGAAAGGCGGCCTGACCAACGAGTTCTGGCGGCTGCCCAACCTGCGGCAGAATACCATCCTGGTCCGGTATGCCGGGCAGGACCGCGCCGGCGCCGCCGACCTGGCGCACACCTTCATCACCACACCGGATGGCCGCCAGATCCCGCTGAACGCGGTGGCGTCGATCGGCTACCGGCAGGCCCCGTCCATCATCGAGCATGACGGGATGCGGCGCGCGGTGAACATCATGGGCTATTACCGCCTCGGTAGCCGGCCGTCCATGGACCTGTCCATGGATGTGACCATGCAGGCACAGCAGAAGCTGAACTTCCCGCCCGGTTACGGCATCGAGACGCGTGGTGATATGACGCAGATGATGGACTCCTTCAAACGCCTGCTCATCGGTCTCATGCTCGCCGTCATCTTTATCTACCTGGTGCTGGTGGCGCAATTCCGCGGGTTCCTACAGCCGCTGCAGATGATCTTCTCGCTGCCGCTGGAGCTGTCGGGAGTATTCCTCTTCCTGTTTATGATGCACCAGGCGTTCAGCACGGTGTCGATTCTGGGGGTGATCGTGCTGACCGGCATGGACATCACCACCGCCATCCTGCTGATCGACCTGATTGTGAAGTATCGCGAAGAGGGCATTCCGCGAGATGAAGCGGTGGCCACCGCGTGCCCGCAAAGACTGCGGCCCATCCTGATGACGGCGGCGATCACCATCATCGCGATGTCTCCGGTGGCGTTCTTCCCGAAAACGGGTATGGATGCCTATAGCCCGCTGGCGACGGCGGTGATCGGCGGGTTAATCGTGGGCACCTTCCTCTCGCTGCTGGACATCCCGATCCTGCACACGTATGCGGATGACTTCATCAATCTCATCGTGCGCGGGCGCAACCGGATCTTCGGCATCCACGTCGTTCAGGAAGAAGAAAAGGAAATGGAACAGGTATGAAATTGAAATTAGGGATGGGCACCATCATCACCTTCCTCATCGTGCTGGCCATCGGCGGGATGTCGGTGGCCCAGCGCATGAAAAACGATGCCCACCCACCGATTATCGAGCGGAAGGTGGAGGTGACGACGCCGCTCGGCATTGCGCCGGCGCCGGAATTCCTGCTCCGCCACAACAACGAGCTGGCGCTGACCGAGACGCAGGTGAAGCAGATCAGCACATTGGCGGCTGCCTACCGCAAGGATATCGCCCCGGTGCAGCGGCAGTTGGATGATGCGGCGAAGGGATATCAGCAGTATATGGCGCAGGCAAAGCAAGGCCCTCGTCCCGATACGCAAAAGCTGCAGGCGCAGGGCGGCGACGTGCAGCACCTTTCCAGCGTCCTCGCCGCCACGCGGCAAGCCTATTGGGGGCGGGCGCGGGGATTGTTGACGGAGAAACAGCAAATTTATTTGAGTTCATTGGTACGACAAGCGACGATCGATGATCTTTATTGAGATTGGCGAAGATTCGCAAAAGTCTATTGCGTGATTCAGCATAGGTGGGTATTATATACCAAGGAGGCACCTCAATGTCCACGGAATCTTTTGATAGAGTTATTATCATCAATGACGATAAGACTGCGGAAGTCTTTATTAAGGGTCTGGAGAAACCCCAGCGACCGCGCAGCTCGAAGGTTCCATCTTATAAAATAGCTACTAAGGAAATGCTTGCCAAAAAATTCGGCAAACGTTGAAGGAAGGGACTGCATCTGAATGACGTCCGATTCACTGTTTACGGAACGCAAGTATGTCCCTCTTTCTGACGAACGGCTGACAATTCTTCATCTGAACGATCTGCTTACAGTGACAGATCTGAAGACGCTGAATATTGAACTCGTTAAATTCCAATGTATTAGAAACCTTGATGTTCAGAATTTCCTTCATAATCAGGCGATTAACTTTGAACAGGCAGGCAAAAGCCGCAGTTATCTGATTGTGACGAATGAATCACTGCAATTGCAATCCTCCGGTATCGATATTGCGGGCTATTTTACGCTGGCACTGAAACATCTTCTTATTGGCGATGATATCTCTAAATCGAAACAGAAGAAATTGAATGGACTCTTCTTACCTGTCTCGAATGTTGTCGTCGGCTACTTGATAGGGCAACTTGCAAAAAATGATCACTTCCAAAGCCATATCACGGGAAGGCAACTCATACGTTATGCCCTGGATATGATTCAAAACGCCAGGCATTATGTCGGTGGTCGATTTGTCATCGTAGAATGCGCCTTGGAAGAAAAATTATTAAGCTTCTATACGGAAAACGGCTTTGAAATATTTTCGACTATTCCACATGAACGGATGGCTCAATTAGTTTATTTCCTATAATGCAAACACGAATAACCAGACACGCTTATTTTTCTTCGGCGAACCGGGGGTCGAACCGCACCTTGGCGTGACCGCGCTCGAATCCGTGGGGATCATGGTCGATCCCGTCAACAAGACGCTGAAGCGCTTGCCGGCTATCCCATTGAAATAACCCTGTTAGGTAACCGTGCACGGGGTATGGCTCTTACTCTTAAGAGTAAGAGCCATACCCCGTGCACGGTTACACTATTGGAATAGTGCTCCAAATATGACCGCTTCTTGCTGCGGATACTTCTCCCTTAACCGCTGCGCATATGGCTTCAGATCCGGCCGGGGCGGGTTCTGGTTGTCTTCCATCGCGGTGGCCAGGCCGGCGGCGATGACGGCGATGGTGTCGGCATTTTTCGTGACGGCGATGTAGCGGTCAAAAGAGAGGGTTAACAAATTGAAGTAGCCATCCACCAGCTTCGGATCGCGCATGGTGAGGAGGGCGGAGAGAAAGTCGCTTTGCCAGAGGAGAGCAGCCTGCGTTCCGACGGCATCCTGTGCCAGCGCGTCGCGGATCGCGGTGTCCAGCACGGCGAAGGCGGCCATGTCGGCGTGACGCTGGGGTCGTGGGGCGGTGTCGGTCTCGGCGGGCGGGTTCTGACCGGCGGCGTGCATGCGCAGGCAGAGCTGCAGGAGCTGCACGCGGTGCGTCACCTGTCTCCCGGTGTGTTTCGCATCCCGCAACTCCGCCGCGGTCGCCTGCGCCAGGCAGGCGGCGACGGGGGCGATGTCATGGGCGGCGGGCGGGTATCGGCGCAGCACGGTAAATAACGCCTCCACGCCGAAATCCAGCTCGCTCTCCGCGGGCGATTGCTCGATACGCGGTTGGTCCGCATCCGGCGTGGGTATGCCGTCGATTCTCCACCCGCCAGTGGGCGGAGGCACGGTGCAGGCCACCGGGCGCAGCAGGATCTCCGCGGCCTCTTTATGCCGGTGGTTGAGCGCGCAGGCGACGGCGATGGGCAGGCGCAGCGTGGCCTCCTTCTCGTCATCGAAGTGCAGCACGGCGCCGGGATCGATCTCGACGAGCTGGCAGTACCACGCGGCGACGTCCGCCTGCCAGTGCGGCGCGGTATGCAGCGGGGTGACGGTGTAGCGCTGACCGTGGGTGGGCAAGTAGCCCGGCGGCAGCAATTGCTCGTTCTGCACGGCGCGCGCCATCTCCCACCCCGCCCAGCGCAGCCAGGAGGCGCGCGCCGCGGCGGGGGTGTGGGACAGCGCAACGAGCAGGCGCGTGCCGAGGGGCAGCGCGCCGGCGGGGTCGGTGTCGAGCAAGCCGCTCCACGCTTCCAGGCATTGCGGTATCGAGGCATCGGGGTTGTTGGCCGCCGTGAGATAATGGGCGGCGGCTTGCGGTAGCTGTCCGGCGGTATACAGGGCGTCGCCGGCCATCAGCGGATCCGCACTGGCCTGCAGCTCGGTAGGGGTGGCGAAGCCCGGCAGGGGGTGTTCTCGCAACCATTGTTGATGCGCCAGGTAATTCAGCCGCGCCTGCCGCCGGAAGGGCGCGGGCGCGTTGGCGATGGCATCCCAGTAGAGTTTGGCGGCGTCAGCGTGCTGGGCGCGCGTCGCGAACAGGTCGGCGGCATACCGCTGCCGTTCCGGGTCGGCGGGGTCTTCGGCGGCCACTTCGCGCGCGATGGCCAGCCCCTCGCCTTGCTTCCCGGCCTGGAGGAGCCGTTCGGCGGTTTTGAAGGAGATGACCTGCAGCACGTTGCCGTATTTGCGGGCAAAGGCCAGCAGCTCCGCCGGCGGGATCGGTCCCAGGTCTTGCGGGGGGTGAATGTAGAAGTCGAGCGCCATATCCGCCAGCATGCGCAGGTTGACCGGGGCGACGATTTTCACCATTACGCCGGCGACCTGCGCGCGCTGGTCTGCCGGCACGCTCAGCCACGCCTTCACGCGCAGGCCGGGCATATCGTGGGAGACCGCGGTCAGGCAATCCGCCGCCAGCGTAAATCCATGCTCCCGCGCCAGCCGCGCCCCGCCGGACAGGTCATACGGCGAAGGCGGCGTGCCGTTGAAGAGCATGGGCAGCCCTTTCGCCTCCCCCTGCACCAGCAGCTTGCACGCCTGCAGGTAACGCGCCGCGTCCGGGGATTTGGCCACAATCCCGGCGATCTGCTTCCCGCTCGTGTCGTCCCATCTCTTCGTCTTCTCCAGCGCAATGGCCGCCGGCAGAATCGTCGCAAACACTGCCTCTGGCCGCGTCATGGCGGCAGCGACTTCCGCGGGCGCGGCCGTCAGATACCCCGCATAATCCTCCGCCGCCAGCGCCTGCATCGCGGGGGAGAGTCGCTGTGCGATGGATGGAAAAGCCGAGAACAGGAGCAGGCCGAGCAGGATAGGCAGCAATAGTCCTTTAGTGTAACACGGCAGGGCAGACATATCTTGTTCTCCTAACTTTATAGCGTTCATACCGAAGATTAACAGATCGCTTTGACGATCAATCGATTATACACCATACACTGATACATCGTTCCGAGGTCGACGTCGAGGATGTGACCATGGCCTTGACATTCAAGCGCTTTCAATATAATAGGGAACTGTCCCGCATTTCCACTGTATTTCCCCCGGTATTTCACGCCGTCGAAAAAGCGGCGCAGTTGAAAAAAGTGTAGTACATCGGTATGACTCACGCTCTGCCGGCTTTTCCGGCTCTCTGCAGCCTGGGTGTCGACTTGTGTTTCGCTTCTGAATTGCCTACCCATTAGTAAGTTGATACCACCAATCAACTAGTGATGGAAGCTATCTTATCAATAGCATCTTTACCGAAACCTGGGAGGACTATACTGCGGTAACGTGGTTCATTGGTTGTTAAGCAGGACTTTCGCTCGAGGGCGGCTCGGAGACGCGGGCCCTCTCCCCCCAGCCCCCTCTCCCAATTCTGGGCGAGGGGGAGCAGGCTCACTAATAAAATGGAAATGGAACCTATTTCATCTCTGGCCCTCCCCCTCGCCCAGGATTGGGAGAGGGGGCTGGGGGGAGAGGGCCCGCGTCTCCAAGCCGCCCCCGAGCGAAAGTCCTGTTAAGTTTAGAATTACATGAAGACATTGTCCTTCTGGTTGGCAAACAAGTGCATGCTAGATTCCGTGTGCTTAGCAAGGTTATCTGCATATAAGTGGTAAAGTTGATGACGGCGCTCTTCTTTTTTTAATCATTTCTCTCAAACCTCCCCATACCGGTACTTCGTGCTCTCCTCAATCAGCGCAATCTCCTCATCCGCCAGCCCGAAGAGGGTGTAGACGCGGGCGTTGAGGTCGGTTTCGCGGGCGACGATGTCGGCGGTGAGGCGGGCGTGGTCGGCGCGGCGGGCGACCAGCCAGGCTTCCGCCTCGTCGCGATCCTGTATGGGAATGTCGCGCTTGAAGACCTTCCGCAGTTCGGCGCGCAGGGTGGGGAAGTCCAGCTCCCACCAGGCGGTCAGCTTGCCGTTCAATGCTATGTCCGGGGCGCCGAAATCGCTGTGCAGCCGGTGGCGCACCTGCCGGTGCAGCGCATAACGGGCGCGGGCGAGATCGGTGATCTCCAGGGCGAGGGCGCCGAGGGCGATACGGTCGGCAGAAGGAGCATCGGGGATAGGAAGAAGTGATAATTGCTGTGTAAATAATCGATAGAATCTTGTACCAGCACGATCTCCTCGCGTAAGACAAATCGTGCCTATCACATGCCAAATAACGCGTGACTGCAGAATCGCAAGCGTACATGCATCTGCCCCAACAAGGAAAAAGCCAGTATTGTTAGTAAAAGCTCCAGTCGCGTCCCATGAAAAGCGTGGGTAGCGAGCAAAGTCAGGCCAGAATACCTTAGGTTTCTCAAATGCGACATAATAATCACATGAGCGCAATTCCCACCAGAATTCTCCTTTGTCCCAACGCTTCCGCGCAGCTTCAGCAAAAGGTGCCAAATGGGTAGCAATTGAGGGATGATGGGAGGAGAATGCACACCAAGCTTCCTCTTCGGATAGATTATCGCCAAACGTATTGCGCGTCCATCCAGATGGAAGCGCAATTAACGCACGTCCTTCATCCTCCTGGTACCAAGGACGTAAATCCTCGCCTTTTAGTAGCTTCTTCAAAAGCGGTGAGCAAGATGGATCATCAATGATAATCCGTTCAAATTTAGCATGGTCGATGATGAATGCCTCATTCAAGCCCGTTAGTACCCCACGATACATACAACTATCGACCACATCTCCTAACGGTCTCCCCGTCTTTAAGAGCTTCATAACAAGTTGTCGCTCATCAGCGCATGTTAATTGCCAACCACTATCAGCTTGATCGTGAACAGCGACAGTGATGAGCTTGCTATTAACCCTTGCCTCAAAAGGTTGGATGCCCTCACCACGACTAAACACAGCCGCTTGTGCCATATGGATCTCTGACGGTGTTACTTTTCGAACTAGATGAATTGCCGGATACACATCCGGTGCCTCTTTAAAGACAAGATTGTTCCCCATATCTATGAGCAGTTCAACCGTCGTGATCTCACGCAGATACTTCCGCAACGGCGTGGCATAATTCGCCCGCAGCCAGCTATTGCTGCTGATATAGGAGAGACGCCCATTCTGGCGCGCCTGTCGCAGACCCTGGGCGAAGAAATAGACGAAGAGATCGGCCACGCCGTGATATACCTCGGCGTAGTCCTGCTGGAAATACGGCTTATACGGCGCCAATCCCTCCTGGCGCACATACGGCGGGTTGCCGATCACCGCTTCGAAGCCGCCATCCTCGCCCAGGGGACGGCCAAAACGGTCGAAGTAGAGCTCGGGGAACTCCAGCTCCCAGTGGAAGAAGCGCTCGCGGGCGGCGATCTGCTGTACCCGCGCCAGCACGGACTGCAGGACGGGCGGAAGGCCGAGGGCGCGGCCCATGGCGGCATTGACCGTCATGGCCCACTGATCGGCGGGCACCTCGACGCCGAAGTGCTGCGCGGTGAGGAGATCCGCCAGCCGGCCGTATTTTTCCACCAGTTGCCGGCGCAGGTCGGCGTAGAGGGCTTCCTGCTCCTTCACCTGCTCGACGCTGACCGCTTCGCTCTCCTCGATGCGCCACATGTTGTTGACCGCCACCGACATGCGGGCGGCGAATTCCGCCTCGTTGAACAGTGATCCCTGCGCCGTATTCACCGGCGCGGCCTTTTTCCGGCGCGCGGCTTTCGCGGTGGCGGTGCTGTGCTGCTGCAGCGCGGACAGGCGCGCGCCCACCAGCGAGTTGCCGGAGCGCAGGTGGTGATCGAGGAAGGAGAGCGGGCGGTCCTTTGCCACCGTGGTGAGCCAGAGCGAGAGTTTCGCCAGCTCCACCGCCAGCGGATTGAGATCGACGCCGTAGATGCAGGACTGCACCACCCGGCGTTTCCAATACGCGAGATCGGCCTCCTCCGGGGTTTGGCCGTCGGGGAGGATGCCGTAATCGACCAGGAAACGGGCGATGTATTCGGTGGCTTCCACCAGGAAATGCCCGCTGCCCATCGCCGGGTCGAGCACGTTGACGGTGAGCACCGCGCGCGCGATCTCGGCGTCGGCTGTCTTCCCGCTCACCGCGTCCCACAGCACCGGTCCCACCGTCTGCTCGACGATGAATTTCACGATGTAATCAGGCGTGTAATAGGAGCCGGTGGCTTTCCGCTCGCCTTTGTCGTTGACCAGATCGACGGACCAGCCGCCCCCTTCCTCCCCAACCCTCCTTCCCCCCGAGGGGCAGGAGGGAGCGAGTGGGACCAGCGCGAATTCCAGCAGTCCCTCGTAGATCGTCCCCATGTGGCGCACGGACAGGTCGCGGTAATCAACGAATTGGCCGTCCACCCGCGCCAGTTTGTCGATGGCCTGCTGCAGGTGGCCGTCGCCGACGGCATAACGTTCAAGGAAGGGATGCTTTACGGGATCGAAGAGGCCGCCGTTGAAGGTGGCCACATGGAGCGGCGGGCTGCCCAGATTGATGGCCTGGAAAAGCTCCTGAAGTTGCGGCCACAGGCGGGCGCTGGTGGGCAGCAGGTGCCGGCCGCGCGCCACCGCCTGCTTGATGGCCAGCAGGCTGTAGGTGTCGCGGTAGAGCTCGCTCTCGCGCACCGGCAGCAGCTCGCGCGCTTCCGCGTAAAAGATGAAGATGAGTCGGTAGAGGAGGATGAGGCTGTTATCGTAAATCTCCTTCAGCGCCTCCGGGGTGGGCTGCAGGCTGTTGCCGGGGTAATCGAGGAATCCCTGTGCCAGGTGCCGCAGGGCGTCATACACCTGGTCCTTCAGCGTATTGCCGACGCCGTGGGCATATTCCACGCTGGCGCGCAGCAGGTCGGTCAGGCACAGCGGACCGGGGTCGAAGGCCGCGCGCCGGAAGATCGCGTAGAAGAACAGGAAGCGCTCGACATCGCCGGTGCGGACCAGTTCCTCCAGGTCTACCTCGTAATAAACCTCCAGCTTATGCGCCGTGTCGCGGTGATACAGGCGCCAGCGCTTGCCATTGGTAAGAATGCCCCACTCGACACCGCTGTGCAGCAGGTAGAAGTAGATCTGAAAGGCGGGGTTCTTGTTGGAGAGCGCATCGGCCCCCCGCGTGCGGACGGCGATATCCAGCGGGCGGTTCCAATACTTCGCGTCGCCCACGGCAAAGGCGCCTTCATGGGCCACCGCCTCGGTGAGCACCTGGTTTTTATGCGCTGCCAGCGCCGTCTCGTCGCGGTAGAAGACGTAATCCGGTACCTTGGTGCCGTCGGGAGTTTTCAGCGGCGCCTGCACTTCTACGGTATGCCCGAGGGCGCGCAACACGGGCACCACCAGGTTGTCTTCCGTCTGCCGCTCGTTCTCGCTGGGCGTGAACCGGTCGAAGATGCCCGCGATTTCCGCCAACACCGGCGCCGCCGGCGCCGCCAACGCCCGCCACCCCACCTGAGTCGGCAGGATTTCGTTTAGATAATGATCCGAAAAAAGCTGGCGGTTCTGGTGCGCCGGCAGGTGCAGCGACAATTGCTGGTCGGGCATAGGCTATCCGTCCGCAGGCGCCGAGATTGCTGTGATGATATACTGGGCAGGCGCCCGTTATTAACGATTTACTGTTACGACGGACAGCCGGCAGATTCCTGCCTCTCCAGAGGAACCGATATTTGCGCTCGATGTGAAATAGAAAAAAGGGGACATTCGGGCTAACCGGTCGGTTCCGCGGGGGCCTGCGCCTGCATCGTAACCACGAGAAAAAACGCATGCCTGCATTCATTCTCGACCGGAAAGGGCCTGCCGTAACAGGGAATTCCTCTTTCCCCGCTGAAATAACGGGATGGATGGTCCTGAAGAGGGGGAAACTATGGTGGCGACTCTGCAATACCGCGGCGTGATCGAGGGCTTTTACGGCCCGATGTGGTCGCACGCGGACCGGCTGCACCTGATCCGGCACCTGCGCGGATGGAACATGAACCTGTATATCTACTCACCGCGCGACGATCCGTATCATCGCTTCCGCTGGGACGCGCCCTATCCGCCGGAGGAGATGGCGCGCTTCGCCGAGCTGGCGGAGGAGGCGCGCCGGCAGGGAGTGCAGTTCGCCTACGCCATCTCGCCGGGCAATAGCTTCCGCCCGCACGACCCCGCGCACCGGCTGGCGCTGTTGGAGAAGCTGCAAGCGTTCATTGAGCTGGGCTGTACCTTCTTCCCCATCTTTTATGACGACCTGGTGGAGAGCTTCGACCCGAACGGCGACGCGGGCGTGCGCCACGCCGAGCTGCAGGCGGAGGTGATGTATGCGCTGGCGGACGGCATCACCGCGCGCTGCCCTGACGCGCGTTTCCTCTTCTGCCCGACCCAGTATATGACGGCGGAGAAGTCGCGCTACCTGTGCCGGCTGCACGAGCTGCTGGACGCGCGCATCGAGACGGTGGTAACCGGCGTGGACCCGGATACGGACACCATTTGCCCGCGTACCTTCTCGGACGAAGGCGCCCAGCGCTATTACGAACACTTCGGCCGGCGGCCCTTCCTGTGGGACAACTTCAATGTGCGTGACAATGCCCTGAACGTGCTGCACTGGAGCCCCTACGCCGGGCGGGGACAGCATCTGGATCAGCTCTGCACGGGCATCGTGCTCAACCCGCAGAACGTGTACCTGCTCAACGTGCCGATCTTCGGCTGCATGGGCGATTACTTCGCCGACCCGCGTGGGTACGATCCACAGGCGTCGATGCGGCGCCATATCACCGCCCTCATGGGCGAGGAAGGCGCGCCCTTCGGCCTGACCCTTTCGCAGTGGTTCACCGCTGAGTGGTTCGCGGCGTCGGGGTCGGGCTTCCTCGCGAGCGAACAGAACCTGCCGGCGCTGGGCGAGGCGCCGGATGCCGCCGTCCTCGACGAGATCCGGCGCATCTGCGCGCCGCTGTGCGACTTCAACCGCCGTTTCAACGCCGCGCTGATGCCGCCGCACGTGGCGGCTATGTTGGTGTGTTTTGCGAACCTGCTGACGGAATACGCGCAGGCCATGGTGGAATTCTGCGATGCGCCGCTGAGCGACAGGTTGCTGGAACGCGTCGCCCGCCCGGAAACCGAGTGCTTCCGCCTGCCGGTCTCGCTGATTGACTACGCGAAGCGGCTGGTCCGGGCGTGAGCGAGTGCAGCTGTCTACTACCTGATCAAGCTGGCGGCGCCGGCCATGCCGGCGGGGGGCCCGGTTCGGAGATATGCTCATGACTGACGAAGCGCTAACGGACGTCCGAACGGAACGCCCGACCCTGCCGCAGATCTTCCTGGCCTTTCTGCGCCTGGGCCTTACCGCGTTCGGCGGGCCGGCGATGGTGGCGTATATCGGCGATATGGCCGTCGGGAAAAAACAGTGGTTGTCCCGGCAGTCGTTCAAGGAAGGGGTCACCGTCGCGCAGACCATCCCCGGCGCGACGGCCATGCAGGCGGCGGCGTATGTGGGGCTGCGGAGCCGCGGAGTGGCCGGCGCGGCGGCGGCGTACCTGGGGTTCGGCTTGCCCGCCTTTCTTTTCATGATGGCGCTCTCCGCGGTCTACGGCGTGACGCACAGCTCGCCGTTCAGCCGGTCGGTGTTCCTGGGGCTGCAGGTGATCGTGGTGGCCATTGTCGCGCGGGCCACCTTCACCTTCGGGCGCACGACGATGAAGGCCTGGCAGGACGCGCTCATCGGGCTGGCCGCGGCGGCCTATCTGGTGCTGGGCGGCAATCCGATGCCGGCCATCGCCATCGGCGCGGCGGCGGGCTTGTTGCTGTACCGGGGCAATGCCGCGCCGGGCGATTCCGGTGAATCACACGATGCGGCCTCGCTGCGGTCCACTACCCGTTCCGTGCTATACATTATTATAATAGCGCTGATCGGGCTCGCTATCCTGCTGCTGTTGCGCCGTCCCCTGTTCGACCTGTCGGCGCTGATGCTCCGTGTCGACCTGTTCGCGTTCGGCGGGGGATTCGGGTCAGTACCGCTCATGCTGCACGAAGTGGTCGGTGTCAAGCACTGGGTGGATACGCGCGTCTTCATGGACGGCATTGCCATGGGACAGGTGACGCCGGGACCGATTGTGATCACCGCCACCTTCATCGGGTATCAGGTGGCCGGGATCGTCGGCGCGCTGCTGGCCACCATTTCCGTGTTCCTCCCCTCTTTCGTGATGCTGACGCTGGTGGTGCCGTATTTCGACCGCATCAAGGCGAATCCCTGGTTCCGGCGCGCCATGCGCGGCATCCTGACCTCGTTCGTGGGACTGCTGCTGGCGGTGACCATCAAATTTGCCCTCGCGGTTCCCTGGTCGCCCCTCTCCGCCCTGCTCGCGTGCGCCGCCTTCACGGCGCTGATGCTGAAGGTCGACGTGCCGTGGGTGGTGGTGCCGGGCGCCGTGCTCTCGGCATTTCTCTTCCGTTGAGCCTGGCCGTTCCCGGCAGGAACAACCGCTGTCATGCCGAAGTACCACCTGACCTTCATCGAAAGGAGGTGAATGACGAATGGCCACTAAAGCTGAAACCACCAAGACGACCGAAGCTGCTCCCAAAAAGCGCTGCGGGTGCGGATGTGGAAGTAAAAAAGAGAAGAAGTGACGGACACTCCCCCGGACGGACAATCCGGGGGAATTTTCTTTTTGAACATAAGCGCGGACACAGCGGGTAAAACTCACCTGGATACAATAGCACTGTGTAGTGTATAATTATGTAGTAATAGAAAGAAGGGCATTTCCCGTGAAACGTATCGACATTCCGGTGGAAGGCATGCACTGCGCGAGCTGCGCGATGAACATCGAGCGGCGGTTGAACCGCGAGCCCGGCGTGGTCGTCGCGAACGTCAACTACGCCAACCAGGCTGCCACCGTCGAATTTGACGAACACCAATCGAATATCGCTGCCCTGATCGCCGCGGTCGAGGACGCCGGGTATGAAGTCTCCGTGCTGGAGACGACCTTCCCGGTGGAAGGCATGACCTGCGCGTCCTGCGTGGCGCGGGTGGAGAAGGCGCTGCAGCGCGTGCCGGGTGTGGTGAACGCCGCGGTGAACCTGGCGACGAACCAGGCCACGGTGGGCTACCTGGCCAGCGTAGCGGCGCCGGAGGATCTGCATCAGGCCGTGCGTGATGCCGGCTACGACGTGCCGGTGGAGCCGCAGCCGGAGACAGTGGGCATCCCCGCGGAGCAGGTGGATTACCAGCGGCAGCGGGCCGCGCGCGAGTTGGCCGTGCTGCGCCGCGACCTGTGGATCGCCGGCGTGCTGGGCGCGTTCGTGCTGGTCATCAGCCACGTGGAAGTCTTCATTGGCGTATTCTCTCGCGTGCTGATTTCGCCGGTGGCGTGGCTACTGCTGCTGCTGGCTTCCGTCGTGCAGTTCGGCCCGGGCTGGCGTTTTTACGTGGGCGCATGGAAAGGCCTGAAGCACGCCACGGCGGACATGAATACCCTCATCGCGCTGGGCACCACCGCGGCGTGGGGTTACAGTGCCGCGGTCGTCTTCTTCCCGGGGCTGTTCGTGCGGGCGGGAGCGGCCGGCATGACGCCCAACATCATTCACCTGCTCTATTTCGACACCTCGGTGGTTATCATCGCCCTTATCCTGTTGGGCCGCTATTTTGAAGCGCGCGCGCGCAGCCACACCTCGGATGCCATCCGCAAGCTGATGGGGCTGCAGGCGAAAACCGCGCGCGTGCTGCGCAACGGCCAGCCGGTGGAGATTCCCATCACGCAGGTGCAGCCCGGCGACCTGGTGCAGGTGCGCCCGGGCGAAAAGGTGCCGGTGGACGGCACGGTGACCGACGGCGGGTCGGCGGTGGACGAATCGATGCTGACCGGCGAATCGCTGCCGGTGGAGAAGCATCCCGGCGACGCCGTCATCGGCGCCACACTCAACCGCACCGGCACGTTCATCTTCCGCGCCGAGCGGGTGGGGAAAGAGACAGTGCTGGCGCAGATCATCCGGCTGGTCGAGCAGGCGCAGGGCACCAAGGCGCCCATCCAGCGGCTGGCGGATGTGGTGGCGGGCATTTTCGTCCCCATCGTGCTCGGTCTCTCCCTGGTCACACTGATTATCTGGCTGCTGGCGCCGGGAGCGACGCTGACCACCGCGCTGCTGCATTTCGTGGCGGTGCTCATCATCGCCTGCCCGTGCGCGCTGGGGCTGGCCACGCCCACCGCCATCATGGTTGGCACGGGCCGTGCGGCGGAGGCGGGCATCCTCATCAAAGGCGGCGAGGTGCTGGAGCGCGCTCACGCGCTGACGACCATCGTGCTCGACAAAACCGGCACCCTCACCCATGGCCGGCCGGTGGTGACCGAGATCATCGCGCTGGATATTCCCGAAATCGAGCTGCTCCGCCTGGCGGCAGCGGCCGAAGTGGGATCGGAGCATCCGCTCGGTGACGCGGTGGTGCGCGCGGCGCAGGACCGCGAGCTGCAACTGCCGCCGGCGACGGAGTTCGAGGCCATCCCCGGGCAAGGCATACAGGCGGTGGTGGATGGGCGCCGGCTGCTGCTGGGGAATGCGCGATTCTTCGAACTGCGTGGAATCGACCTGGAGCAACTGGCAGGTCGCGACGCGCAACTGCTCGACGCCGGCAACACGCCGCTTTACATGGCGGTCGACGGGCGACTGGCCGGCATCATCGCGGTGGCAGACACGGTGCGGCCCAATGCGATTATCGCCGTGCGCCGGCTGAAACAACTGGGGTTGACCACCGTCATGCTCACCGGCGACCACCAGCGGGTGGCAGAGGCCATCGCTGCCCAGGTGGGGGTGGATCGCGTGATTGCCGAGGTGCTGCCGCAGCACAAAGCGGAAGAGGTGAAGCGGCTGCAGCAGGAAGGCGCGGTGGTGGCCATGGTGGGCGACGGCATCAACGACGCGCCCGCGCTGGCGCAGGCGGACATCGGCATCGCGGTAGGGAGCGGCACCGACGTAGCGCTGGAAGCCTCCGACATCACCCTCATCGGCGACGACCTGACCGGCGTGGTGGTGGGCATCGACCTGAGCCGCCGCACACTGCGCACCATCCGGCAAAATCTGTTCTGGGCATTCTTCTACAACGTGCTGGGCATCCCCATCGCCGCCGGCGTGCTGGCCCCGGTCGGCATCGTCCTCTCGCCCATGCTGGCCGCGCTGGCGATGGCCTTCAGCTCCGTCTTCGTGGTGAGCAACTCGCTGCGCCTGCGGCGCTACCAGCCGCCGAGTGACCAGGCCGCGCCCTAACCAAGCTTTCCCAACGAAGGCAGGGAGGGCGACAGGCGCAGATGCGAACAGCAATCGGTATTGACCGTACCCCTGATTGTAGCGGGTCGTCACGTGTATTCAGCTTTTCAGGTATAGCGCTCAGTCCGGAGGTTGAGTAGGCAGGAGAGCCTCGCGATTCTTTCCATCACACTCGCGCTGTATCGAAACCACCGCGGATATTGACAGGCTTACCCATTACCGCGGTGGTTTCGATACGGCGCGAGAGTGATGGAAAGAATCGGGAGGCTCTCCTGCCTACTCAACCACCGGACTGAATGCATACCCACAGATCAAAGGTTCATCGTGACGACCCGCTACACCTGATGATTATTTAACGTTTCCTTAATCTACTGTGTGTTTAAAATAAAGTAAAATCGGGTTAAATTTAATCAATAATCAGTGCCCTGCGGATGAACCATGCCAGGCTTAGCTCGCTACCCACAAATAACCATAATCAACAATTGATCGGTAATATAGAAAATATCTTTGCTTTGAGAAACAGGTATTGTGCCTGAAAATACGGAAAACAACCCTTTGACACCGCAAACTACCGCACATAGCCGCAAATTGAGTGTGAAAGGTGACATCCGTTTCCTTTAATCCCTTTATCCCCGTCCGTGATTGTGAGTGCAATCACGGAGGAGCAGCAATTTTTTACATTGACGAATTAAATAATGACTTTTAGCATTGTCAAACGCTGATATAGCTGATATACTTATCAGAACGGTAAATATACGGCACAAAAACGTACGGGAAAGGCCTTCGGCGCCGAGCAAATATGGGGTGAGTGGAACTGCGGGCACGCTTTGTGCATTCTTTCACGTACCACCATTCGTACCCCGGCCGGCTGATCCCGTCGTTGCAGTACATTGTTTGAGTATCAGCACATGCCAGATCGCAAACACAGCGGCCATCATTCTGTCAGCATCGTTTCGGATAAGCCCGGAACGTGCGGTCGCGTGCATCGCTTCCGGTCATCGGTCACGGCACCACTTACCGCCGGCGCTGTGCGATCCGTCATCTCCACGTTCGTTTACCTGTTAGCAGCCTCTCTTCTGCAGGAGTGTCTCTATGACTAATCAGCAACACCGGTTCCCTGTATCGATTTTCCTGACCTTGATTTGCATCGCTGGACTTACGGGCCTTTACCTGCTCGGTACCGTCCGGGGGCAAGCAGAGGCGCCAAAGGCCAAACCGGCCGCGACTTTCGTGGGTAGCGAGACCTGCGCCACGTGCCATGATGAAATGATGGGACAGGTGAAAAAGTCACCCCATGGGTTGGCCATGATCGCCGTTGAAGCCAAAAAGAGCGGGCACGTCTGCGAGGGGTGCCATGGGCCCGGCTCCCTGCACGCCGATGATCCCTCGGCGGAGACCGCCGCGCCGCTGCTCAAAACGGCGAAGACGGGAGCAGGCTGTTTCCAGTGCCACGACAAGAAGCTCTCCCGCACCGACTGGCGGCGCTCGCCGCACTCCCGGCTGGACCTGACCTGCATGGAGTGCCATGGACAGGAGCGAACGGCAGCCACGCCGCCCAAAGCCACGATGGCCAATGCACCGGAGACGGAAAAGCCGGCCGAGGGACAGGAAACCGCGCCGGGATACGATCACGCCGCCTTCACGCGCGTCCCGTCGTCCCAGGCCTGTTTCACGTGCCATACCGAGAAGCGCGCCGAGTTCTCGCTGCCGTCGCATCATCCCGTGCTGGAGAAGCGCATCAGTTGTGCCGATTGCCACAATCCGCATGCCCCGATGAGCAGGAAGTTGGAGTATGACGTGTGCGCCAAGTGCCACCTCGGACAGCGCGGGCCGCACCTCTTCGAACACGGCGCCATCTCCACCGACGGGTTGACCGACGCCTGTCTGAGTTGTCACCGGCCGCACGGTTCGCCGAATGAGCGCATGCTGAAGTTGACCAACCGTGGTCTCTGCCTGCAGTGCCATGCGAACCGGGCTACCCACTTCGTGGGACGCAATTGCCTCGACTGTCATCAAGCCGTGCATGGCTCGAATACCAGTCCCTTGTTGTTCCAAAACTAACTGCCCGACGTCGTATCACGGGTCATCCGACACGGAGGATTACATGTATAACCGATTTCAGCATGGGGTAGCTCTTATCCTCGTCGCGGGCCTGTCCGCGCTGGCCTACGCGCTTCCGGTGCCGTCGCCGTCAACCGGCGCCACTTCGCCGCTGCAGGTGACGGTGGGCGTCGCCGGGGCCGATCTGAGCGTGAGCGGCAACGAACAGCGCTATGAACAGTATGTCACCCCGCCGGAAGGCATCTACCTGAATTTATTGCGCCTGCAGTATCTGTCGCCGACGGGCCGGATACTGATCGACGCCGCCGGGCACAACCTTGGTGAATTGTCCGCCAATGCCGACGCCTGGGTCGCCCTTGACGGCAATACCGCAGTCGTGACCGGGCAGGAGCGGAACTCCCGCTTCTTCCGCGACTGGTCGGCCACGGATGAGCCGTTTAAACGGCATGACGGCGCATACAACCTCCTGGTTCCCGTCGGCCCCGGTGCTTTCAATGTCTCATATACCACGACGTCGCTCGCCCAGCAAGGCGCCGACCCGGAAGAGGATTGGAATCGCCATGAAGCGGGCATCGGCTACACGGCCGATATCAACAACTGGCAGGCCGGTGCGGGATTCGACCGTGAATCGTTCAACTTCGATGCCGGCACGCAGTTCAGCGGCGACACGCAGACCTTGCGGTTCTCCTTCAGCCCGCCGACTACCGATCGCACCTCGCTCGAAGCCTCCGGCGCCTTGCTGCAAACGTCGTTCGACGATTACGGCGGCGTGCAGCACGGCAATCAGTTCGATCTGCGCGGCGTGCAGATGCTGAATTCCGATCTGTCGTTGATCGGCGATCTGACGCGCCACGAGATCACCGACAACATCACCATGAACACCTACGTCAAGCGGGATCTGGGGGGCGATTTGCGTGCCGAATACCGGGGCTTGCCCAACACCACAATCGAGGTTGGCGGCATCCGGCATCGCTATGATTACGTGGACCGCTTGCAGACGGCCATCATCCCCGTTGATCAGAACGGCTATTTCGCCCGCGGCACCACGCGGCTGAGCCGGCAGGTGAAACTCCGTCTCCAGCAGACGCGTCTGTGGACGGATAATCAGCCGGTCGCTCTCGACATCAACGGTCAGCCGATGGGCTCCCTGGTCTGGTCCGCGAAAAACGACACGCTGGCGGAGCTGACCTATGCGCGCAACTGGCGGTCCGGGCTCACCGGACAATACCGCAAATTGCGCTGGTCGAACGACGACTTCTCCACCAACAACGCCATGATTTCGAGCGGCCTGACGGCCTGGTGGCTGCCGCGCGATACCCTCACGCTGTATGCGACGTACCTGCGCCAGAAATTCAACCTGCACGGCATTACCCTCGACACCGGGCAATATATCACCGACGACGAAACCTTCGTCTACGGGGCAAGCTATCAGGCCTCCCCACGATGGCTGATAAACCTTGCGCTGACCGATGTCGATGCGCGCGGCGCGACCGGGGTAGATCTCCGCAACCTGTGGCTCGGTACAGCGTATACATTAAAGGGAGGCGCCCAATTGGAGCTGCGCACCGCGCTTGGCGATTTCAATACGTCTGATGAAGCGCCGCTGTTGAATTACGATAACCGCTGGTTCGAGCTGGGCGTGTCGAAGATCATCTTTTAGCATGATCGCATACCGGACCCGGAGCGAGCCGGGTGCATGGACAGTGATGATTGTTCCCTGGTCCTTGACCAGATTGTGCATAGCGTGTAGGCGAAATTCAAGAAGATCGGAGGGAATGTACCGATGAAGAAGGATTGGAAACTGCAGGGGTGGCTCATCCCTGGCCTGGTAGGCATGCTGTTCGTCGCGATCATTACCGTAGCGCTGGCGGTAGCTCCCGCACTTCCGGAGTATATGAAGACCGCGACCTACATCACGTCCGCCAAGTGCAAAATGTGCCATAAGGCCACCTTCACCAACTGGTCGACCACCCAGCATGCCAAAAATGCTGACACCTGCCCGTGGGAAGCGGACAAGGCTAAGCCGGGAACGCCGACCCCGGAGATGGCGGCGCGCTATACGACCGGCTATGATCCGGTCGCCAAAACCTGGGCCGAGAAGGGCACGGCGTGCGAAGCCTGCCACGGACCGGGCAGCGAGCACATGAAGGCCAGCAAGGATGAGCGCAAGGCGAAGATTCGTGTCGCAACGCAACTGGAGACTCCGGCCGCGCAGGCATCGGTCTGCGGCCAGTGTCACGGGCAGTTCTCGATCGGCGACAAGCGCTTTGCCGCGGGGTACAAGCCGGGCATGGATTTGCTGGCGATGGATGGCTTCAAACTGGATGACGTGAAACCGGGCACCAAGCTGGAACAGCTCAATGAGCTCGTTACCAGCGAGCACTGGAAGCAAGGCGTCGTCTGCACATCATGCCATCTTGCCCATCCCGATAAGGCCAACGAGCACTTGCTGAAAGCGCCGGTGGTCGAGCTCTGCACCGGCTGCCATAAGGACAAGACGATGGCGGCGCACGCTCCCACCGCAAAGGACGGGGATACCTGCGCGACCTGCCATATGCCCGACGGCATGCATACCTTTACCGAGCCGAAATAATGTCCTGCACGGGAAACCGGTTGCTGTCACAGCCGGCAGCCGGTTTCCGAAATCATTCTGCGGCGATAGCATCGCGGCAGTCATGACAATACACTGACACAGCAACCGGCCAGGCGTGAAGAGAGCATGCGATGCAGGGCAGACATCCCTGACGAGTCTCTTCCCTCCGATGCTCGCGGGGCTTGCTTTCCCACTCTACCGGTTGCCACGGGAGAACGGGAGTACAGTATGATTCAATCTGGTGTTGTTCCACTGAAACGAGGGCATTTCACGCTCCTCGTAGCTGCTGCCGTAGTAATCGCGTTGGCGTTGGCCGGCTGCGACAGCAATACAACTTTTGTGCCGGTCAGCGATCCCAGTACCACCGTCGCGACCTACGTCGGCAATGACGTCACGACCGATGGTACCGGCACCTGCGCCTCCTGTCACAACGATATTTCTAAGGAATATTTTCCTGTTGCGACGGGCCATGGCATGAACTTCATCCCCTTACGCCAGTCACCGAGCAACGCTGGCTGCGCGCCTTGCCATTCGACGGGCTTTCAGAAGCCGTCCGGCTTCGTGAATATGGCCACCATGCCGCAACTCGCCAACATCCAGTGTGAAGAGTGTCACGGACCGGCCAGCAAGCATGTGGCCAATCCCTCCGCGAGCAATATCTCGAAGGTGCCGGATGCCAAAAATACCTGCTGGAATTGCCACGCAAGCCCGTATCGGCTGATGGAGACGAATCCCGGAGCGAAGACCGATGCCGATCTGTATGGCGCCAAACCGCCGACGAGCGTGCATCTCTATCAGGCGCCATTGCTGGCGGGCGTGTTGGGGTATAATCGCACCGGCGAGCCAGGTCCCCACGCATTTGTCGAAAATACCTGCGCGACCTGCCACATGCAGCCGAAAGAAGTGGCGAATACCAGTGGCGTAGGCACGCACGTGGCGCACGATCCCACCTGGCCGCAGGTGGACTTTAATGCCTGCACGTCCTGCCATGCCGACGGGGAGCAACTCGTCGAGGAGGAGCAAGCCGATATCACGGCCAAGCTCATCACGCTGGGCGGGGAAGACCCGGCAAATCCCGGCAAGCCCAGTCCCACCGCCAGCGGCGGCCTGCTGGGCGCCTTCGCGACCGCCAACAGCATCGATCCGACCGGCAACGCGAATCCGGACAGCGCCGCCATGAAAGCGTATAAGGGTGCGAAATACAACTACTTCTACGTCAATGGCGAAGGAAGCATGGGTGTCCATAATCCGGACTTTGCCAAGCGCATGCTTGATGACGCGATTACGTTGATGACCCCCGCACCCTGACGAGAGTGAGGCAATTCAACCGCAGCAATGCCGCGGGCGCCCGGCCAAACCGGACGCCCGCGGTATTTTTATTAGAGTGAGGTAGGTGCCACCGTGCAAGGCAACCGGTTATGCGATGATGTCGTGTGCCGGATTTATTCACGCAGCCACGCTGCCGCCTCCGGCGCGTGATAGGTGAGGATAATATCCGCGCCGGCGCGCTTGATGCCGGTGAGGATCTCCATTACGGTGCGGCGCTCGTCGATCCAGCCGTTGGCCGCGGCAGCCTTCACCATACTGTATTCGCCGCTCACGTTATAGGCGGCCAGGGGCACGTCCGCGATCTCCCGCACGGCGCCGATGATGTCAAGGTAGGGCAGGGCCGGCTTGACCATCACGATGTCCGCCCCTTCGTCGAGATCGGCGGTCACCTCGCGCAGCGCCTCGCGGCGGTTGGGCGGGTCCATCTGGTAGCCGCGCCGGTCGCCGAACTGCGGCGCGGAATCAGCCGCCTCGCGAAACGGGCCGTAAAAAGCTGAGGCATACTTTGCCGCGTAGCTCATGATCGGGGTGTCGCAGAAATCCGCTTCATCCAGCGCCTGCCGGATGGCGGCGATGCGCCCATCCATCATGTCGGAGGGCGCGATGATGTCCGCCCCCGCCCGCGCGTGCGAAAGGGCCACCTCCTGCAGGCGCCCCAGCGTCAGGTCGTTGTGCACCTCGCCCGCGGGCGTCAGGATGCCGCAGTGCCCATGGCTGGTATATTCGCACAGGCAGACGTCGGTAACGATACAGAGATCGGGCAGGGCGCGCTTGAGCGCCTCGCAGGCGCGCTGCACGGCCCCGTGAGCCGCGGAGGCTTCCGTGCCCGTCGCGTCCTTCTCCTCCGGGATGCCGAACAGCAGCACCGCGGGTATGCCGAGATCGACGACGCGGCGGCATTCCTCGACCAGCAGCTCGACCGACCAGCGAAACTGTCCCGGCATTGCGCTGATGGGCGCCTTCACGCCCATGCCCGGCTCTACGAAGAGCGGAAAGACGAAATTATCGACGGAAACGCGCGTCTCCCGCACCATTCGCCGGATCGTTTCCGTGCGGCGCAAGCGGCGGCCGCGAAAGAAATCGTTCATCATTATTCCTCGTCAATCGTTAATAGTCAGTAGTGAGTAGTCATCAGTGATAAGTAATAAGTGTCTGTCCGGTGGTTGAGTAGGCAGGAGAGCGTAATCGTATCTTTTCATAGCTCTCGCGCCGTATCGAAACCACCGCTTCAATAGTGCCCGTTCACGCAAGGTTTCCCTAAAGCCACGGTGGTTTCGATACGGCGCGGAAGCGATGGAAAGATGCGTAGACGCTTTCCTGCCTACTCAACCACCGGACTGACCTTATTCACTTATTACTTATCACTACGTCCTCTGAAAATACTCCACCAGCGCCTCCACCAGCGCGGGGATATTGAAGACCTTCGCCTCGATATCCACCGTCAGCCCCTCCTCGCGGGCAGTCTGCGCGGTGACGGGGCCAATGCAGGCAATTACCGGGCCGGCAATCTCACCCGGAAAGCGCTGGCGGAAATACCGAACCGTGGAGGCACTGGTGAAAGTGATGGCATCGATCTGCGCGAGATCGACCGGCTCACCCTCTTCCGCCACCGTGCGATAGATCGGAATGATATCCACATCAGCGCCTTTGGCCGACAATGTCTCCGGCAGCACGTCGCGCGCCTCCTCCGCCCGCGCGATAACGATGCGCTGCCCCTGCGGGTCGGGGAATTCCGCGGCCATGGTCTCCGCTACGAAGCGGCTGGGGGTGAAATCAACGCGTAGGCCATGCTCGCGCAGGCCCTCCGCGGTGGCGGAGCCGATGGCGGCGATCTTCGCCGAGCCGAGGGCGCGGATATCCTTGCCTTGTGCCTCGAGCTGACCGAGCAGGCTTAGCAGACCGTTGGCGGAGGTGAATACCAGCCAATCAGCCTTCAATAGCCGCTCGACAAGGTTCTCCGCGGGCGGCAGCGGCTCAATGCGGATGACCGGGTATTCCACCGGTTGCGCGCCTTGCGCCGCCAACCGGCTCGCCAGCTCGCTGGCCTGCTCACGCGAGCGGGTGACCAGAATGCGCTTGCCGAACAACGGCCGCGTTTCGAACCAGTTGAGCATCTCACGCAGGCTTACCACCTCGCCGACCACGGTGATGGCCGGCGATTTGATACCTGCCTCCTTCGCGCGCACGGCGATATCCGCCAGTGTGCCGACCACCGTGCGCTGCTGCAGCGTGGTGCCCTGCTGGATCACCGCGGCCGGCGTTTCCGGATGGCGGCCATGCTCAATAAGCCGCTCGGTAATGGTCGGCAGATTGGACAGGCCCATCAGGAACACCAGCGTGTCCGCGCCGTTGGCGATGCCGCGCCAGTCCATGGTGGATTCCGTCTTGTCGGCGTCCTCGTGCCCGGTGATGACCGCGAAGGACGAGGCGCAACGGCGGTCGGTGACCGGAATGCCCGCGTAGGCCGGCACCGCAATAGACGACGTCACACCCGGCACGATGACAAAGGGGATGCCTCGCTCGCGCAGGTACGCCGCCTCTTCCCCGCCGCGGCCGAAGACGAAGGGGTCGCCGCCCTTCAACCGGCACACGAGCTTGCCGGCCGCGCCGTGGTAGGCGAGGATCTCGTTGATCTCGTCCTGCGTCTTCGTGTGTTGCGAAGAGGCTTTCCCCACGTAGACACGCTCGGCCTCCGGTTTCGCAAGGGACAGCAGCGCGTCGCTGGCCAACCGGTCGTAGACGACCACCTCAGCCGCGGCGAGAGCTTCGGCGCCGGCGCGCGTGAGCAGCCCGGGATCGCCGGGGCCGGCGCCGACCAGGTAAACGAGGCCGGGCTTTGCCGTTGTATGATGACCTTGATTCATGCGATAATCTTTCCGCTTTGCATTTCGTCTATAGTGTAAAGCACGCTCACATCGCTGTCCAGAGTTTCCTGGACGGCAGGTAATAATTCTCTTACCCGGAAGATAAGTAATTAATGTTTTGATGCCTGATTGAGAACGGGTATCTTTAATGTGAAACGAATTATGCACGGGCCCTCTCCCCCCGACCCCCTCCCCCAATGCTGGGGGAGGGGGAGTGACGGAGATTGATAATGAGATGATATCGTTATCACAACGAGCCATCTCCCCCTCCCCCAGCATTGGGGGAGGGGGTCGGGGGGAGAGGGCCCGTGTCCAGTTCCAGTAAGGAGACATCATGGCGCCAGCACGACCGTATACGAACTTTTCCCGCTCGCAGGAGATCTTCGGGCAGGCGGTGGAACTCATTCCGGGCGGGGTGAACAGCCCGGTGCGCGCGTTCAAATCGGTGGGCGGCACGCCGGTGGCGATCGCGCGCGGCAGCGGCAGCCGCGTGTGGGATGAGGACGGCAATGAATATATCGACTACATAGGCTCCTGGGGGCCGCTCGTCCTCGGCCACGCGCCGCAGCCGGTGGTGGAGACCATCTGCGCCACCGCGGCGCTGGGCACCAGCTTCGGCGCCCTTACCGCCCGGGAAGTCGAGTTCGCGCGGACGCTCTGTGGCGCGCTGCCGGCGCTGGAGATGGTGCGGCTGGTGAGCTCCGGCACCGAGGCGGTGATGAGCGCGATCCGGCTGGCGCGCGGGGCGACGCAGCGCAGTCTTGTCATCAAATTCGAAGGCGGTTATCACGGGCACAGCGACGGCCTGCTGGCGAAAGCCGGCTCGGGTGTCGCCACCCAGGGCATTCCCGGCAGCCCGGGAGTGCCGGATGAATTTGCGGCGCTGACGCTGACTATCCCGTTCAACGATCTCGACGCCCTGCGTCAGGTACTCGACTCCCGCGGTAGTGATGTGGCGTGCCTTATTGGCGAGCCGGTGCCGGCCAATATGGGTGTGGTGCCGCCGGAGCCGGACTACTGGCAGGAAGCGCGTAAGTTGCTGACGGACGCCGGCGCGCTGCTCATCTTCGATGAAGTCATTACCGGTTTCCGCCTGGGGTGGCACGGCGCGCAGGGATTGCTGGGCGTGACGCCCGATCTGTGCACGCTGGGTAAAATTATCGGCGGCGGGCTGCCGGTCGGCGCCTACGGCGGGCGAAAAGAGCTGATGCGGCAGATGGCGCCGGAAGGACCGATCTATCAGGCGGGGACGCTGTCCGGCAACCCGCTGGCGGTGGCCGCGGGGCAGGCGACGCTCAATATATTAAGGGCAGAGAATCCATATCCGCGCATCGACCGCCTGGGCGCCATGTTGGCGGACGGCTTGCGTGACGCGGCCCGCGACGCCGGCGTGCCGGTCACCGTGAACCAGTCGGGCTCGATGCTGACAGTATTCTTCACCGCCAGCCCGGTCACGGGTTGGGAATCGGCGGCGAAAGCCGACACGAAACAGTATGCCGCCTATTTTCGCGCTTGCTTGCGCAACGGCGTGATGCTGGCGCCCAGCCAGTTCGAGGCAGCGTTCGTTTCCGCCGCACACACGGAGGCAGATATCGCGGAAACGATCGAGCGGGCGCGCGGCGCGTTCAAAGAAGCGGCCGGGGACTGACCCCGAATTTAACGCCGGTAGGCAGATGAAGATTTCCGGCAGAAGGTCAGTTCCCACAAACAGGTAACCCTGCCTGAATGGGGGAACTGACTCTCAGCCGAGTGAAAAAATTGGTCACGAGTGGAAATGTGAGGTCAGTCCCCGAAACAATTTGTAGGAGCATACATGGCAAGTTGTAAGATACGTCTGGGTACCCGCGGCAGCAAGCTGGCGACCACGCAATCCGGAGGGATCGCCGAACAATTGACCGCGCTCGGTTGCCAGGTGGAGATGATCATCATCAAAACCACCGGCGATCGTTTCCCCGAGCGGCCTGTCGATAAATTCAGCGGCAAGGGCGTGTTCGTGGCGGAGATCGAGCAGGCTCTGCTGCGCGGCGAAGTAGACCTGGCGGTGCACAGCCTGAAGGACCTGCCTGGCGAGATGACGCCCGGCCTGGTGCTGGCGGCAACGCCGGTGCGCGAGGACCCGCGCGACGCTCTGATTGGCCGCGTGGCGCCGACGCTGGCAGAGCTGCCGTCCGGCGCGCGCGTGGGCACCTCCAGCTTGCGCCGGCGCGCGCAATTGCTCGCCCTGCGCTCTGATCTGGAGATGCTGGAGATGCGCGGCAACGTGGATACCCGCCTGCGCAAGCTGGACGAAGGGCAATACGATGCCATTTGCCTGGCGGCGGCCGGTCTGCGCCGTCTGGGATTAGCCGGGCGGATCACCGAGTATTTCGACATCAAAGCCGTGCTGCCCGCGGCAGGCCAGGGGTCGTTGGCGCTGCAGACGCGCGAAGGCGATGCGAAGACGCGCGCCGCGGTGGCCCCGTTGCATGATGAAGCGACCGGCCTGGCGGTACGCGCCGAGCGCGCCGTGCTGGCCGCCCTGGGCGGCGGTTGCCAGCTCCCGCTGGGCGTGTTTGCCGTCGTGGGTGATGGCCGCGTCGCTATCCGCGCCATGTTGAGCAGCCTGGACGGCGCCACCCTCATCCGCGCTGAAGGCGAAGGCGCCTCGCCGGAAGAGACGGGCCTGCAGGTCGCCCGCGCGCTGTGGGAACGCGGCAAGCACCTATTCCCGGGACACGAAGTGCCACTGGCGCCATGACCGCGAGATACGCTGGCTCGCAAACGGCAACAGAAAAGCCGGAGCCCGGCGATTGCTCGCCGGGCTCCGTGGTGTGACTGACTGTTCAGGTTCACCGGTCGGGCATCAATAGTTGCCTACCCAGTAACCCCAGGTGAACAGCGGTCCGGGATACAGACCGAGCTTCATCAGGTTTCCTGTCTGCAATGCGGCCTGGATGTTGAGCACTCCCGTGGCGGCTTCCGAGCCGGCAACGGCCACATTCAACGTGCGCTTCCACGGCCAGGTGGACTCAGCTTGCGACGGCATCACCCAGCGGAACTTTTTGCTGGTGCGCGGCCAGATCGCATCCTTGCCGTCGGTGCCCATGCCCTGGAGGCCGACGACGACGACGCGGTCAGGATCCGCGAACGCGGTCGAGCAGTAACCAATGCCATACGGATCGTTGGCGACCTTCTCGACCATCTCCGCGTCATCGGCCACTTCAAGCGAGTCGGTGCCCCAACTGGTGTTGCCGATCACGTTCTTGATGTAGTCGTTGGTTGTGCAGTTGGCATCGGGCATGTGGTAGACCTGTACGGTGTTCTGCTCGAAGCCGCGATTGAACATCGTGGCGATAATCGCGGTGCGCACGATGAAGGTGCTGTTTGTCATCGACGGCCAGGGCAGCAGCGTGGCGGAATTGTTAGGATTGGTATTCACGCCGGGGATCTTGCAGCCTTTGGCCACAATGACGCAGACGCCGTCAACGGCGATGGCGGACGTGGAATTCGCCCCGGGTCCCTGGCTGGCAACGCCCCACACCCAACCGGTGCTCGGGCGGCCCGCGGTGTATTTCTGGCCCTTGAAGCCGTTGGTGTAGTAGCTGCCGGCATACATTCCGGCGGCGGCCATCAAGAACGGGCGGGTGGCATACTCACCACCGATGATGACGTTGTCGGTGCCGGCGATGTCGCAACTGTTGGGCATGCAGGCAGTCGGGTTGTCGATCAGGCCGAGCGGCGCCGCATGGTACAGCGCGCGAACCGCGCCATTGCCCTCGTCGCCCTTGTTGATGGCGCCCTGGAAGTACTTGGCATGGCCATCAGCGAAGCCCACGATGAGCCCTTTGCTGTGGCGGGTTGCCGGCTCGGAGCCGATGTCCGCAAGGGCCATCGCGGCGCCGCCGCCGATGACGCGGCTGGCGGGATACGCCTGGGAGGGGCCGGCATCAGCGAGCACGCCGACTTCGGACGGAGAGATCACCTGGGATTCTTTCACCCCGGTGCCATCTTCGCGCACCATCAGGCCGGACAGTGCATAGCTGACCACGCCGTCACCGGTGGTGTCGGACGGGCACTGGAACATCTGGGTGCTGCTGCCCAGATACGAGGCAATCTTGCTGACCCAGCCGGAGCCATCGACGCCCGGATACTGTGAATTATTATCCTGGGAGTACATCTGGATGGCGAGGGCCAACTGCTTGACGTTGCTGGTGCACTGGGTCTGGCGCGCCTTTTCGCGGGCTTTGGCGAAGACCGGGAAGAGGATCGAGGCCAGAATCGCGATAATCGCGATGACGACCAGCAGCTCGATCAGCGTGAAACCACGCTTAGTTGGGGAACGCATTATGGGTCTCCTTTCGATCTGATGCGGAAAACCTCAATAGCTGAGGTGGAAATATGCCCTGTTCCTCCATCGACGCGACCGGACCCATCGATGGGACGATAACTGAGGGGAATCAGGTTACCGGGGATATAATAACGTTGCCAAACAAAATAATTATAGCGGGAAAGTCGTGATCGTGGGCTGACTTGGAGGGAGCGAATAATTAAGAAATGATTAAGAATAGCGGACAGAGCGTCAAACAGGTGTGGAAGCGCCGTCGGGAGCGCCGGGTGGATCGGTAGCGTAAGCCTGTGCGCCGGCACGCAAAAACACGTTGTTTAATCGCGACAGTATGAGACCAAAGCCGGATTCATCCGGCGTCTTATACTAGCCCGGTCCTTTGAGAACCGGGGCGGGTCGTCGGGTGAGAAGACAGGTATTGGGTTGGGGGTGAAGCCCACCTCAGTATACCATGCTCGTCTTTTTGAACTCGCGGAGGGAGAAGAGGATATCGTAGTCGGTCAGGCCGGCGTCGGCGGCGATGCCGGCGGCGACGGCGCGGCAGGCCGCCTCGGTCTGCCCGTGGATCATGGCGAAGAGGTTATACGGCCAGTCGGGCAGGCGCGGGCGCTCATAGCAGTGGCTGACTTCCGGCCGGCGCGTCATGATCGCACTGACGCGCTCAACCTGGTCGGCCGGCACGTTCCATACCGACATCCCGTTGGCCGTGAAGCCGGCATCCCGGTGCTTGAGCACGGCGCCCAGGCGGCGCATCGTGCCGGTCTCCTGATAATGCCGCAGGCGCGCGAGCAGATCATCGCGCGTGATACCGAGCTCCGCGGCGATGACGCCGAAGGGGTCAAGAGACTCTCCCAGGTCGCCGCACAGGCGGGTAATGATCCGGCGATCCAGCTCATCCAGCATGAGAGTGCCCTTCCTGAAACTTGAAGTCCACCTGAATTTTGTAGGTATGCAGCGCCGGCAATGAATGCACAGCCTGCACTCCCGGAACTTGCCGAACGGTGTCGAGAATCTCGTCCATACGCGCCGGGTTCTCGGCAATGACGGTGAACCACAGGTTGTAGCTCGCGGCGCGCTGGTAATTATGCGTCACCTCGGGGAAGGCGCCGGCCACCGCGGCGGCCGCCTCCAGGCTGTCCGGCGCCACGCGGGCAGCGACCAGCGTGCTGATATAGCCCAGCTTGTCCGCGACGAAGGAGCCACCGATCCGGCGGATGATGCCGCGCCGGCGCAGCTCCGCCACCGTCGCGCGCGCCTCCTCGCGCGTGCAGCCCACCGCGGCGCCGATCTCGGCATACGGGTCCGTGCTGATGGGGAAAGCGGACTGGATTATCTCCAGGATGGTTTTTTCAACGGATGACAGTTCAGCGCTCATGGGGCCACCCCGCTTTCCAGCTTCGGCGGCACGTAAGGGCAATCCGGCTCTTCCGCCTGGATGTCGCCGGTGTAGGCGTAGGCGCGGGCGCGGCAGCCCTGGCACACGAAGCGGTAGCCACAGGCGCCGCACTTGCCGGTCAGCAGGTTCGGGTCGCGCAGGGCGCCAAAAGTCTCCGACTCGCGCCAGATCTCGCCCAACTTCTTTTCGCGCACGTTGCCGACCACCACCGGCAGGTAGCCGCACGGCTGCACTTCGCCGATGCGCGAGATGAAGCACACCCCGGAGCCGGCCAGGCAGCCGCGTGTGACCGCGTGCAGGCCATGCCCGCCTTCCGGCAGCGCGATGCCTTTGCGCTTCGACACCTCGCGCATGATACGGAAATACATCGGCGCGCAAGTGGCTTTGATCTGCAACCGCCCCTGCAGCTCGATCGATTTCTCGAACAGCCACTCCAGTTTTTCCTCGGTCTCGCGCGGGGAGAGGCGGGTGCTCTCGTCGATTTCCGCACCGCAGCCGACCGGCACCAGCATGAAGACGTGGAAGGCATCGGCGCCGCGGTCGAGCATAAGCTGCAGGATGTCCTCCACCTCACCCTTGTTGTGCCGCGTCACCGTCACGTTGGCCTGCAGCGACATGCCCTGGCGCTTCAGCGCATCGAACCCATGCAATGCGGCGTCGAAACTGCCGGGCATGCCGCGGAAGGCGTCGTGGGTGGCCGGCGAGGAGCCGTCCAGGCTGATGCTGACGCGCTGGATGCCGGCGTCGACGATCCGCTTCGCCATGACATCGTCGACCAGCGTACCATTGGTGGCCATCGCCACGCGGCTGAAGATCTTCGAGCAATGCTCGGCCAGCGTGAAAAAGTCCTTGCGCGCCAGCGGCTCGCCGCCGGTGAGCACGATGATGGGGTCAGCCTCTTCGCGAATCCCGTCCGCCACGCGCAGCAGCTCGTCGATGGTCAGCTCGCCCGCGGCAAACTCCTCCATTGCCTCGGCCCGGCAGTGCCGGCACTTCAGGTTGCAGCGCGCCGTCAGCTCCCAGAAGACCAGGCGAAGGGCGTTTTTACTCATATGTGGATGCATGGTTGTTCCTCGAATCAGACAGGACATATAGGACTTATAGGACGGATAGGACTTATGCTGTCAGTCTACAAGCCTTCCAATTACTTCAGTCCGATCTCTTCATCGGTCAAATAGCATGCCGGATCGGGCGCCCAGACGTCGCCGGTGACGGCCTCGGCGCGGACGCGGAAGTTGCCGTTGCAGATGTCGAGCCATTTGCACTGCGCGCAGCGTCCCGTCAGGCGTTGTTTCCGATCCTTCAGACCGTCCATCAGCGGCTCGGTGCGATCGGTCCAGATTTCGCTGAAGGGTCGCTCGCGCACGTTGCCGAAGCTGTGATGCCGCCAGAACTGGTCAGCGTAGACTTCGCCGTCCCAACTGACGCAGCCGATGCCGATGCCGGAGCTATTGCCGCCGTTCATCTTCAGCAGCTCCAGCACATCGTCCGCCCGCTCCGACCCTTCGCGCAGCAGGCGCTGGTAGAGATACGGCCCGTCGCAGTGGTTGTCCACGGTGAGCACTTCGGCGTGGAAGCCGTCGCGGTGCATCTGCGCGGTGCGATCGATAATCAGGTCCACCGCCTGGCGGGATTCTTCCGCCGACAGCGCGTCGGCAACCAGCTTAGTGCCGCGGCCGGCATATACTAAGTGGTAGAAGCAGATGCGTGGGATCTTTTCCTCATACAGCAGGTCGAAGATGCCGTTGAGGTCGTGCACGTTCTTGCGGTTCATGGTGAAGCGCAGACCCACCTTGATGTCCGCCTCGCGGCAGTGGCGCACGCCAGCCAGCGCCGCGGCGAAGGCGCCCTTCATGCCGCGAAAACGGTCATTCGTCTCCTCCAGGCCGTCCAGGCTGATCCCGACGTAGGAGAGGCCGAACTGCTTGAGCTTCGCCGCCAGTTCGGGGGTGATCAACGTGCCGTTGGTAGAGATCACCGCGCGCATTCCCTTCTCGCGCGCGTAGCCGATCAGCTCGAGGATGCGCGGGTGCATCAGCGGCTCGCCGCCGGAGAAGAGCAGCACCGGCGCGCCGAACGACGCCAGGTCGTCGATGAGCCGCAGGCCTTCTTCATGGTTCAGCTCGCCGGTGTAGTCGAGATCGCGGGAGTGGGCGTAGCAGTGCACGCAGCGCAGGTTGCAGCGTTGCCCGACGTTCCACACCACCACCGGCTTTTTATCCTGTGAAAATTGCAGCAGATGCGAGGGCAGCTCCTTCGACCGGCGCCCGTAGCGCAGGACATCGGAGGCTTCCACGGTTCCGCAATACAGTTTTGAAATACCAATCACGTAAAATCACCATCCGTTCAAAAATGTCGCGATCCAATTACGACTATTTTCCCCGTATCAGGGATGTTTCACACCCGGCAGAGGCTGCCGGGTGCCGGCACGAAAACCGGGCGGTCATGCGCGTATACTCTCACCACCGACCCGAGCGCCTCCCAGCGGTGGCTTGTTTATTATACCTGTCAGTAAGGTTACCTGACCGATCCGACATTGTAAAGCCTCCCGCCATCCGATGGCGGGAGGCTTTCCGAACCGTCGGTCCATCTCGGACTACCCGTCGTGACATTCCGAGCAGGTATCCTTTTTCGTATGGCATTTGAAGCAGGGCGCCGCGGCGTCGAAGCTGGCCACCTTGCTGTGCCCGCCACCGATGAAATCATCCGTATGCGGCACCTGGATGCCGCCGTGGCAGGTGGTGCAGACATCCTGTTTGCCCTTCTTCGCATGACACATCTCACACAATTGCTGGTTCTGCTTTCCTATCTTCGGGTGCGTTTTCGGCCACTGCTGGTCGTGCATGGCCGGCTTGACGCCGCCGCTGTTATGGCAGACTGCGCAATCGGTTTGTTGGTGACAGGTCGCGCACTTCGCCGGTGACGTCATCGCCTGCTGACCATGCTGTGGAATCCAGTCATTCGCGTGCGGCCGTTTGGTCTGGTGGCAGGTGGTGCAGTCCGTCTGCTGATGGCAGCGCAGGCAGGTGCCCATCATCTGCTTCGACTTCGGACCATGCTGGGTCCGCCAGCTCGCGGCGTGCGGCATTTGAATGCCGCCGTGGCAGGTGGCGCACTGATTGGTCGGGTGGCACGTCTGGCAGGTCTGGCTGTTATGCAGCGCCTGCTGTCCGTGTTTCTGCTTCCAATCCGTGGGGTGCGGTTTGGCGATGCGGCGCGTCGCGTGGCATTCCCGGCAGTCGCTCTGCGTCAACTTCAACTTGCCGTGGTCGGCGCTCTCCGGCGGGTTATCGCGGTGACAGGTCATGCACTGGAGCCCGGCGCCGCCCACGTGCCGTGTATGGCTGAACGCCGTGCCGAAGATCGTCTTCGTGCCTGCCGGCGGCTGGAAATGGCATCGGGCGCATTCCGGGGTGGCGACATTAGCCGTGGCCGGCGGCAGCGAAACCTGCTGCGCCAGGCGGGATGCCTTCAGTGCCTGGTTGGCCTGCGTCACAGCGGTGGCCAGAATTTGCCGGGCATAGTTCGGGTTGTGCACGCTGTCGGCATTTTTCAAAAATTGAATATTGCGGAATGCCTTATTCATCAGCCTCATCGCCTCGCTGTCCGGTTTCGCCTGGCGGGCCAGCGCGGATCGGGCGCGGGAGATGGAGGTGTAGGTATTCGCCACCGGACCGTCGAATTCTGCGTGCCACTGGGTCAGCCGCGCACCGTAATCCTCGCCGTGGCACATCATGCAGCCGGCTGCGCCGGGGGCGGAGAAGGTGACCCCGTCTGATTTATGATAGGTGCGATGACAGGCCTGGCAGGAGACGCCGGCTTTGTACATCGGGTCCGGCGTGCCCTTCACATCAATCCCACCGTTGCCGGAATACAGCATGGCGACAACGTCGTGCTTGCTGTCGTGGCAGGTGCCGCACTCCCCATCCTTCGCATGGGCGATGAAGCTCTGCTCCTGATTGGTGTTGAAGGTATGCTGAATCGTATTGTGGCACTGCTGGCATTCGATCTTGCGCTGGGTGACGTGGTTTTCATGCATGAAGGCCACGTCGGAATATTTCTTCAGGCGTTCCGGCTCCGAGTGGCAGATCACACAACGCTCGCGCGGCACTTCGCCCTGTCCCTGCACGACGCTGGCATGGCACTCCAGGCAGCTCACGTTGCGTTGTTCGACGAAAGTGTGATCGAATTTCGTCGTCTGCAGCGGCTGTTTGTGGCACCGAGTGCATTCGGCCAGGTCGGTCGTGGAGCCGGTTGCATCCTGCTTGAAGTGACAGAGGAAGCAGGTGCTTTCGCTGACCGACATGTGCTGCCCTTCCATGACATGCGCGTGACATGATGTGCAGCGCAGTCGCGTAACACGGCGGAAGCGGGTCATGTGCGGCAGGTGGTCGAACTGGACACCCTTGAAACTCACCTTGCCGCGCAGCAGGCGCACCTCATGGCAGCCGGAGCGCAGGCAACTGGCGTCCTCAATCTGGGTCACAGGCCGCGTGCCATACTGGCGCGTGACGTATTTGCTCACCTGCACCAGTGCCTCGAACTTTTTAGTGAGCTCATTGCGGATGCCGGGCGCGTAGTGGCAATCCACGCAGCGGACATCCTTGTGCGGCGACTGGTGCCATGAGTCATAAAACGGCTGCATGTAATGGCAGGACGTGCAGAATTTCGGGGTGGTGCTGAATTCCATCCCGACAGCCCCCAGCACGATCGCC
>Ga0172368_10000587_pt1 | contig 51457 bp, 48 predicted proteins | sample Lak11m_FD_114540 | JGI IMG/M metagenome (GOLD analysis project Ga0172368, IMG submission 114540) | Freshwater microbial communities from Kabuno Bay, South-Kivu, Congo - kab_022012_11m | ecosystem: Environmental > Aquatic > Freshwater > Lake | place: Democratic Republic of the Congo: South-Kivu... | reverse complement strand
GATGTATCGCTAAAACCGCTTGACAATGGAGGTAATTATGCTAAACTTAAGTGTGTTCAGCCACAACCATCACCCTTCTGGGGTGAATTTGTTGGCAAAATATATCAGACGTGGAATCTGGGTTATTGTTATTAGGAGCACAATCAATGGAATTACAACGTTATCTGACCATCGTTCGCCGCTGGATCTGGCTATTGGTACTTGGAGTGGTATTGGGTGCCCTGGGCGGCTATTTTGCCAGTTCATCCCAGACACCCATCTACCAGGCTTCAACACGTTTTGTGATCCTGCGGGCTGCCCAAACTTCCAATGTGGATTATTACAGCTATCTTGACAGCCAGCAGTTGATCTCCACTTATATTCAATTGTTGACGACCTCTTCATTGGCCGAGGCAGCTTCCCTGGAGCTTGGTTTCCAGGTCTATCCCGGGCAGGCCAGCGCCTCCCAAATGACGGATACCCAGTTCGTGCAATTGACCGTGACCGACCCGGACCCGGAGAAAGCCGCCAGGATCGCCAATGTAATGGTGACCGTCCTGATCGATCAGAACGAAAAGCTTCAGGCCGTGCGTTACGTTAATTCCGAGCAGAATTTGCTGGCACAGGCGGAACAGGTTCAAACACAGATCACGGACCTGCAATCGCAATTGACCAATGTATCGAGCGCAACCGTCAAAGACCAACTGGTCCAGGTGGAAAGCCAGATCAATGACCTTCAGACCCAGATCACAAATCTTCAAACCGAGATCACGAACCTGAGTGTAAATGACCCTACCGAGGAACAAAAAGCCCAACTGGCAGATGCCCAGGCATCCCTGGCGCAATTGCAGCCCGTCCTGTCCCAATACCAGCAGATCTACTCCAACCTGATCGTGCTTGGACAACCATTGAACAACAATAATTCGACCACACAATTATCTCACTTGCAGACCACGCTCAGCCTGTATCAACAGATCTATGTTGACCTGCTTTCCAGTCTTGAAAATGTACGCCTGGCGCGCGCTCAAAATACCCCCAATGTTGTCCAGGTGGAGCCAGCAGTTGTACCCACCTCTCCCATCCGTCCCCAACCAATCCGGAGCACCCTGTTGGCAGCTGCGGTCGGATTTATGCTGGCAGCTGGTATTGCTTTTTTGATCGAGTACCTGGATGACACCCTTAAGACGCCTGAGGATGTTGAAAGGGAACTTAATTTGCGTGTGATCGGGCTGGTGGCTGATATGAATTCAGGTGAAAAGAAGAACGGGAATAACGGGACCCCCAAGATCCACGTGGCCGAGCAACCGCGTTCACCTGTTTCAGAGGCTTTCCGCACCTTGCGAACCAACCTGGAATTTTCGGATGTAGACCGACCCTTGCGCGTCATCCAGGTGACCAGTGCGGGTCCAGCGGAAGGCAAGTCGACTGTGGCTGCCAATCTGGCCCAGGTCATGTCGCAGGGCAATAAGCGCGTCATCCTTCTGGATGGCGACCTGCGAAGGCCGAGTGTTCACAAACAGTTCAATATTCCCAACCGGGCAGGATTGAGTGAGATCCTGCGTGGCAAGATGACCGTGGCAGATGCAGTCCACCGCTGGAGCCAGAATGGTTCCAAGGAGATGGGTATTGTCACCAGCGGCAGTCTGCCTCCCAACCCGGCCGAATTGCTCGGAAGTGAAAAGATGGGCCAGATCCTGGATGATATTAAAAAGATAGCGGATGTCGTGGTGATCGATTCGCCTCCCATGCTGGTGGCAGACGCCCAGGTCCTCTCATCCCGTGTGGACGGCACCCTGTTCGTAATTCGGCCAGGAACCACCCACATCGACTCAGCCCGCACAACGATCGAACAGTTAACCCGGGCAAACGCAAGGATGCTGGGTGTTGTGATGAACCGCATACCGCGCAATCGGGGATATTATTATGGTGGTTATCGCCATTATTCACCCTATTACTACTACACCAAAAAGAATGGTTATGCAGCTTATGGTACAGATGAGTCCTCCAAGACCAGTCCAACTGCGGATCATGGGGATTGACGAATTCTGTCTCAAAAAAAGATACCGATAGATTAAGATGAAATTGAGTCCTGGGTTATGATGGAAAAGAAATTTGATGATGGTATTCAACCTGGCGTAGTCATCTGCCCATATCTGGGTATGAAGGAAGATCCAGCTACGATCATGGCTTATCCATCCGAATGGAATTATTGTCACCACAGCAAACCAGGCGCTGTCCCTGTGCTGGCACATCAGAATGATTTTTGCCTGTCGAAATCGCATACCACATGTCCGGTATTCTTGGGCGATGGTACAGCCAGTCTGCCTGATGGTGTCCGTTTACAGATCCGCAAGAGGCGAAGGAATAAAAAAAGTTATTGGGTGCCTGCAATTTTGGCGATGCTCATCCTCTTGGCAGGGGGCATCTTCTTACGTTCCAGGTTTCTGGCTCAACCTGAACCAATTCCTACACTGCAGGCTACCGATCACCCAGTCGCCAGCCCCAATCCAACCGGATTTATAATTATCAATCCTTACACCAATTCCATCACACTAACCAATGATGCTGCCACAACCAGGGAAACTGAGACCATAACCCCGCAATCTTCGATCACACCGCTGCAAGGAACAGAAACTCCTGCCAGCGCCATTCATAACCTGGATATGCCGATCGGCATTGCACACCGATTCGTGATCCACCGAATACAACAGGGAGAGAGTCTGGGCGGATTGGCGATCCAATACAATACAACCGTGGAAGCCATCTCGAAGGTGAATTACTATATGCCAGATCCGGTCTGGATCAATTGGTTGGTGGTTATACCGGTTGATACCACCGATGTGATCGGATTGCCTTCATTTGATGCATATATGGTGGTGGAGGGTGGCGAAAGTATTGAGAACCTGGCTGAAAGACTTAACCTGGATGCCCCCAGCCTGATGTTCTATAACGGACTGGAATCCGGGTATCTTGTTTCAGCCGGAGAATGGTTGTTGATCCCACACACAAGGGAGTAGCGGATCGGATGACATCTGTTTTATTTGTGTGTACAGCCAATCGGTTTCGATCACCCCTGGCTGAAGCCGTTTTCCGTTCTGAATTGCAAAAGTCGGACAAGTTTGAGTCCTGGAAGGTGGGTAGTGCTGGGACTTGGGCTGACCCAGGATTGCCTGCCATGCAAGATGCGATCCAGGCTGCAACTGAGTTAGGGCTGGACCTAACCTTACACAGATCCAGATTGATCAATGCAAGGCTGATTAGCCAGTATTCATTGACTTTGGTGATGCAATCCGGACATAAGGAAGCTCTAAGTGTTGAATTTCCAGATCTTTTACAGAGAGTATACCTGTTGTCGGAAGCAATACATGGAACTTCCTTTGACATTCCAGATCCTTATGTTACTGAAGAATCACCAGTAGAAATTGCCAGAGAGATTGTGAAAATGGTCCGGGGAGGGTGGAGGCAAATTTGCGAGTTGGCATTACAGTTGGAGTTAGGTAAGTCTTAAATATTATAAGGTATTTAGCTATGAGTTCAGATGTAGAATCTCATATTGAAGATAATCAACCGTTAGAACCTGGATCTGACCAAAATAGAAGGAGTTCATTTCGATCCCGATGGTCCATAAGGAAATTGGGATCGGGTATTTTGTTTTTATGTCTGATCTGTGGATTGGTTTATATTTTGTGGGGTAGAAGTACATGGCAGACTCCCCTGGCTGAACCTTTTGATCTCCCACCAGTCAAATCGCCGAATATCTCGATCTCATCGGGGGAAGGAACACCTGCTGTAACCTATATCCCTTATAAAACTCCGACACCCGGAATGACAAGCAAACCGCTTTGTGGCAGCCGGCAAGAGTGGATCGTGATCCTGGCAGGACTGGATTATGCTGAAAAAGACCCCAGCTATCTATATGGGCTAGCAGATGTTGTCCGTATCGTCCGTGTGAACTTTATTACACCAAGTGTGAATATTGTGGCATTGCCACGTGCTTTGCTAGTAAATATCCCGGAGGATCATCTGCTGGTACCTGGACCAATTTTATTGAACCAGGCTTATTTTTATGGGGCTCGCGGGATGGGGTATTATACTGGTTCCGGGTTTGGTGCTGGCTCATTGGCAGAAACGATCCAATATAATTTTGGAATTACAGCAGATCATTATCTGGTGGTAAATTTTCAAGCTTTTGTTGGATTTATCGATGCCATAGGTGGGATCGATATTGACCTGCCAACTTATATCGACGACCGGCCGAGTGGATATTTTCCACCAGGAAAACAACACCTGGACGGTGAGCGTACCTTGTATCTGGCTCGGATCCGCGAAAAATACTCGGACCTCATCCGTATCAATGATCAATCCATGATCATTGACGCAATTTTTCAAAAATTAAAGGATCCGTCTGTGATCGCCAGGATCCCCGCGATCTATTCTTCATTAAAAGATTCTGTCATCACAGATACATCCCCCAGTCAAATTGAAACTGCACTGTGTATCTTTTCGAAATTGGAAAAAGATGATTTGCATTTTTATGACCCAATACCGGAATTAATGGATTATGATTGGGAATATATTCCGACACTAAAACACGATATGGATATTTTCCGATGGGATCAAAATTTCCTGGATTGGTTGTATCGTTCCTTATGGAGTGAGCAATAAATTTATAAAATTAATGTTTGATATGGTAACAAGAAATATTTGGATTTACATCAACGGTGTTGATTTAAGACTGTTGGTAAACTTAAAGGGAGGCAGCTATGTTTAAATTTAAGTATCTGTGGATTGGAATTATTGCCATCTTGCTCGCTTTCTTAGGTGGAATGGCTTGGGCGAATTTCAATAGACCTCAGACGCCTCAACCGACCTCTGAGATTAAGACTCTCCCAACAAACACCGAAGAAAAAGGACAAGCAGGTATTCCGACACTTAAGCCAGAGGATACACCCACACCACAATTGGAGAGTACTTGTGGTCAGTCAGGTGTAACGACCATCCTTACGGTAACCCGTGACCTTGCTGGAGGTGAATGGCCCTTCGGCGCAGACACAGTGCGGTTTGTGCGTGTGGATTTCAGTAATAAGAATATCCGCGTTATAGCCATCCCGCGTGACCTATGGGTGCATACACCAGTCCTTTCTTTTCAAAAAACGGAATACAGTCGTCTGGGACTTGTTTATTATTATATGGAGCAGGCAACGAATGGAACAGACCAGCAAAAAGCGAATGCTGGTGTTTATGCTGTTGCACAAACCTTGTTAGATAATTTTGCAGTGATGCCCAACCATTTTTTTGCTGTTGACATGTCCTACGCAGGCAAAGCGATCGATGATATCGGTGGTATTCAAGTAGATATTCCAAATGCGATATCGACCGGAGGGTATTCATTTATACCTGGTTCACAAAGGCTTAATGGGCAATTGGCACTGGCTTATTCTCGCTATCTTCCTGCTGATGAATTGAGAGCTGGCTGGGATCGATTGGAACGACAGAACCTGGTACTGAAGGGTTTGAGGGCAAGTTTATTGGAACCAGCCAATCTTGTAAAAATCCCTTCTTTAATAGAAAAATTCAAACAATATTATGTTACTGATCTGACCCCTGATCTGATCGCCAACCTTGTTTGTTTGCTCACTGAAGTACCAGCGGACCAGATTGCTTATTTTGCAATAACTCCGGATATGATAACCGGTCCTGGACCTGATACCTCCATGATCCCGGATGCAGTAAAGGTGAATAAATTTCTACAGGAACAATTGATGCCATAGTTGGTCTGGAAATTAATTTTTTTTTACTTTGTAAATTTAATGTCAAGGTTGCTCATAATTGAGCAGCCTTTTTTTTATCATTTTTATATTATGGCTTTCATTAAATTCCAAGAAAATGGAACTTGTTCCAATATTAAATTGCGCATGATAAAATCGAATAACATTCGATTTGTAGGTTAACATAACATTTCCATGATATAGAATGGAAAAAGGAGAGACATGAAAGCCAACCGCATTGAAAAAACACAACATGCCCTTGAAAGTTCGAGTTTGGATGCCCTGGTACTTAACCCGGGACCAAGCATGGTTTACACTTCTGGATTAAACTTTCATCTAATGGAAAGACCTGTGGTGATAATTTTTACCAAGAACCATCCCCCTGCCATTGTATTGCCTGAATTGGAGCAGCAAAAATTAGTTGACCTGCCTTATGCGATCCAGGGATTTCTTTATGGCGAAAAACCGGATGAGTGGAAATCAGCCTTTACCAATGCCATCCAACATTTGGGGTTGAAAGACAAAATAATTGGTATGGAACCATCCAGATTGAGAATGCTGGAATTTGGTTATCTGCAGGCAGCAGATCCCGGTGCAAAATTCCAGGATGCAGGTGACCTTATTAGTTCCATGCGTTTGAACAAGGATTCTGACGAAGTAAGTGCAATCCGAAGGGCAGTGGAAATTGCCCAGCTGGCACTTCAAAAAACAATGCCTTTGATTAAAATTGGAATGACTGAAAAAGAACTCGCAAACGAATTAACCCTTCAACTACTTCGCAATGGTTCCGAACCGGAATTGGTCTTCTCACCAATCGTCTCGGGGGGACTTAATGCCGCAAATCCGCATGCAGTACCCGGGGAGCGCAAGCTCCAGGCTGGAGATCTACTTGTGATAGATTGGGGTGCCGTCGTAGATGGGTATGTATCAGACTTAACCCGGACATTCGCAATTGGCGAAGTCGACGCCGAGTTTCAAAAGATCCACAAGCTTGTGCAGGAGGCTAATTCAGCTGGTCGGGAGGCTGGAAAACCCGGCTTACCTTGTGCCAAGGTTGATATTGCTGCACGCAGTGTGATCGAGAAAGCTAGTTATGGTGAATTTTTCACACACCGTACAGGACATGGGATCGGTATGGAAGGTCATGAAGAACCTTATATTCGCAGCGATAATTACCAGATCCTCCAGCCTGGAATGGCATATACGGTCGAACCGGGTATCTACCTGCCAGGGCGTAATGGGGTGCGCATCGAGGATGATATGATCATTACAGCCACCGGTTCTGAATGTTTGAGTGATATGCCACGTGAACTTGTGGTGATCGGGTAAAAAAGATCATCTTTTATAATTTGAATAAATTAAACCGGAAAAAATTGGAGAGTGATTAAAGTTACTTAAGGAAGATAGTATTTATGTTAACCTATTGCCAGTATGTAATCGCCCACCCGGAGGATGAATATAACCGGGTTTATCATGATACGGAATATGGTTTTCCATTGAGCACTGATGATCTTTTATTTGAACGCCTGATCCTGGAGATCAACCAGGCTGGATTATCATGGATCACCATCCTGAAGAAGAAAGCGAATTTCAGACTGGCATACCATGGCTTTTCGATCGACACGGTTGCTGGGTATGACCAGGCTGAGAGAGAACGTCTCCTTGCTGATAAAGGTATTATTCGCAATCAGCTCAAGATCAATGCTGCTATTGATAATGCAAAAAGGATCCAATTATTGCAGAAGGAATTCGGATCTTTCAGAGCCTGGCTTGATGTCCACAAACACCATCACAAAGAAGATTGGGTTAAACTTTTTAAACAGAATTTCAAATTTACTGGAGGGGAGATCGTGGGTGAATTTCTGATGAGCACAGGCTACCTGCAGGGGGCACATGATCCGGATTGTCCGGTCTATCAGCATATCCTTTTATTAAGACCAGCCTGGATGAATTGAAATAATCAAAAAAGACTAAATTTATTGAAGGTATAATTTATTTGGTACATCATTAACATAAAAGTTAAATGATGCTGCAGGAAGAATTCGTTGCAATCTTTGAAACTTTTCAGAGGAGGATTGTTCGATCATGATACAGATCATACCTACTGCTGAACCATTTTTTTTGCCTGGAAATGGGAAAAATGCCCGAACAGGTTGTTTGTTGATCCACGGTTTCACAGGAACACCAAAGGAGATGCGATGGATGGGGGAATATTTGGCTGGGAAGGGATTTACAGCTTTGGGAGTGCGGTTGAGCGGACATGCTACACAGCCTGAGGATATGATCCGCTCACATTACCAGGATTGGACTGCATCTGTGGAAGATGGTTACAACCTTATGTGTGGATTAACCGATCGAATCTTCCTGGTGGGATTATCCATGGGCGGAATACTATCCCTATTAATGGCCACACGCCTTAATGTGGCAGGGGTTTTTGCAATGTCCACTCCTTATTGCCTTCCGGAAGATCCACGTTTACGTTTTATAAAACTGCTAAGTGTTTTCCGAAAATTCATACCGAAGAATAACGATGCTCCGGGCGCAGGTTGGTTTGATAAGCAATCCTACATTGATCATAAATCATATCCCTTAAACCCTGTCCGTTCTATTGCGGAATTAAATTCTCTAATGGCTGAAATGCGTTCATCGTTGCCATCCATAGATGTCCCTGTTTTTTTGGTACATTCAAAAAATGATAATTACGTTATCAAGGACAGTATGCAGATGATCTATAATCAATTAGGGACAAAAGACAAACAAATGTTATGGGTAGAAGGAAGTGGGCATGTCATTCCACGTGAACCAGCGCGTGAGCAGGTTTTTAAAGCAGCAACAGATTTCATTAATCGGGTCACTGACAGTATATGAATCCTGTTCTCATCCTGATAAGTACATCTCTATTTGCGTGGGGGATCGGGGAGGGAATGTTCTGGTATTTTCAACCCATCTATTTGCATCAATTAGGCGCTAATACCATGACAATTGCAGGTGTTTTCAGCGCTTTTGGTGTTGCGATGATGGTGGTTCATATTCCAGCCGGGTATTTATCCGATAAAATTGGACGGCGCCCTCTCCTTTGGGCAGCCTGGTTATTCGGTCTGGTATCTGCATGGTGTATGGCGCTTGCAGGAAATTTGCAGGTATTTATTGTCGGTATGATTTTGTACGGATTAACTGCTTTCGTTTCTTCACCTCTTTTTTCATACGTAACTGCTGCACGTGGAAAACTTTCTGCTTTACGAGCTATGACAATTACTTCAGCCGCATTTAATACAGGGGCTATTATCGGTCCTGTAACCGGCGGCTGGATTGCGAGCCGATTTGGGCTTCGTGCCATCTATATAATTATTGCAATTATATTTATGATCTCTTTCATCATCCTATTATTTTTGAAACCTCAACCTCGCGATGAACATGGCTCCGGTTATGTCCCGACAAATTTATTCACAAATAAACGTTTTTATTTAATTTTAAGCCTGGCTTTTTCTTCTGTATTTGTCATGTACCTTTCCCAGCCATTGACCCCCAATTTTCTGGAAGTGGAGCGGGAGTTATCAATAGGTCAGATCGGTCTGATCGGATCCGTGGGAAGCATCGGTTCTGTGGTGATGAATTTATTGTTAGGGCAATTAAATCCCCGCTTGGGATTTATCCTGGCACAGGTGCTTGTTGGCTTATTTGCGGTTTTGTTATGGCGTGGCAATTCCATATACTGGTATGGATTAGGTTATTTTCTTCTGGGAGGATATCGCACCGGGCGAATGATGATCTTTGCCCAGGTGAGCCAGTTAATCCATCAAGCTCAGTTGGGATTGGCATATGGTCTGACCGAGACGGTTAATTCTTTTGCGATTATCCTGGCCCCTTTATTGGCTGGGTGGTTATATGCGCGCAACCCGGTCAGCGTATATATGGTTGCCATCTGGTTGATCAGTTTTTCGATAATTCTCGGTTTGTTTTTTACGCCCAGACCAGATTTAAATTCTCAAGCCGAAATCGTTCAATCGATAACGGAAATATAATTATGCTTGATATTGTTGAATTTACCCTTGGACCTGTTCAGACCAACGCCTATCTGGTGGCGGATTCTGAAACCCACGAGGCAGCAGTTATTGATCCAGGCTGGGATGGGAGGATTATTCTGGAAGCAGCAATAAAAAAAGGTTGGAGGATCGCACATTTGTGGTACACCCATGCCCATTTTGACCATATTGGCGGAGCAGCTGCCATTGCTGATGCCTTAAATCCACTGCCATTGGTGGGGTTGCATCCTTCCGACCACGCATTATGGAAGGTGGGTGGTGGAGGAGGTCTGTTCGGGTTCAAGATCGATCCTGGTCCCGAGCCAGGGATCGATCTAAGTCATGGTCAGGTTTTGAGACTTGGTTCAACCCATTTGGAAGTGCGGTACACTCCTGGGCATACGCCAGGTCATTGTATTTTTTATTGTGCGGAAGAAGATATTCTCTTCAGCGGTGATCTTATCTTTCTTGAAAGTATCGGACGTACTGATCTGCCTGGCGGAAATTTCATTACATTGGTCAATAGCATACAAGACCAGGTATTCACTCTGCCGGAAGAAACGCGAATTCTTTCCGGCCATGGACCCGAGACGAGTGTCGATCATGAAAAGAAAATGAATCCATTTGTGAGGATGATTTGATCATTGGAGGTGATTTATGAAGCGTGCAGTCAGCATCAGTCTTGGTAGTTCAAAACGTGACAAAAGTGTAAGGGTCAGGTTTAATGGAGAGGACATACTGGTTGAAAGGATTGGGACGGATGGAGACCTTGAAAGGGCACACCAAATGTATCTGGATCTGGATGGCAAAGTGGATGCCTTTGGTGTGGGAGGGTTTGATCTTTATTTACGCCTTGACGAGAAAGAATACCCTCTTAGAGCCGCTCTAAAACTCGTGGAAGGCGTAAGATCCACACCGTTGGTGGATGGACGCGGATTAAAGCACACACTCGAACGGCGGGTATTTGAACTTGCCCGTAACGATCTTGAGAATATTATTCATTTTGAGCAAGGCTTTGTTCCCGTCGCAATTGACCGGATTGGGTTGGCGCAGGCAGTCGCTGAAGTGACTGATAGGATCATCCTGGGTGATCTGATGGTGGCACTGGGGGTACCCCTGCCAATCTACGGGATTCCGGCTTTTAAACGGGTGGCGCGTTTCATGCTTCCAATGGTGAGCTTTTTCCCCATGAGCATGATCTTCTACGGAAGCGATGGTGCTGAGCAGGAGCCTAAATATACAAAATACTTTGAAGCCTCTGACCTATTGGCAGGGGACTTTCTATTTATGCGTAAGTATATGCCATTGGATATCTCTGGAAAGACGATAATTACCAATACCACCACTGATGACAATATTGAATTATTGCGACAGCGCGGGGCAAAGATGGTGATTACAACAACGCCGCGTTATGAAGGACGCTCTTTTGGTACCAATATGCTGGAGGCAGCAATAACTGCCTATGCTGGAAAAGGAAGACCTCTTTCAAATGCTGAATTAAATTTGCTGATTGATGAGTTGAAATTGAAACCAACTGTTATCAGGATGTAATTGCTTGTTTTCATACAATTGAAAGTAGAAGTTTATATAATTAATAAAATCCGGTAAGGGATTCCCCTTGCCGGATTTTGAGATATATAGACCAGGTTTTAAGTCCACCTGGATCAGTCATCTGTTTTAGGTTTCTTAGGCATTGCCCACATGAAAATTGCCAGGCCGAATCCAAATCCGAAGCCGGCTAGTGAGACATGGGTGTACATGGCTGTTACGATAAGAAAAGCAAAGAGACCTGCCAGGAAAATTGCCTGGGTCTGCCAGTTCTTCTCACTTTTTTTGTTGGCATCAAGAATAAGCCAGCATATACCCAGACCGAATAAGAACATTCCGAAGAATTTTGCCAATCCAGAAATTACATAAACAATTGTCTGAACTACTTCCATTTCTAAATCCTCCTTGATAAACGAAAAAAAGTTGAATACAAATTGTTCACTTAGAAATATTATACGTCAATTCCTCATTCATATTTCAATATAATTTCATTTCATTTGTTTGAACCGGTATAAAAATGTGAGGAGAATGCATTCTTTGCAGACTCCTCACATTTACTTTCGATCGAATAACGAATTAAAAAACGAACCAGTTCCTGGATTTATTTTGCGTAATCAATGGCTCTAGTCTCACGAATGACTGTGACTCGGATCTGACCGGGATATTGCATGGTCTCTTCGATCTGCTTGGCAATATCACGAGCCAAACGTGCTGAAGCCAGATCATCTATCTCTTCAGGTCTGACAATAATGCGAACTTCCCGGCCAGCCTGGATGGCATAAGTCTGAGCTACACCTTTGAAAGATGCAGCCATTTCTTCGAGTGAGCGAATACGTTTGATATAGGCTTCGAGATCTTCACGGCGTGCCCCTGGTCTGGCACCGGAGATGGCGTCTGCGGATTCGGCAATGATCGCCTCTATACTTTCCTGTTCAACCTCATGATGGTGGGACGCGATGGCATTCACAACTTGCAAATTAACACCGTAACGCTTGGCGTACTCTGCCCCCAGACCAGCATGGGTACCTTCCTGATTATGGTCCATTGCTTTTCCGAGATCATGCAAGAAACCTCCCAATCGGGAAATTTCCACATTAGCGCCCAATTCTGCTGCCAAGATCCCAGAAAGTTTGGCTACTTCAACTGCATGCGATAATTGATTCTGCCCATAGCTTGTGCGGTATTTCAGTCGACCCATCATGCGCAGGATCTCAGGGTGGAGCCCACTCACACCAGCTTCGAAGGCAGCTTGTTCACCTGCTTCTATTATTACTTTTTCCATACTCTTTTGTTCGTCTTCAAGGATCTTTTCGATATGCGCAGGGTGGATGCGTCCATCAAGGATCAAACGCGCGAGTGAGCGCCGGGCTATTTCACGCCGAACCGGGTCGAAGCAGGAGATGGTTACTGATTCTGGGGTATCATCCACGATAACGTCCACACCTGCAGCCTGTTCAAAAGCCCGAATATTGCGCCCATTTCGACCAACAATTCGACCTTTCATTTCTTCGTTTGGAAGCGGAACAATTGAAGAGGCTACCTCAGCAACAGAATCTGATGCCACGCGTTGAATGCTGTCTGCGATCAATTTCCTTGCACGACGCTCTCCATCTTCACGCGCTTCCGTTTCGATCTGCCTGGTTATGCGAGCCATATCGCTTCGGGCTTCTTTTTCAACTTCGTTCAATAGAATGGTGCGGGCTTCATCTGTTGTCATTTGAGCAATTTTTTGTAATTCTTCGATTTCAGTCTGATAAAGCTTCTCGACCTCGTTGGCTCGTTTGTCCACCATGCTTTGCCGTTTGTTCAAGGAGGTTTCGCGTTGTTCAAACTTTTCGATCCGCATATCCATTTCATCCCGGCGTTTTTGTAAACGGTCTTCTTCCCGGCTAAGATCTGCCCTGCGTCTTTGGATCTCAGATTCTGAAGATTGTACGACTTTTAGTGCGCTATCACGTGCCTGAATTTCAATTGTCCGTGCTTCGTCCCGGGCTTTTTGAATGATCTTTTCAGCTGTCAGTTGACTGGCGTTTTGAATTTTCTCCATCCGATACCGGTTGATAAAATAGCCCAGAGCAATTCCTAAAAGGAACAAGACGGCTGTTATTGCATACCTCATTATTATTTCCATGAATTATCCTCGTGGTTAGTTTAAGCCCCGTGGTCAGATGTTGGCTGGATCTCATTCCAGACAATTTTAACAACCGGGTTGATAGAGGCGAAACCAAAGCCCCTTCTGACAAGGTGTGAACTTAATTTTTTCCTGAATTCGAGCTTATTCAACCCCTCCAGGCGATGCATGTATTTGCGAGCTGCCTGCATGGTAAGATCATCATCATCTATTTCCTTAAGTGCAGTCTGAATGACATCATCTGGGATACCCTTCATTCGCAATTCCATCTGAAGAGCAGATCGACTGCGTGGATGAAAGGATGTACGGTTTTCTATCCAAACTTGTGCGAATTTCTGGTCATCCAATAAAGAGCTGTTCTTGAGTCGTTCAATTGTTTCTTCGATCACACTATCAGGAATATCCCTTTTTTCAAGATTCTTTCGGACTTCGCTGGTCGAGCGTGGTCGGAAACTCAGGAAATGGAGAGCTTTTTGAAAAGTGCTTTCGAGAAGATCCTTTGTGATAAATTCTTTTATTTTTTCTTCACTTAATGCCTGGCCCACTTGCAACCAGATTGCCAGGATTCCTGCCAGGCCGAATGCGAATTCACCATCCAGGTAGATGTTTACCCGTTGGGGATCTCTATTTTGATTTTCAATGGCAGTAATCATTCTTGTCATGTTATAAAACATACAGCCGTAGACCACTTATTTTGGTCACGGCTGTGAATTAATTTCTGGATATCCCTTTATCAAACCTTATCTGTTTTTCATTAATAGATAGGTTTTATAAGATGGTTGTTAATCACCCAGGTTGATATTTATGGGTATGCATTGGGTTGATAGAAACACCTGTCCATATCGTAAAGTCTAGAATTTAGTTTAGGGACAATCAAACTTCCCAAGCATTCTGCCCAATATGGGGGCAAGGGGTGCGTACCCCGGTAGTTTTCCAAGAAATTTATTACAAGCCATGACCGCTTGGCAAACATCATAAGCGGTGAAATTGATCTTTCCTTATAATGAGTTTAATTATACATTAAAAAAACCAGTTTGGGATTTGGGTTTATGAATATGTCAGAGCCTTCTGAAAGTCGCATTTCCCCACATAATTGTTTATATGTTTGATGGGTGTGCCGGATGATTTCACCGACTTAATAAAGGTTCCGTTCTTGCGTGGTAGCTTATAAGCATTAGAACCCCGAAAAACCTGTGCAGGATTTGCAATGAGATGAAATTCCTCAAAAAAAATTCTGTATTAAGAACAACCGGATGCATTAATTAATGGATGAAGTTAACCGATTAAATTGTATAATTGAGAAGTATTTGACTGAATTTAACCTATTAATAAATCTCATAAAGGTCAGAAAGAATATATTTCCAAATCAAATAAGCCTGACTCATCTTTACTTCAACTAATAATACAGGTAAGGCGTTGACTTTAAAGGTGACAAAAGGAACTATTCGGCATCAGAAAAGGTATGACATAATAAGATTGTATTAACTTGTGCAAACTATAAATTTGGAGGAAAAATGGCAAAGATAACCAATGAAGAAGCTCTGGAATATCATCGACTTAAAGGAAAACCGGGCAAAATTGAAGTTATTCCTACCAAACCTATGGATACCCAACGGGATTTGGGTCTGGCTTATACACCTGGTGTTGCTGTTCCAGTGCTGGAAATCGAAAAGGATGCAGATGCTGGTTATGAGTATACAGCCAAGGGAAACCTGGTTGCGGTTGTCACCAATGGAACTGCAATTTTGGGGCTCGGCGATCGCGGAGCATTGGCATCCAAACCTGTCATGGAAGGGAAGGGTGTGCTCTTTAAAAAATTCGCCGATGTTGATGTATTCGATATCGAAGTGGACAGTCATGATCCGGATGAGATCATCAATGTTGTTCGAGCCATTGCTCCATCATTCGGTGGGATCAACCTGGAGGATATAAAAGCACCTGAATGTTTTTACATAGAAGAGACTCTTAAAGAAATGCTGGATATTCCCGTGTTCCATGATGACCAGCATGGTACAGCCATTATTTCTTCTGCTGCCCTCTCAAATGTCCTCGAAATACAGGGTAAGAAACACAGTGAGATTAAAATGGTCATCTCGGGTGCCGGGGCATCTGCTGTATCCTGTGCCGAGCTTGCCATCCGCTGGGGAGTTGAGCGAAAAAATATCATGATGGTGGATAGCAGGGGAGTGATCTATAAAGGTCGCACCGAGGGGATGAATAAATATAAGGAGCGTTTTCTTGTGGATACCGACTGCCGGACGCTGGCAGATGCAGTGCGCGGGGCAGATGTGTTTTTAGGATTGTCTGTTGCAAATGTATTGACTCCTGAAATGGTTAAATCTATGGGAGACAAACCATTTATCTGCGCCATGGCCAATCCGGATCCTGAGATCAAGTATGAACTGGCAATTGCAGCCCGCCCGGATGCTATTGTAGCCACCGGTCGTTCGGATTATCCAAATCAAGTAAATAATGTATTGGGATTTCCTTTCATCTTTAGAGGTGCGCTTGACGTACGAGCCAAAGCGATCAATGACGATATGAAATTTGCAGCATCTCAAGCTCTGGCAGCATTAACAAAAGAAGATGTTCCTGATTACGTTTTACGCGCTTATGGAGTAGATAGTGTGAAGTTTGGTCCGGAATACATAATTCCGAAACCACTCGACATGCGTGTGATGTTGTGGGAATCACCGGCAGTTGCAAAGGCAGCCATGGATACAGGTGTGGCCCGCAGAAATATCGACCTTGACCAATACCGTGAGCAATTAGCCTACCGCCAGGGCAAGGGTGAAAAGGTACGCTATTTCTTCATGGGGAAAGCACGCGCTGTCAAGAAATTAAAACGGATCGTTTTTGCCGAAGGCGAAGAAGTAAAGGTCATTCGAGCCTCAGCTCAGATCCACGACGATGGTATCGCAGAACCCATCCTTATCGGACGACCAGAAGTTATCAATAAGTTGGCTAGTGGATTGGGAAAAACTTGTTGCGCTGAAATCATTGACCCTAAGAATTTTAAGAAAATGGAAGAGTATGCCAGGGCTTACTACAACCTGCGTGACCGGAAGGGTATGACCTTATCGCGGGCACTAAGGATGATCCATGATCCCAATGTTCTCGGCTCGATGATGGTAAAAATGGGAGATGCGGATGCCTTTGTATCCGGTCTGACCTATGAATATCCAGAAGTGATTCGACCATCCTTGCAGATCCATCATACAGAACCGGGTGCAGCGCTGGTAACAGGTGTTTATATTATGATTGTGGATGACCGCACCTTTATATTCAGTGATGCAACAGTAAATATCGATCCGAGTGCGGAAGACCTGGCAGAGATCGCTTGTCGTGCCGCTGATTTTGCCAAGAAACTTGAACTTGAACCGCGTGTAGCCTTCCTGTCTTTCTCAAATTTTGGATCAACCCCTCATCCGCTTCAAGCCAAGGTTCGCAAAGCTGTTGACTTAGTTAAACAGCGCTGCCCGGACTTTGCTGTGGATGGAGAAATGCAAGCTGATACGGCCGTGGTTCCGGAGATCATTGATACGCGTTATCCTTTCAGCGCTGTCAAAGATGCCAATGTATTGGTCTTCCCATCTCTTGAATCTGCGAATATTGCTTACAAACTTCTGGAGCGCCTTGGTAAAGCCAAGTCCATTGGTCCGATCCTATTAGGTATGGGAGCACCGATCCACGTATTGCAAACCGGTGCCGAGGTTAATGACATCGTTCAGATGGCAGCTGTTGCAGCCATGGATGCAATTAACCGCGAATAGAAATATACCCATTTTCGAAAACGATCCCGGCAGGTGGTTTTCCGCTTGCCGGGATTTTTTATGGCGATAATTTCACCTGTAGAAGATGATCTACTTTCCTAGCTGTTGGTAATTCACTATGGAATAAAAGATTTGAATTCGAACCTGGCATTCTTTGGAAAATATGTACAAATCCTTTGAAAAGGCAGTAAAATATGACAATGGATAAATTAGCTCCTTTTGAAAGACCATCGTTGAGAAAATACCGGAGGCAGCGATTCTGGCAGATTATCCTTCCAATCGTGTTATTCAGCCTTGTGATCGTAGTGGCTGGCGGCTTTACAATTGTTGCTGAGGGTGACCTGAATCGATTATGGGCTGATATTTCCATAATCTGGTTGGTAGCGCCTATGCTAATCCTGGCAATTATATTATTGGTGATCCTGGTCGGAATGATCTATTTGCTATATAAATTTACGAAAGGGACTCCGCGGATCACTCTTAGGATGCAGAATTTTTTTACCTGTCTCGAACAGGAAACTTTCCGAGCTTCAAATTCAATTGTTAAGCCTGTCATATGGATTCATCAATTTCAGAGCGGGTTAAAAAGTGTGGCAAGAATTATCAGACCTTTAAAATGATAGGGAAGAAATATGGATAAGAAGAATAGATTTTCTCAATTGGATGGTGAGGATAGTTGGAAGCTCAGAACATTGATCATTGGAGCTATTATTGGCGCTGCCACAGGATTAAGCGCTGCCTATCTGCTTACCCGGCGTGCGGAACAACAAGGGCAGGCATTGACTATTACCAGCGGACAGGGATTGAAATTGGGTGTATTGGTGGCAGGGTTGTTACGCTCGATCCTTAATTTAGGTGACGATTCTTAAATTTCTTTAATAAAGATAGAATCCCTGGATAAATGCGATTTTTCCGAATATCCAGGGACCTTTTTTTCAACATTCAAGATCGGATGCAGATCAATCCTTTAAGATAAGCCCCTTCTGGGAAATAAAGACTAACCGGGTGGTCACCAGATTGGGAAAGCACCTCTATGATTCTTGCATTAACACCTGCGTCCAGGGCTGCGCCTGCCACAATTTTCTGAAAAAGATCCGGACTTATTCCGCCCGAGCATGAAAATGTGCAAAGTAAGCCACCAGGCTTTAGGAGTTTGAAAGCCAGTAAGTTGATATCTTTGTAGGCTCGGGATGCCCGTTCTGCCTGTGAAGCTGTGGGGGCGAATTTTGGCGGGTCAAGGATGATCATATCAAATGATCGGCGCGAGTCCCTGAATTTTCTAAGAGTCAGAAAGACATCTCCTTCCATAATCTCCAATTTTCCAAACGGAAGGTCATTAAGGAGGATATTCTTCTTTAAGAGTTTAAGGGCTTCCTGGGATGAGTCTATTGCCAGGACCGTTTTTGCGCCTCCGGCAAGAGCATTTACTGCAAATCCACCTGAATAACAAAAGCAATCCAAAACATCATAATCCCTGGCATAAGAGCGTACCTTCAACCGATTGAAATGCTGGTCGAGGTAAAAACCGGTTTTATGCCCTTGAATAATGCTCAAGTTGAACCGTAATCCATTTTCGGTTATGTCAATACTTTCAAAAGGCTTACCACGCAGCACACCGGATACAGGGGGAAGACCTTCCAGTTGTCGCACCTCTGCATCGGATCGTTCATAAATATTCTCAATTCCAGTCAATTCAACCAATAAATCTGCCAAAGTTTCCTTCCAGTAATCAGCACCAGCGTTAAGGAATTGAGCGACGAGACAATCGGAATATTGATCAACGATCAAACCTGGTATTTCGTCTGACTCTGCATGGATTAAGCGACATGCTGAAAGACGATCTGATAAATGAGGTGTGTAAAATCCCAGCTTTTGACGAAGAGAAAGAGCTTTTGTGATGCGCTCTCGGAAGAATTCCCTGTCCACATTAACATCCTGATCTGTAGTCCAGATCCGAGCACGAATTTGTGAGTGAGGGTTGAATGATGCTTTTGCCAGGAATTCTCCCTGGTTGGAGATTATTTCCACCGTTTCCCCCGGTCGGGGGGTATCCACTTCACGGTCTATAGCACCCGAGAAGACCCAGGGGTGTTTACGGCGTAACGATTTTTCACGTCCGGGTTTTATTATCAGGGAAGGCATATCCTGAGTTTAACACAAAGGGCATGGTTTATGCAATTTTGGCATGGTATTTTCCAGCGATCATTTCGGTTCTTTTTTACCTCAGCAGATTTGGTGACTCAATGGATCTATAGGGTCAGCAGAGGAGTATTTGGCCACAACCAGGCAGGCTTTAACATCTTGCTGCTGACCAGCATGGGAAGAAAAAGTGGAAAAGAGCGCACCCATGCATTGTTATATATTAAGGTGAAAGATGGTTGGGTCGTAGTTGCTTCAAATGGTGGTGATCCAAAACGTCCCAACTGGTATCATAATCTTCTCAGTCAACCAAGGGCTACCATCCAGGTGGGTAAATTGGTCTATGAAGTGGAAGCCAACGCAATTTCTGGTGCAGAACGCACCAGATTGTGGCAATTATTGGTGGATGTCTGGCCAGCGTATGAAAATTACCAGGCAGGTATCCAGCGCGAAATACCTGTAATTCTGCTTAGACCAGTTAAACAATTGCGCTTCAACGGAGTAATTTTGAATTTTCACCGATCTGGAAACTACATGAATGTAGTAAAATCACTCCCTGTAATTAATTCAATAAAGAAGGTTTTCATGTTCATCCCCATTCATCGCAAGACCTTTCTTAGGGATGTGATTGTAATTCAAGCTGGGTTTGCCTTGTTTGGATTTTCCATCGCAGCCTTGATTCGATCCAACCTGGGGACAAGTGCCTGGGCAGTTTTGGAAGTTGCTCTTTCCAATATCATGCATCTTTCACCAGGAACCTTAAGTGTTATAGTAGGGTTTGTGGTCCTTCTGGTGGCTATCTCCATGCAGGAAAAGGTCGGATGGGGTACCCTGGTAAATATCCTTTTTATTGGTCCCTGGGAGGATCTTTTCTTAAGTGTGATCCCTTCTTTAAATAATAATCTGATCTTACAGTTTGGATTATTATTGATCGGAATACTGGCCATGGGTATTGCTAGTTCCATTTATATTGGAGTAGATGCAGGCGCTGGTCCACGTGACAGCTTGATGCTGGCAATAAAAAGAAAAACAGGGTGGAGTATCAGATTGTCACGAGCTGTTATCGAATTATGTGTGGTCCTGGTTGGATGGTTGCTGAAAGGTCCATTGGGAGTTGGAACACTCATTTTTGCATTGCTCATTGGTCCTGCAGTCCAATGGGGGTTCAAATTGTTTAAAGTTCAACCCCACAAAAACCTGGCTGATGCTACAGTTTAGACCAGGTATCAGAAAATAATAAAAAAAACTCCTCATCCCGAAAAACTGGTCGAGGAGTTTTTTTATGGTTATTTCATGATTAGCTTATGATGCCTATCTCCTTGCCAGCTTTTTCAAAGACATTCATGGCGTATTCGATCTCTTCTGTTTCGTGTGCAGCGGTCACAGTTGCTCGCATGCGAGCCAGGCCTTCCGGTACAGCTGGGGACACAACCGGCAAGGCGAAAACATCATGGTGTTGAGCTTCGCGGGTCATCAAAAATGCACGTTCATCATTACCGCAGATGATGGGAACTATGGCAGTGCTGGTAAATAATGTGTCAAATCCACGTTTCTTGATGCCATTGATAAATTGATCTGTATTAGCCTGCAATTTCTGGATTCGCCACGGTTCATCCAGGATTACTTTGAAAGCTTCATTTGCTGCAGCTGCCTGTGCAGGCGGCAAGGCTGCAGAAAAGATGTAAGCCCTGCTGGCGTGCCTGAGAAAAGTGATGATCTCTTTCTTTCCTGCGACATATCCACCGACGGATGGAATGGTCTTGCTGAGGGTACCCATCTTTATGTCAACAGTACCTTCCATGCCAAAGTGTTCTTCAATACCACGACCTGTTTTTCCGAGCACACCAACTGAGTGAGCTTCATCGATCATCAACCAGGCATTGTATTTTTTACAGAGCTCTACAACACGCGGAAAATCGATCACATCTCCATCCATGCTGAAAACGGAATCTGCCACAACAAGTTTTGATACATCTGAAGGGGCTTGCATTAGGCGCTTTTCAAGCTCTTCCATATCGTTGTGCCGGAACCGGCGGAATTCAGCTCCAGACATCATGCAACCATCCACAATTGAGGCGTGGTTCAATTTATCAGAGATAACCCAATCTCCACGTCCCATTAATGTTGAAACGACTGTTAGGTTCGTGACGTAACCGGATGTATAAGTGATCGCTGCCTCTGTGTTTTTGAATTCTGAAATGGTTGCTTCCAGCTCATCATGCAGTTTAAGCGACCCCGCCAGGGTGCGAACGCCATGTGTCCCGGTCGCATATTTGTCAACAGCAGCTTTAGCTGCTGCATTAATGCGCGGATGACCAACCAATCCCAGGTAACTGTAGGAGGCATACATACCCATATCGCGGCCATTTACCAAAACTCTTGCACCACCGCGCAATTCACTGATGGGCTGGTTGTAGAAATAGAGGTCGTTCTCTTTAAGCATAGTTACACGATCGACCATGGCTTTAACCCTGCGAGTTACAGAATCATCTGTATTCATAAAATCCATAAGTTGCTCCTTCATTAAGGAATGATTGCTTTTGCCGACCAAGTTTAGCCCACACGGAAGGAACTGTCAACCAATGCATCCGTTGGATCGGCAATTACCTAAGAGACCCTTCAAGTGCTCTTGGTTTTATAACACTAGCAGGTTCTCAAGGCTATGGTTTATTTAGAAATTGGTTCAGTTGGTTTTAATTGCGCTCAAATTACGCAGTTCGACTTCACTAATTACCGATATTCCAAGTGAACGGGCTTTTTCCAGTTTTGAACCCGGATTCTCACCCAGAACAACATAGCTGGTCTTCTTACTGACAGAGTCACTTACTTTGCCTCCATATTGCTCAATATATTCTTTAATGGATTCGCGGCTGAATCCAGCCAATGTCCCGGTGATCACAAAGGTCAATCCTTCGAACAGATCAGATCTGCGTTTGGAGATCTTGGATTCTCCGATTGGCCATACCCTGGCAGTTCTAAGTTTCTTCATGAGTTTACGATTATGTTCACGGCTGAACCAATCTGCAATTCCAGCTGCGATATTAGGTCCAATCCCGGAGACAGTTTGAAGATCTTCGATCGAAGCAGCTGATAGCAGGTCGAGGGATGGAAAAGCCTGGCTCAAATCCACCGCAGATACTTCTCCCACGCCATGTATACCCAGACCGGTGAGTAGATTACTTAATGGTTGTTGCCTGGAATGGGCAATTGATCTGAGCAAGTTGTCGGCTTTTTTTTCTGCAAATCCAGGCAATTTGAGGAGGGATTCTTTGTCCAGTGAATAAATATCAGCCACATCTTTAATCAATCCTTCCTGGATCAATTGTTCGACAATTCTAATTCCCATTCCCGTAATATCCATCGCGCCTTTGGATACGAAGTGCTCCACATTACGTACAAGTTGTGCCGGACAGGAGGCATTAACACAATACCAGGCAACTTCACCTTCGATGTGTTCGACAGGTTGCTGGCAGGCGGGGCATGAATCGGGGAAAACATAAGGTTTGATATTCTTTACTCTTAAATCTTTAATTGGTCCGATCACATATGGAATGACTTCTCCTGCTCGAATTATAAGAACCCTGTCACCGGGTCGTATATCCTTTTCGGCAATGAAATCGAAGTTGTGCAGGGTTGCACGTTCTACGATCACTCCTCCAATTTCAACTGGTTCCAAAACTGCTTGTGGCGTTAAAACACCTGTTCGTCCAACATTAACAACGATATCCATGAGAGTGGTACTGACTTCTCTTGCAGGGAATTTAAACGCAATTGCACCACGAGGATCCTTCCCGGAAACACCCAGATCTGCAAAAAGGCGGAGATCGTCTATTTTAATTACCATGCCGTCTGCTTCATAAGGGAGTTCATCCCGCCGTGATTCCCATTTTTCAGTGTAAGTTATGGCGGTATTAATATTATCAAACCGTCTGGCTGAATTGGTGACAGGGAATCCGATCTCCTGTAAATATTCCAATGTTTCCCATTGTGTAAATGGCGTAGGACCATCAGCATAAATGATCTGGTAGATTAGAACAGTTAAAGGTCTTGTGGCGGTTAATGCAGGATCAAGTTGTCTGAGTGATCCTGCAGCAGTATTTCTTGGATTAAGATACGTTCTTTCACCTGATTCTTGAAGACGCTGATTCAGCTTTTCGAAATCTTTAATATTAATGAAAACCTCACCGCGTACGACCAGGTGATTGGGAACCAACAAAGGTTTGCCGGACCCATTTATTGAGGAATTGTTTGAAATTGAAGATGTTTCTTTTATGGATGAGTGCAGTTCCTCATTTTCCTGTTGACGGGTAAGGGGGATGTGTAATGGAATTGCTCGAATTGTGCGGAGATTGGATGTGATATCTTCACCTATTTGACCATCTCCCCGTGTAGCTCCTTTCACAAAGATGCCATCTTCATAATGTAGTACAACACTAAGCCCATCGATCTTGGGTTCCACTACATATTTAGTCCGTTCAACCCGGTCATCTATCTTTCTCACACGCTCATACCAGGCCAATGCATCCTCAACCCCAAATGCATTCGCCAGACTTAAAATAGGTGTAGGATGCTGGACTTTATCAAATTTTTCTGAAGGGGATGCGCCGGTTCTCTGGGTTGGAGAATCCGGTGTGATCAACTCCGGATGTTCATTTTCTAATAGTTTAAGTTCATTCATGAGACGATCATATTCGAGATCACTTATGACAGGGGCATCCAAAACATGATAACGATAATTGTGATAATGGATCAGCTTGCGAAGATCTTCCATGTGGTTTAGAAGTTGGGAGGTATCCATAACTCAATTATATTCGTTAATTGTTACTTGACAAACAAGAACTAATGTTCTATACTGGTGTTATAGAACATAATTTCTTATTATTACCAATATCTAGAGGAGGTTGTCATGAATAACAACTATCGGAGCGCACAAAATGCTATCAATAAAATAGGCGGGGTGAGAATTCGCAGAGGGCTGGCATGGGGTCTGATTATTGTCGGTGCTTTACTTGCATTCGAGATTTTTAATTACAGTACAACTGAATTTGCCCTTAAAGATGTTCTTGTAGATTTGAATTTTATTGGGATGCGCTGGTCCACCATCCTGGCAATTGCATTTTGTGGGATCGATTTTGCAGGAATTGCCAGATTATTTACCCCAGAACAAGGAAAAAATGAGCCTGCTGAAGTCTGGTATTTATTTGGAGCCTGGTTATTGGCAGCGACAATGAACGCGACGCTGACATGGTGGGGCGTATCTGTCGCGATCGTTGAAAATAGCACCCTTACCGGGACACAGGTGGTAAGTAGAGAGACTTTAACAAGTGCAGTTCCTGTATTTGTGGCTGTCATGGTGTGGTTGATCCGTGTACTTATCATTGGTACATTTTCAGTCTCAGGTGATCGCCTATTTAGCCAGGTGGAAGGACGTTCTGGATTCAGACTTGCAGGTGTCATTCAGAAACCCGTTAGACCTGCTTCCACCATTCCTCAGACACATCAACCTCAACCTGTTGCCACATCATTAAGAGCTGTTCAAAGGCATACTCGTCCTGATACTGGATATTCCAGACCGGAACCGAGTTATCATAATATCTCAATGAGCACCAGCTCCGGTAGAGAAAGATCTTACATTGAGCCTGGGAAATAACAAGTAAGAACAATCCCATGACTGAATATCTTGAATTTGAAGAAGATTTCGAATCCGCCTCCATCAGAGGCGGATATTTTACAAGATTATGGATGCTACCATTGGTAGTGGTCCTGGTTGGATTGCTGATCGGTTTTCTTTTGAGTGGAAATGTTGTTCTAAAGGCATCAGATTCTTTCATAAATTCATCTATACAATTAAGTACGAATTCGAATGCCGATAATGCATTAATCGCAATGCCGATCAACAGTCATGATAGGTTATCCGATTTGTTCACACCGGAGGTACTATATTGGCGTATAAAGATCAATGAATGGAGCGAGAAAATAGGCTTGGACCCCAATTTAATTGCTACTGTAATGCAAATTGAATCTTGTGGTGATCCCCGTGCTTTATCCTCTGCAGGAGCTATGGGGCTTTTTCAGGTAATGCCATTTCACTTCAATAATTCTGATGACCCGTTTGAGCCAGAGACCAATGCTCTGCGGGGTATGGCTTATCTGAAGCAATCCCTGGACGCATCCAATGGTGATGTACACCTCGCCCTTGCAGGATATAACGGTGGCATCAGTGTAATCCAAAGATCAGAGCTGAGTTGGGCTGTGGAAACACAGAGATACACCTACTGGGGAAGTGGGATTTATGAGGAAGCAAGCCTGGGACTTGATACCAGTGTTCGATTGCAGGAATGGATCTCTCGTGGTGGAGCTAGTTTGTGCATGCAGGCAGCCAATCGGTTGGGGCTCGATCCTTAATCAGAACTAATTGATTGTACATTCGAAATTAAGGGCAACCAGATAACAAAGGCAGTTCCCTGGCCTTCCTGAGATTCTACTTCAATCGAACCACCGTGGACTTTAATGATCCAGTAAGCGATCGACAAACCAAGCCCGAAACCGCTTGTTTTTGAACGGGTCCTGGATTTTTCAGCCCGGTAAAATCTATCAAAAATATGGGGGAGATCTTCAGCCGGTATCCCAGGACCTGTATCCCGGATCATTAATCTTGACATGGCATCCATCTTGCAAAGTTCAAAGGAAACTGTTCCTTCACCGGGAGTATATTTGATCGCATTCGATATTAGGTTTACAAGAACTTGCTTCAATCGATCACTATCACCATTGACTTGGACCTGGTCGATCTCATTTACTTTAAGTTGAACCCGATCTCCAGCAAGTAAATGTAGATCTCTGATCACATCAAAAAGAAGGGTGTCCAACTCAACTGGTTTAAAAGTTAGTGGAAGTTTGCCGGTCTCAGCTTGTGCTAACAGGAGAAGATCACCCACCATCCGGGTCAGTCGGTCGGTTTCTTCTTTAATACTATCCAAAGATTCAAAATCAATTTGATTCATCATGCGCATTAAGTCGGCATTGGCTTTGATAACAGTCAGAGGGGTCCGCAATTCGTGGCTGACATCCGCCAGAAAGCGTTGTTGAGATGCAAATAATTTTTCCAATCTTTCCAGGGTTTCGTTAAAGGAATGGATCAGAACCCCAATTTCATCTTTATCGGATCCATGGTAGGGAATTCGTCGCGAGAGATCGTTGGCGTGAGAGATCTGCAGAGCTGTATCGGTTACGACATTAAGCGGGGAAAGAGCTTGTCTGACCAAAAACCAGCTTGAGATCCCAGACAGGAACATGGAGATAAGGGTTGTCCCTAACAGGATGTAAAAAAGGATTGTTCTTAGTGAATTGATCAGATCTATACTGGTCGCTACCTGCAATGTTCCAATAGGCCGTTCTCCGACCATTAATGGGACACTGATCGTTCGCAAATGAGCTTGATCAATTGTTACATCGTTGTATACCGGGACAGTGGATTGCATACCGTCTGCATCCAATGGTAGATTGTAGCTACCAATATTTTGTGATGATGAATGCAGATTTCCATTTGCATCCCAAACCTGGACAAAAAGATTGGACGTGAAGTTGAATTGCGGAAGAATGATGACATTCAATTCACCAACAGAATTAACTCGGGTATTAGAGACGATATCACGTGAAGTCTGGGTAAGGGTGGCGTCAACCTGGTTTACAAGCAGAAATCCAACCAGTACATAGACTGCAGTACCGAATATCAGAAGTATTCCCCCAGCAAGAGAAGAATATAATAATGTAAACCTAACCCGGAGCGACATTTATGGATTTTCTCTCAGCACATACCCCACACCACGTACAGTGTGTAGTAACCGCTCCTCTCCAGGTGTTTCCAGCTTCAGGCGTAAATATCGAATATAGACTTCGAGAACATTACTTTCTCCGCCAAAATCATATCCCCAGACTCGATCAAATATCACATCCCGGGTCAAAACCTGGCGAGGGTGTCTCAGAAACAACTCAAGCAATTCATACTCTTTTGCAGTCAATTGAATAGATCGGGTGCCGCGTGTGATTTGCCGTGAACCGGTATCAAGGGTCAGATCTGCAAATTTATAGACTTGTATCCGTTCGGGTTGGGTTCGCCGCAGCAAGGCTCGCATGCGTGCGAGAAGCTCATCGAGATTAAATGGCTTGACAAGATAATCATCCGCACCTGCATCCAATCCTTGCACCCGATCCTGGATGGTATCTTTGGCAGTAAGCATGAGAATGGGTAACCCCCCTCCAACTCGCAGCCTGCGGCAGACTTCCAGACCATCCATGGCGGGCAACATCCAATCGAGTATGACCAGGTCGGGATGGTTATCACGTGCCATATTTAACCCGCTGCGACCATCCGTGGCAACATCAACCAAGTAGCCTTCATATGCCAGTCCACGTTGTAAGACTTTGAGAATGGCAGGGTCATCTTCAATGATCAATATGCGCTCATTCATAGCATTCTCCATTGGGTTCCATTATTACTCATGTGCAAAATATACCACAAAGGAAAAGATTTGGTAGAATGACTGACATGAGGTCCAATAAAAAGATTATTTTCTATTGCAAACGCCTGATGGATATGATCTTAACCAGTATCGGCTTGGTCATTATCTTACCCTTTTTATTATTGATTGCGGTTTGTGTCAGGATCTTTATAGGAAGCCCTGTTTTTTTTAAGCAATTGCGTCCCGGTTTTAAAAGTATTCCTTTTCATATTTATAAATTTCGCTCGATGAATGATAACAAAGATCCCAACGGGAATTTGCTTCCTGATTCGCAGAGATTAACACGCTTGGGAAGTTTTTTAAGAAGAACAAGTCTGGACGAGTTGCCGGAATTGATCAACGTTCTCAAAGGTGAGATGAGCCTGGTTGGTCCGCGCCCTCTCCTGATGCAATATCTTGATAGATACTCCCCCGAACAGAAACGCCGTCAGGATGTCCTGCCAGGTATCACTGGGTGGGCTCAGGTCAATGGGCGGAATGAGTTGACTTGGCAGCAGAAATTTGTTCTGGATGTTTGGTATGTGGACCATATCTCGATCGGGTTGGATCTGAAGATCCTTTTCCTGACTTTTTGGAAAGTTCTCAAACGCGAAGGTATCAGCCAACCCGGACATGCCACCGCAGGAGAATTTTTGGGAAATGATGGAGAACCCAAATCCTGAAAATGCCAGCCATGCAAACAGTTTAGTTAGATTTGGTATAATCTCTCTGAATATCTCGTAACACGGTAATGTTCAACTGTCCTGGCTAGACTAGAAACCGGATATTATTAATGAGGTTGAGTTCGATTGGACGATAACTTTCACCCTTTTTCTGCTTAGGGGATAATTAATTCCACCTTCGGAGGTGCAACAATGCTGGACATCAATCAAATTCGTGAGAAACCAGACCTGGTACGCAAATCATTGCAAGACAGGCAAATGGATGGTGATCTGGTAAATGTAGTACTGGAACTGGATATCCGCCGGCGTGAATTATTGGCTGAAGTTGAATTATTAAAAGCCGAGCGTAATTCTGTATCCAAGGAGATCGGCCAAATGAAAGACGCAGCCTCCCGACAGGTAAAAATTGAAAGTATGAGGGCTGTGGGTGATAAGATCTCTAACCTGGATGAGAAGCTCAGGTCGTTGGAAGTTGAATTATTGAATGCCACTTCCATGATACCAAATATTCCTGATGAACGAACACCCTATGGGAAGGACGAATCGGAAAATGTAGTTCTAAGGACAATCGGAAAGGTCCCTGAATACAGTTTTGATCCCAAACCACATTGGGAACTGGGGCCAGCGCTGGGAATCATAAATTTTGACCAGGGGGTCAAGATCACTGGTTCGCGTTTTTACGTTCTTAGCGGTGCAGGTGCCCGCTTGCAGCGGGCATTGATCGCCTGGATGTTGGATCTTCATATTCGCCAGGGTTATACCGAAAAATATACACCTTTCATGGTAAAAGGTCAGACCCTTTTTGGCGCAGGTCAACTCCCGAAATTTAACGATAATCTATATCACGATCTCGAAGAAGATCTTTGGATGGTGCCAACTGCCGAAGTCCCCCTGACAGGCTTGCATATGGATGATATTGTGGATGAAGCAGCCTTGCCTTTCTATTACACAGCCTATACACCCTGTTTCCGCCGGGAGAAGATGAGCGCAGGGCGGGACGTGCGCGGCATTAAGCGGGGACACCAATTTGATAAGGTCGAGATGTATATTTATTGCAAACCGGAAGATGCTGATCCGATGCTGGAAAAAATGCGTACAGATGCAGAAGAAACGTGTGCTCTATTGGGTTTGACATATCGCATCAAACAATTATGTACCGGCGATCTGGGTTTTGGTGCTCGTATGACCTATGACTTGGAAGTCTGGGCGCCAGGTTGCGATGAATGGCTGGAAGTTTCATCAGTCTCCAATGTAGGAGATTTTCAAGGGCGTCGTGCGAATATCAAGTATCGTCCCACGGATGGTGGAAAAACAAGCTTTGTGAATACCTTGAACGGTTCAGGTTTGGGGATGCCGCGTACTTTGATCGCTGTGCTGGAAAATTATCAACAGGCTGATGGATCCATTGTCGTTCCTGATGTTCTGCGACCGTGGATGGGTGGTCTTGAGGTCATTCAGCCTGAATAAGGAATCTCTATTATGATCTTTCCGGATTACATTGCTAATATAATCATACTCGGGATCATGACAGTTGGGTTGCTTGGCTTACTGATTCCAATTATTCCAGGCCTTGTGATCATTTGGCTTGCTAGCCTTGCTTATGGGATCGGTGTTGGTTTTCAAACCCCGGGGTGGATATTTTTTTTCATCATCACGATCATTATGCTTGTCGGATCGGTTATCGATAATCTGGTCATGGGGCAACAGGCTCATAAAACAGGGGCTTCCTGGATCTCTGTATTGTTGGCGATGCTCTTTGGTGTGATAGGCACATTTATTCTTCCGATCATAGGTGGTTTCATCGGAGCATTAACTGCTCTATTCATTGCTGAATGGTTTCGGAGAAAAAACTGGCGCGAGGCAATGACAGCCACAACCGGTTGGGCTGTTGGTTGTGGCTGGGCAATTGTGATCCGCTTCATCCTTGGTTTGTTGATGATCGGGATCTGGATAATTTGGGTTCTTGTATAATCCCGGGTTAAATCTTCCTATTTCAGAGAGATGGGGTTACTTAAAAGTGCTACCAATAATTTGGTGGCATTGATCACATCATCTGTGTCAACCATTTCCGAAGGGGAGTGTATATAACGGCAGGGGATTGAAATACAACCAGCTGGAACACCAGAACGTGTTAGTTGTATGGCAGTTGCATCTGTGGTGCCACCTTCCAAGACTTCTCGTTGGAATGGGATTCTTCCTTTTTGAGCAGTATGGATCATCCAATCAACCACACGCACATCCGACAACATACCCCCATCTTTAATCTTTATAGCGGGACCCTGTCCGAGACTGACATCCATTTTCCTGGCTTTTGGTGTGTCACCTGTTGCAGTAACATCCAGAGAAATACCGATCTCAGGGTCTATACCATAGGCGGATGTGACTGCGCCCCGTAGACCAACTTCTTCCTGGGTGGTAAAAACAAAATAAATATCATGAGGGGAATCTTTAAGAGTCCGCAATGCTTCGATCATGACTGCACAGCCGATCCGGTCATCCATGGCTTTGCCTACCAAACGTTTGCCCATGTCAAAAAAGGGACGGTCAAAAGCAGCCACTTCACCGATCTTGATCGGGCAATCCCTTGTGTTGGTAGCGCCGACATCAATGAACAAATGACCGACGGGTAGGGTTTTATTAATATCGATTATGCGTTCACAACCGATCACACCTGTTACACCATTTAAAAAGCGCACACGTCCACTGTACAGAGTATGCGGATAAATACCACCGATCCCCGAGAAACGAATAAAACCATTTGGATCAATATGGGTAGTTATCAAGCCGATCTCGTCCATATGCCCGGCAAGCATGATACGTTTTCCATTCTTGCCGTTGCTTCCTTTGCGGGCGATCAAATTCCCTAATGCATCCACTCTGATATCATCCACAAGGGATTCGATTTCAGCGCGTATAACCTGGCGAATATCGTTTTCATAACCTGACGGGCTATAAGTTTCAGTAAGTTTTTGAATAAGTGTCTTTATCATTTGCGCTCCTGTGCCAGGAAATCGGGCGGGATGGATTGTAATGTTGCTTTGAGTAGGAAGATGGTGTCATTAAAGTCGCTAATGCGTGCCATTCCAACCGCTGTATGTGCATAACGACCGGGTATTGAGATGGAAACGGAGGGTATTCCGCTGCCTTGTTTGTGAATGGAGCCGGCATCGGTTCCTCCACCGCCAGGTTGTCTGAATTGGTAAGAAAACCCTTCTTTCTCTGCAGTGTTAACCAGAAGTCTGATCAAACGCGGATCTGATAAAGTGGCGCCATCAGAGATATAGATCGCAGGTCCGGCACCCAGGTGACAATTGTAGGAAATGTTCTCCTCATCATCCCAGGAAGGGAGATCATAAGCCGGGGTTGAGTCCACCACGAAAGCCAGATCCGGTTTGAAGGAAAAAGCAGCAACTCGGGCGCCGCGTAATCCGGTCTCTTCCTGCACAGTGAAAGCAACCTGGAGGTCAATATCTGGGTATGGTTGTTTCAGAAGTTCAATCAACACAGCCACACCCAGGCGATCATCCAGGGCTTTGCCAATGATGGATGGACCGACTCGTTGAAAGTGGGTGGCAAAGGTGGCTCTATCGCCACGTTTGATTTTATTGCTGCCCGGGCCAACATCGATCCGAAGACTATTAAGGGGGATCTTGTCCTTGCGCTCGCTGGAAGAGGTCAGGTGAATGGGGCGGGCTCCGATGACTCCTGGAATATGGTCTTTCCCTACGATAACGGCTTTTCCGGGGAGTTGCCGCACATCGATGCCACCATTGATCTCGAAACGAAAAAGCCCTTCACCATCATCCGCAGCGATCATGAATCCAATTTCATCCATGTGGGCTGCAAGCATGACCTTGTGACGAATCTTGCCGGTTCCTTTTTTAAGCACAAGTAAATTTCCAAGTGCATCGATCTTGAAATCAACACCTAATGGACGAATTTCTTCAAGAATGATGTTCCGGATTTCACCTTCCTCTCCGGAGACACCCATGGCCTGAGATAATTTTTCGAGTAGGGCTAATCGTTTCTTGTCTAAAGTGGTTGAATTTGCCATATTAAGAATCCAATACGATCGTATTCATAAAGTCTATGGTCAAAGAAGCGATAAATCCAGCCAATAACCTTCCCGTACGTTGAATATCTTTGATTGCTACAATTTCCACCGGGGTGTGCATATAGCGGATAGGAATACCGATTGCCATGGTTGGGATCCCTTCAGCGATCACTTGTGTTGCAAATGCATCTGTTCCTGAATGCCGTCCGGTGATCTCGACAGCATGAGATATTTCCATCTTTTCTGCCATGTCTTTCAAACCTTTATGTAATTTTGGGTGGAAATTAGGTCCCCACATCAAAGTAGGTCCCTTTGCCAGTGGGAAAGTGTTCCATTCTTCCGAACCGGGTCCTTTGGCCCAGGTTGTGTCGATCACGATTGCCAGTGTTGGACGAATTTGAAATGTGGATGTGTAAGCCCCAACAAGACCTTCTTCTTCTTGAACAGTTGCAACAGCCCAAATATCCCAAGCATGCCGGATGAATTGAAGTTCCTGGAGGCAGATGGTTAATGCAGCCACCGCAGCCCGATTATCAAGCGAATGTCCGGAGAGTGTTTCGCCAACCAACTCAATTGGGCACTGGGCAAATGAGACAATATCTCCGACCTGGACAAATTGCTGTACTCTTTCAGGGGTGAGTCCAATATCGATGTAAAGATTTTCGATCGGGACGACTTTATTCTCGAATTCTTCAGGCAATAGGGCTGCAGGAGGTTGCACAATCCAGCCTGGAATGGGTGATTGTTTGTCAGCTTTTGGGCCACTAGCATAGACCCAGACCTGCTGCCCGGGAAGAACGCGTGGATCCACCCCTCCAATGTCTGTAAATCGCAGAAAACCACTTTGTATGCCTGTGATCATAAGACCTATGGCATCCATATGAGTGGCCACCAGAATTGATGGGCGAGGTGCAGCCAGACAGCCATGTCGTAAACCATGCAGAGACCCCAGGCGACTGACACTGACTTCATCCACCAATTGTTGCCATTCATTTTGGATGATTGTCGATATCGGGGTTTCATTACCGGAGAGACCCGGCGCACTAATTAGCTCTTTTAAGAACGGAAGGATGTCGCTCATTAATTTATGCATGTCTCCAATAATGGAATTCTATGAATTGGAAATTCAACCTGAAGTTGGTGTAAGAGTGGGACTTGGAGTTGATGTAGGAGAAGAAGACTGGGTGGATGTCTCCGTGGGTGTGGGGGTCTCTGTCAAAGTAGGAGTTGGTGTGGATGTCGAAGTTGAAGTGGGTGTCAAAGTTCCAGTGCTGGTTGGAGTGGGTGTTTCCGTGCTGGTTGATGTTAAGGTTATTGTGATTGTAGAAGTCAAAATTGTAGTTTCACTTGGTAAAATGGTTTCTGTTGGAATTGTTTTGATTGTAAAACGAGGATAAATAACAGCAAGGACATATCCCAGGCAATAACAGGGAATAGTCAACACGATGACCGTAAGAAGGAACAGCCGGGTGCGATTTTTCTTTGAGGCTTGTCGGAACACGGGAATATGATAACATCAGTCTGCGCACTGGGCAAGGAATATAACCTCATAACCCGACAGATGGAAGAATTTTATGATCCCAATCCTATTAAAGATAACAGGTTTTCTCTCTTATAAACAATCCGTCGAAATTGATTTCACTTCCTTTGATTTGGCTTGCATCTCGGGGACCAATGGTGCCGGAAAATCATCATTGTTGGATGCGATAACCTGGGTGCTTTTCGGGCAGGCACGAAAAAAAGATGATTCGATCATCCATACCCATCCTGATGTCAATGCAGCTGAGGTTGTTTTCATTTTCGAATATGAAGATCAGATCTATAAAATTCAGCGTACCTTGCCACGCAAAAAAACCAGCATGTTGGAACTCCAGATCCAGGCTGAGCCTGGGTCCGATGGTGAAGTGATCTGGCGATCTTTGAGCGAGCACAGTATCAGGGAAACCCAGGCTCGCATTTTGCAGATCTTGCGGTTGGATTACGAAACCTTCACCAATGCTGCCTTCTTTTTGCAGGGCAAGGCAGATCAGTTTGCCCAACAGCCCTCCGGGAAGCGCAAAGAAATTTTAGGCAACATTCTCGGTTTGGAAATATGGGAAACCTACAGGGAACGTGCAGGTGAGCGAAGAAAAGTCATTGAACGTGATCTGGCATCAAAGGATGGACAATTGCAGGAGATCGAAATTGAATTGTCCGAAGAGGCAGTTCGCAAAAATCGGTTAAAAGAACTCGAAAGCCAGCTTGAAGGGTTGAGTACAACAAGAAAACAGCAGGAAACCACACTTGAAAGGCTAAAACAATTCGTAGTCTCATTAAAACAACAACGCCTCCTTGTGGATACTCTGAGGGCAGGTTTGAAAAGATCTCGCAGCAGTCAGGTTGCACTAAAAAAACGCCTGGAGGAAAAGCTTGGCGAGCAGGTAAGCTACATGAACTTGTTGGGACGGGCGGATGCTGTTGAAAATTCCTATAACAATTGGAAAAAACTACAAATAGACCTGGAAGATTATGAAGCATTGGCAGAGAAATTTCGCGAACACGAAAAAGAACGGCAGCCATTATTGACCCAGCTCAGTAATGAGCAGGCTCGTCTCGACCAGGAATATAAAGCCCTGTTAGCCGAGCAGGAAGACTTGGGAGCTCAAGAAATAGCACTTCCAGGGCTTAAGAATGACTTTGAAAGCACGGAAGCATTAATTATTGTTTTGGAAGCAAAATTGGAAGCTCGTGACCGCATGAATGAAGCCATCAAAATGGTGCGCGAAAAACAGATCGAAATGCGCTCTGAAAACGACAGGCTTAAATTGGAAATGGCTGAACTTAAAGAACGTATCGGGAATTTGGAAGCCACGGATGGTGCCATTTGCCCGCTTTGTGGACAGCCATTAAGTTTGGATGACAGGTTAAATTTGATAGATCAATTGAATGACCATGGCACAACGATGGGAGATCGCTTCCGTGCCAATAAGACCGGGTTGGATGAAATAACACTTCAAGTCTCTCAAATGGAAGATGAATTGGCTGGTCTTATCCCCTCAGAGAAGGAGCGGCTTTCAAAGACCGCACAATTGACTCAACTTGGAGATCGCATCCAGTTTTCACAAAAGATGATCTCTGAATGGAAAGAAAATAAAGCCGGGCGATTGCTGGATATTGAAGGATTTTTGGAGAAGGAAAAATACCTCCCAAAGATTCGCAAGCAGTTGGGTGAAGTGGATAAAAAATTAAACAGCCTGGGATATGATGCTGCTGCACATGATGCAGCCAAACGTGCTGAGATCGTCGGGCGTGGTTCCGAAACTGAATATCATGATCTGAATGCTGCCAGTGCTGCCATTAAACTACTGGAGAATGAGATAAACAATCTTAAGAAACAGATCGAAGACGTGGACGCTGAGATCGAAAAACAGGAACAGGAATTCATGCTGGCATCGGATGTATTGGAACAGTCTGAAAAATCTAAACCCGATTTGGATGGCGAAGAACGAGCCCTATATGACATCCAGGAGCGGGAAAACCGGCTTAACCAGGATGTAGGAGCAGCACGCCAGAAGGTAACCGTTTTGAAAGATTTACGCTTTCGTAAAAAAAGTCTGGTCGTCGAACGGGAAGACCTGGCTTCGTTGATCGGCAGATTAAAAACCCTTGAGCGTGCCTTTGGGAAGGACGGTGTCCCAGCCTTGTTGATCGAACAAGCCTTGCCTGAGATTGAAAGCCGGGCGAATGATCTACTGGATCGGCTTAGTGATGGTTCCATGTCAGTGCGCTTTATAACCCAATCTTCATACAAGGATAAGAAGAGAGATGATCTGAAAGAAACCCTGGATATCCAGATTAGTGATGGTGTAGGTGTCCGGGATTATGAGATGTTCTCGGGTGGCGAGGCTTTTCGAGTGAATTTTGCTATCAGGTTGGCTCTATCCGAGGTTCTGGCGCATCGCAAGGGGGCAAGATTGCAGACACTGGTGATCGATGAAGGTTTTGGTTCTCAGGATGCAATTGGTCGCCAGCGCTTGATCGAATCCATCAATGCTGTTCGGGGAGATTTTGCCAAAGTATTGGTGATCACCCATCTGGATGAGCTTAAGGATGCCTTCCAGACACGCATAGAAGTTACCAAGACAGAATATGGTTCGGTTGTCAACGTGATCTAGACAGGATCTTGAAAACTACGAATAATGAATTTTGGAATATATATCTGAAATAAATTATTAAGGCACCAGGTTTGCTCAATTGGTCTTTGGTGCCTTTGTAATTAATTTGATAAGGTTGAAAGGAGGTATCAGATTTCGTTTATTGCATAATCCGGACCACGATTGATCTCCCATGGGTATAAAATGTACGCATCGGTAACTGCTGCAAAATAATCCGGTTTTGAGTTTCCAAACAAATTTCGATACGGATTGAAATGCAGAACACACGTCTCCGGGAAACCTCCGGCTGCAGAGACGCGGTTCTTTACAGCCGTGATTGTGCGGCCGGAACCCCAAACATCATCCACGATCAAAGTTAATCTGCCCGCAAGAAGCTCATCTGTTGGAAATTGGATGAAAGTCGGCCATGCCATTAATGGTCGGTCGGATTGATTTTGAGCTGGGAAATCGACCGCAGCAGTCAATAAGTGGGTCAGCCCCATGGCTTCAGCCAGCATACCACCAGGTATGATGCCGCCGCGGGTGATCATTACCATTGCCGTAAACTCCCCTCGGAAAGCAGGCAGCAGCGTATCGATCAGGCGGTCAACAGCCTGCCATGTGAGGACATCACGGCGTGGTTCTACCATTATTGATTGAGAACAGCAGCCAAAGGAGCAGGTGGGGCGATGGTTGCGTTTGAACCACTCGCCTGGGCAGCTTCAACATCACGCGCCCACAGGTAAAGGCAGGTATGATAAGCTGTGGAAGTATAAGTGGACGCCACTGTAGCCACCATGATGAAAACACTGGCAACTATCACTCCCAGGCTGATGCCGGTGATCCACCCAAATGTGGAAGCTGGACCAGCCACTGAGACGATCCCCAGGCCGATGCCAAACCCCAGGGCGATCCCGGTACCGCCCAGTAAAAATCCTATCAGACCAGTAACTGCTTTGACGCCGACTGTGCTAATTCCAACAAGTAAAAGGTTGTTCTTAATGATCGCCCCGGCGCGCTTCAGTCCATCTTTCAAATTAATATCTTCGATCACCATGGCAGGCAGGATCAGGAATGCTGCTTCAGTCCAGACTGTATCAATCAGACCAGCCAGGAGATTGCGCCCGCCACTTCTTCCTTTGCCTTTGATAAAGCCTTTGAGAATATTTACAAAAGTCGAGGCTGCCGAAAGACTGAGTATGTCAAACCAGTCACGCTTGACAACCTTCCAAGCCTTATCCATGCGCCCATCTCCCTCTGAGAGATATCCGTAGATAAGGTAAATGGTCATGGATGAGAATAAATAAGTGATCGAGTACTGGGAAAATACAAGAAGGGTTCCAAGGACAAACAGGATGATCCGTCCAACAATATTGCCATCACCACCCAGCAGGAAACCTGCCGCGGACATGGGGATTATGAAAATGACCGAAACGATGAAACCTGCAAATAAGGTGATGATGGATGGTTTGATGAGATCTTTATCCGCCACCACCATTTGCCAGGCTTGTTTAAGAAAAGCCCAACCACGTGAGAAATTTTGCATGATCTTGCTCCTTTGATAAATACGATACTGAAATGAATTAGGAAATCTGATCAGCCAAACATTTGATTAATATACCTACGAAACGTAATCGTTTTGGTTGTGAAGCATATACAATGTATTTGGTCAATTAGCTGGCAAGGCGCTATTAATAAAATCGACCAGATTATTCTTCAGGGCAGCCAGGGAAGGCATGTGTATATACATCAATTTTTAAGCCTTTCCATGCGTCCCAATGATACAATATATATCAATTCTACCAGTCCATAGGTGAATTTTAGTCTAAAAATGCAATATAAATACCATGCTTTACATGCTGATTTTAAAGATTGCAACAGATTGCAACAGGCAGATGATCCTCAATTCGATCAAAATTAAAGGCGGTCCATTCTGGGAGATTGGCGGCTGGTTCTTGATCCTGGCGATCCTGGTTTCAATTTTACGATCTTGTTTGGGAGGGTGAATAATGAATCATAATGATTTGACTGATATTTACAAGGAGTTACTCGCAAGGTATGAGAAAGGGGGAAAGATAGAAGATGACAATTCAGATTTATGGGATTCAATTTTCGGATTTAGTGTACAAAAACAAATGATGGAATTTAAGAAAATGGGTCTAGTTAAGGACGCGGATTTAAAATCAAAAATAAATTATCTCCATAATATAACTAACTTGAAACAGATACTCAAGGATAATAATATCCCAAGAAGTGGAAATAAACATGAATTAGTTGAAAAAGTATTTCAATTGAACGATCAAGACTTAATACGAAAGATGAATAATGAAAAAATCGTCAATTTAACAGAAATTGGGGAAAGGATTGTTTTTGATTATCTACAAATAAAACAATCAGAAAGAAAAGAAGTAGAAGCAAGAATTATTGATTTTCTAAAAAAATGCGATTATTATTCGGCTGCCAAAGAAATGGGTGAATTTGAAAAGAAACAAGTTTTTCCAAGAGGAATGGTTGATTGGGAGAGTTTCAATCCGCAAAATTTTGTTCCTGGATTAATTGGTATCTTTGGAGACCCTATTCCGAAGAAATTATCAAATTTGGCAGAAAATGTTCTTGAGACATTACGAATTGTCGCTTCTATGAAATATTTGTGGGGAGTAAGTGATCCTTCTAAATGGTTTCCCGAAGATATTTCCCCAAATATAAAAAAATCTTACAAATTTGCTATAAATATGTTAGTTAGTCAAGGCTTTAGTCAAAAAACACTATCGACATGTATCAATAATAAAGATTGTTTAGATGGGATAGTTTTCTATACACTCGGTTGTTGCCCTGAATGTACGAAACTTTCTGGAAAGCTTTTCAAATTAGATGAAGTACCATTGTTGCCTTACGATGATTGTACAAGGGACCATGGATGTATTTGTAGCTATTTACCTCTCACAGAGGGTCGACCCATACCGATAACTTAGAATAATATCACAAGTGATACTTGGCAATAAACTATTGATCTTGTTTCGGAGGGTGAAATTTGGCGGACGATTTCATCTGTCGGTGCCAGGTTCAGAGCCGTGTTGATCTCTTGAATTGCACGCCTGCCATCCTGGGTGATTCCTGTGGACCAGGAATCCCAATATGAACGGTTTGCCAGCAAGTCAGCAAAACCGGCATGCCACTCGGCATCAACCGGGTTAAGTTCCAGGCATTTTTCATATGCTTCCAGACTTCGTGCATACAATTCCTCCCCGCCTGTGTCCGTTCGGTATCCTTTACCCATGAAAAATACATGCTTGGTGGCCATGGCCAATCTGCCCCAGGTTTCTCCATCGGTTGGGTGTTGGTCAACATCGTTTTGTTCTTTTACAACAGCTTGCCAGGCTTCCGGGGCAACCAGGGAGAACTCCATATTAATCACAGGTCCGTCGGGTCCAGGTTCAAAATTATCGTAATGCCAGCGCACCTCGTTCCCGGAAAATACCCCTCCAATTGTGGTTTCCGACCAACCGATTTGCTGTTCGAGTATCACGTTTTGGGTATTGGCAGGATAAGGAAGCCGCAAGATGATATCAGCGCTGCCAATTGTTCCGAACCACCCGGCACCTGTTTCCAGGAGGTAATAAAAGGCCGTGAAGGGAGCATATCCCGAACCTTTTAAGGTATAGGTAATTTCAATGTTAACATCTTTTCCGACCGGAAAGGTTACATTGAATTCCGCCCAGGGGACATCTTTAGTTTGCCACCGAATATCTGGATAATTTACCCGGAGGTATTGCGTTTGGGTTGAGTTAACTTTTATGCTCAAGTTGGACAATTCAGGGTATTCACCCCGGCCATTGTTGGCGGAGATCGGAAATCGGGCTTCCATTGTCTCGACAGCTGTCCCCTGATTACGCATGGTGAAGCTGGCTGTGATGTGTGCCATTCCAAGACTATCTTTCTGGTTATCGGGTTTAACATCGATCAACACTGTCTCGGAAACCATGCGGACATTTGTGGTTTGGGAGCCGGGTTCAAGATTGGTTATGGGAGGTTGGATGGGAGGAGCTACATCGGCGTTAACCCTTGTAGGTAAAATGAAAAAGAAAACTATTATTGGTAAAATTAACCACAATCTGTTCTTCTTATTCATTTATGGACTCCGGGAATTAACGAAAGATCTTTAAGTATTTCTTTGGATTATAGCAAACTTGGGGGGTCAATTTCCACCCGCCAGCCGTCCAGGAAACGGGTTGGTAACAGTACACCCGGATCGGAACCGCGCAGGATCACTTGCCAGCGATATAGATCGTTAATTTTTGAATAGAAACAGGGTACTGGTCCGACGATCTCCGTTTCTACCATACCCGTTTTATTGATGCGATTTTGCAAATAATCAGCCATGTTTTTGGTTGTTGTTTCTGCCAAATGGGTGTCATAATGGCGGTATTCCAGGCGGACGAGTCGTCCGAAAGGTGGGTAACCAATTTTCTTTCGTTCGGAGAGTTCACGTGCATAAAAAAATTCATAATCATGACTGGATGCAGCCTGGATGGCATAGTTTTCCGGTTGGAAGGTCTGGAGAATGACCTGGCCGCCCAGGATAGATCGTCCAGCCCGACCCGCAACTTGGGTTAATACCTGGAAACCGCGTTCAATCGCGAACGGATCTGGAAGATTCAAACCCACATCGGCCAGGATAATTCCAACCAGGGTGACTTTGGGCAGGTCAAGGCCTTTGGCCAGCATCTGTGTTCCGACCAGGATATTTGAGCGCTGGCTGATAAAATGGCTCAATATGATCTCCTCGGATCCTTTTTTTCGTGTGGTTTCCCAATCCCAGCGCAGAATGCGTGCTTGCGGGAACCGTTCTTGCACCTCTGCAGCGACCTGTTCGCTGCCGAGTCCATAATGTCGGATGGAATTGCTTTTACAGACAGGGCAGGTTTTTGGAAGCCTGCGGGAATAGCGGCATTGATGGCAGAGCAATTCCACTCCGGGGAGCTGGGTGTGGTATGTAAGGGGTATTTCGCAGCGAGGGCAATTCAACGAAGTTCCACAATCCCGGCAAAAGACGTACGTAGCAGTTCCTCTCCTGTTGAGGAACAGGATGGCTTGTTCATCACGACCCAGGACTGAATTAAGGGCTTCATCGAGTGCCTTGCTAAAGATCCCGCGATTCCCAGATTTTAATTCAGTGCGCATATCGATGATCTGGACGGGAGGCAAGGCAGTACCTTCTCTGACACCACCTGATTCCAGGGGTGTCAGACGGGATGGCAATTCGAGCAGTTGTAATTGATGATATCCATATTTTCCCGGCTTTTTGTTCGCAATCGGAGGAGAAAGGACTGTCTGATATTTGAGGGTCACTGGAGGAGTGGCGGAACCCAGGATGCAAACTGCTCCATTCAGCACTGCTGAGTCCATCGCGGCTTGAACGGCATCATAACAGGGGGTCTCATTCTGATAATAGGAACTATCATGGCATTCGTCCAGGACGATCAGTCCGATGTGCGGTAATGGACTGAAAAGAGCTGAACGTGGTCCGATAATGATCTTTAATTGTCCCAGGCGGGCACGCCTCCAGGTGTCATAACGTTCACCATCGGATAATTTGGAATGGACCAGACCCACCTGGCCGGGGAAGCGCGCCAAAAAGCGCCGAACTGTCTGAGGGGTTAGGGCGATCTCCGGTACCATGACGATAGCCTGTTTTCCCGCCTGGAGGGTTTTCGTTACTGCGCGTAGATAAATCTCTGTCTTCCCTGAGCCTGTGACTCCCTGTAAAAGAAAAGGTAAAACAGGTGCTCCATATGTCAGACTTTCAAATCCACGTTCAATCACTTCCCAGGTCTTCTGCTGGTCCGATGTCATGGTAGGAGGGTTGGCGAGTGTCGGAAAGATACCGGCAAGAGGATCGCGCCAGATCTCGGTTTCAAATAGAACGATCAATTCCCGCTCTGCTAATTCCTGCAAGTCTCCCAGGTTACACCCGCTTTCAGCATAAACCCAGGTTACATTTACAGGCTCAGGTTCACGCAGCAAGAACTGCAGGGCTGCCTGACGCCTTTTTTGGGTGTTGGCTGTAATGCCTAGATCAGGCATGGCAATTTGAGCCTGTTCTGGCGTCACAGCCAGTTGCGCAACCCGGATGAATTTGGGACGGATCCCCGGTGGAGGCAGGACAGATCGACTGATGATCGCTCCACTGTGTAACAAAGCCTGGGCGGATTTTCGCCATTCACGATTTGGAAAGGCACGGTCGATCTGGCGACCACGCAGGGGTCCGCGTTTTATTAGCAAATTTTGCAGGCGTTTTTGAGTATCCGACCAATAGGTAGGATCCATCTTGTTGGCAAGTGAATATAGAAAATCCGATTGCTTTGATAGACCGGGTGGCAACATTAAGGATATTATGGACGCCAGTGAATTGTGGGTAGCCTCACTTAGTTTCTTTGCCAGCTCAATTTGCGTCTCTGTCAGTACGGGATCAGGGTCGATCAGATCAATGACTGTTTTCGTTTCTTGAACCGGGGATGCCTCTGAGAATGCCAAAACCACTCCCTGGACGATTTGTTTCCCAAATGGCACACGCACATAGTGTCCCGGAACCAAATGCATCTCAAGATCTGCGGGAAGGGAGTAATGAAATACTCCAGTTACTGAGGGAATGTTGACAACAATTTCAGCAAAAATTGACATAATTAAAGTGGACTATTCACTCAACTGCTTGTCTAACCTGTTTTTAAGACCACTGCAGCTCCATAACCTACCACGCTGTCGAGATCACCCGTTACAATGCCTGATGTAGCATGTTGGAGGATCTTTACTGCATCTCCGCCCAGATCTTTGGCTGCCCAAAGGATCGTCGCCAATGCTCCCATTCCACATGCAAATCCATCTTTATTGTATTCTGCTTGAAATACACCCTGTGGAGAGAAAGATTCCACCTGCCTCAGCATTTCTTCATCATAAGCACAAGCATGTTTTTCGTTATGGAAGTGGGAAAGATCCGTTGAAGCTACCAAAAGGCAATTCTTTCCTTGTAGCACTTGAGCCAAAGCGTGTCCAAACTTCTCGGCAACTCGCGGGGTCTGTTCACGCAGCATGATTGGAAGTAAATTGAATTCTCCAACCAGGGCTCTCTGGAGAAATGGAAGCAGGATCTCCAGTGAATGTTCAGGATCTTCCATGACCGGGGTTATTCCAAAACCCAGGTCATTTCTCAGGATCTTTTCCAGCTTATCAACCAGAACTCGATCGACCGGAACACTTCCGAGAGGTGTGGCATAAGCTGCATGAGCTGTGACCAGGATCGGTTCCCGGTATGGATGGTGCATGGGACCAACAATGACAACCAGCTCAGGAGATTGGCTTCGAACGCTTGCAAAAGCGTAACCAGCAACCGCCCCGGAATACCGATGTCCTGCATGTGGGGCCATTACCGCCACCACTTTTCCATGCAGTTCGGGCAACCTTGCATGATCCAAATAAGAATCGATTATGGATGCTAGTGCCTTTGGGTTGCCTTCGTACCATAACCCGGCAATTGGTGAAGGACGCAGATCAGATATCGCCATTTAATTCCTCCTGTGGAAAACAGGAACCGACCATTATTATTGTAGCACGTCCGGTAATCTTATTTGAAGGTATGATTTTGGAAGGAAAGATCGATAGTGCAGGTTAATCCTGCAAGATAGGATTTGCCACCCCATGCATTAGATCTCTTTACGAAACAAGTGCTCTGTTTTAATGTTTTGGTAGCCCAGGTGTTCGTAGATCTTATGTGTATCGGAGCGGATAATGTTTGTAAAAATGGTTAAATACCGGCAGGATCGTGTTCGTGACCAGTCTTCAGCTTGCTGCAATAACCTGGCGCCGACGCCTTGATCGCGCTGGCTTGAATGAACCACCAGACCTCCCAATTGTGCCTGAAGGGGACTGACCAGCAATGGGCATATGTAGACATGGATCCAACCTATCACCTGGTGGTCCAATTCCGCCACGAATACAGCATGATGAGCAAGCTCATTGATCTGTTTAAGACGCAGGGGGATGACTTCTGATCCGGTCTGGTAACCAAGCTGTTCACATAGAAAGGCAATCGCATCGTAATCGTGATCTTGAGCTTCTCTTATGATCAAAGCATCCATAATTCACCTATAACTGTCGCAAATAAGCCTGTGGGTCGTTCAGAAAAGAGCGCATTAGATTTACATGTTCCAGGTCATCATAGGCAGTCTGGTGAATCGCATTCTTCTCAAAATTGAACAGAGTCGCACCCGGGAATGACATCAAAATGGGCGAATGAGTGGCAATGATGAATTGCGCATCCTGGTCGACCATATTTTTGAGGATGGTGATCAAACCGAGTTGTCGCAACGGTGAAAGAGGTGCTTCCGGCTCATCCAACAAGTATAATCCACCTGGCACGAACCGGGATTGAAACAGGGCCAAAAATGCTTCCCCATGCGAGTGATATTCCAAACCATCTCCATAACGATGAGTGAGCGCATCAAGTTGCCCAAGATGTGGACTGCGTGCAAGGTCAGCGGCATAATTTGAGCGATCTTTATACTCAAATTCAACAGCTTGAATATCATCTTCAAGTTCCTGGCGCATCCTGGACAGGTTCTTGGTGTAACCAAAAAAGTCTTCGGCTCGAAGGAAAAAACCTTTATGCGAATGTTTCTGCCAGGAGAGTCTCAAATGCCTTGAGAGGTGTTGAACCGCCCCCAATGTTTTGTCAGATCTTAAGCTTTCACTTCCTATAACGACCGAGTCAATCGCGCACGCGATCGTCTCCAGCAAGGTGGATTTTCCGGACCCGTTTTCGCCAACAAAGAAAGATACCGGTGAATTGAACTCAATTCCATAAAATTCTTGGAATAGAGGTAATGAAAACGGATAGCCCTTGTTCTCAATCCCGGACCTTTGAAATGAAATAGATCGTAGATGGATCATCGTTTTGATGAAGAAACACCCAACACCCGTTTTGTAGCCTCAAATGCCAGGGGCGGCAGGCTTGAGTAGGAGAACCATTCTGCTTTATCGGCATCATCCTGTGCATTAAGGATTCCTCCCTCCAATTGGGCGTGATATACGATAACGATATCCGCACCTCTTGGGTGCTCCAAATAGGCGATAATATCCATGATGCCAGAAACGTGGACCTTTAAACCAGTCTCTTCAAAGCATTCACGTTCAGCTGCACGAGCCGGATCTTCCCCGGCATCCACGAATCCGGCTGGCAAGGTCCATAGACCTCGCTCCGGATCGTTCGCCCGCCGTACAAGTAAAACCAACTTGTCCTTTTTAACCAGGACAGCAGCAGCAACTTTAGGGTCTGAAAAATGGATCCATCCGCATGCTGGACACACCGGCCGATTCTTTCCAAATTTTAGCAGATGTGTTATGGCCACCCCGCACCTGGGGCAGAAATTTATAATCGTTTCCGCCATCTTTGAATGATAATTTGACGAATAAGAATTGCTATGAAACCTGAGATGATCGTCATCAGGACCAATCCAATTTGAAATGAATTCAAGAACGGTTTGGCTTGTGAACTGGATTTTTCACTGGGTGGAGGTTCGATAGTGGGGAGATCTGGGGATATTGTGTTAGCTGCCGGGGAGGGTTGCTGCATGGTCCGCATACCGGCTTCAGGGGTGGATTCCAGGGTGGAAGTTACCATAATACTGGGAGCAATGGGCATGGCTGTCAATTGCTCAGGTGTGGGAGTTTCGGGTGAACCTCCTCCGATACCAAAGGGAACAGATTCCATGGCAACATCCCCGCAATCAGCAGGATTTTCTGAACCACAGCCTCCACCGCTCTGTGATAAGAACGGTGCGGCTGCCAAGCCGGGTGCGGATGCGATCGGTGCGAGGTAATTGAAAGTATATGATAAAAATAATAGTACCGCTGCTGTTATTGAAGCAAGACGAAAAATTGGCACGCTGCGGGGGACCGGAGGGCGCATGCCTACCATTTTAGGGGTTAAAGTGAAATTGCGAGGTAAAGGTTTTCGGGGTGTTTTTTGCAGCAGGGCACGCGCCTGGCGTAGATCCTGGTAGATCTCCTGCAACTCGGACTCTTCAGCAAGACGGTTTTCCAGGCGCGTTTGTTCAGTCCTGGATAATTGCTTATCCAGGTAGGTGGATAATTTTTTAATGTCTCGAAAAGATGTCTGCTGGGTCATTGGTTGCTCTCATTCTCCAGACGGAAAGCAATCGGTAAAAGTTCCCAAAAATCCTGAAGACATTCCCTGAGTCTCAGTCGGGCTCGTGCTAGGCGACTCTTAATGGTTCCGAGAGGCTTTCGCAGAGAAGTAGAGACTTCACTGTAATCCAACCCTTGAATATCTGCCAGGATCACCACCGAGCGATAATCAGGAGATAACCCATCCAGGCAGTGCTGTATGGCGTGTTCAAGTTCGCTTTGCTCAAATTTTTGCTCAGGTGAGATATCCGGGTCAGCCAGCCAATTAGGGGATTCGGTCTCTTCATCTTCGGAGGTGACCGGTTCCAGGGGAGTTGTCGGACGGCGCTTTTGACGTCTCAATTCGTCATAACACGCATTCGTGACCGTCCGTAATAGCCACGATTTAAAAGAGCCTCCTCGAAAAGTGCCGATATTTCGAAAAGCAGATATGAAGGCATCTTGGGTGGCATCTGCTGCCAATTCTTCATCTCCCATGATCCGAAAAGCAGTATTATATAAGCTTTCTTGATACACCAAGACAAGGTCATTAAACGAATCTAGATCACCTTTTTGTGCAGAAAGAATCAAAAATTGCTCATCCATCACAATCAATTTTACACTACAATAGAGATGGCGATGCGTCCAATAATCTATTTTATAAAAATTATTTGATTCTTTTGTTAACTGAACCCATTTGGACTATATTTTATTGCATGTAATAACATCTGGATTTTTGTTTTTTTCTCTTGAGGAGATTGCTCATGGAAAAAAATGAGTCTAGGGGAAAAATATTAGTAGTCGACAATTCTTCTGAAAATCTATCACTTTTGATACGAATTCTGGAATCACGTGGTTATACGGCAAAGGGAGTGGATAACGGAGCCAATGCCATCGATTTGGCAAGAGCAGATCCTCCGAATCTTATTCTATTGGATATTGCGATGCCTGATATGGATGGGTATGAAACGTGCGCTGTTCTCAAGTCAGATCCGCGCACGAATAATATCCCGATCATTTTTATTAGTGCACTGGATGACCTGGATGCCAAGGTGAAGGCTTTTGAGGCAGGCGGAGTTGACTACATTATCAAGCCAGTTGGGATGGAGGAGGTTGAAGCGCGTGTTGGGATCCACCTGGCCAATCAAATTCTCAACTCCAGGCTCAAAGAATCAAACTTGGAATTGGCACAACGGATCGGAGAATTAACACATTCGCAGTCCCTCCTACAAGAACGTGAAAACAAACTTAAAGCATTTATTAATGCCTTACCCAATTTATCTATTGTATACGATGAAGAAGGAAGATATCTGGAAGTCCTATCCTCCCAGCCAGAACTATTACGGGCAGGTGTGGATGAATTGAAAAACCATACAATTAGAGAAGTAATGCCTGAAGAAATCAGCAGAGATATGATGAATGTAATCCTAAAAACGATCGAAACCGGGGAAACTCAGGTAATGGAATATAAACTTAATGTTATGGATGGAAATGATCACTGGTTTGAAGGGCGATGTGCTTTGATGGAAAAAGATGACTCAGGGCATGGAAAGGTAGTGTTCATTGCTACAGAAATATCAGAACGGGTCCAATTGTTCGAAGAAGTCCAACGCCTGGCAACATTCGATCCTCTTACAGGTTGCTTGAATCGGCGCCATTTTTTAACTTTAGCGAATCAGGAACTTCACCGGTCGTTACGTTATCAGCGTCCCTTGTCGATATTAATGATCGACATTGATCACTTCAAATTGATTAATGATTTACACGGGCATGCTGTTGGGGATAAAGTATTATGCTCTCTCGTTGACGTGTGTAAATCCAATTTGAGAAATGCAGATATCATAAGCCGGCATGGGGGGGAAGAGTTTGTTGCGCTGCTGCCGGAAACACAAATAGAGATGGCTTACATCGTGGCAGAACGGTTAAGGATAGCTGTGGAGAATATGGAAATAATAGAATCCGGGCAGGAATTCAGCATTACGATAAGTGTAGGCATATCCAGCCTTGAATTCGATAATGGTCATGATGAGACAATAGAAGCATTGATACATAGAGCTGATCAGGCGATGTATGATGCCAAAGTTGTCAGGAATTCTATAAGGAGCAGATGAAAAGGGGTTTAAAAAAAGATAATGGGCAGCGTTGAAACATTCCTAAATCTTTTAAGATTCTCCGTTTAATGGAATGATTTATCTTTAAGATAGTCGTTTAAGAATTGTTTTTGATTTTCTTATTATGATCATTCATCATTACGCAAATGGGGGAAGAGTAAGATATCCCTGATGTTATGCTTGTCAGTCATCAGCATCACAAGACGGTCAATCCCCATACCAAAGCCGCCATTCGGAGGCATCCCATATCGCATGGCGCGCAAGTAATCTTCATCCATCGGGTGTTTTTCTTCATCGTCTTGTGAATAATCACGTCCCATTTCCAGGAAACGTGATTCCTGGTCAAGCGGATCATTCAGTTCGGTAAATGCGTTGCAGATCTCAAAACCGAAAACATAACCTTCAAAACGTTCAACCATTGTTGGGTCGTTCGCCTTTGATTTTGCTAAAGGCGAGATGTCACGAGGATAATCGAATAAAAATGTTGGTTGGATGAGTGTAGGTTCCAGGAATTCTGAAACCATGAAGTCTATCAACTTTCCGCGGGTTGAGTCTGGATTGGGTGTCTTGTCAAATTTCTTCAACGCACCCAGTAGACTTGCGGCTGTGGGGTGGGCAGCAATGTCAATACCAGTCACTTCAAGCAAACCCTGGCGCATTTCCAGCTTTCGCCAGGGTGGAGTGAAATCAAGTTCCATGCCCTGGTATTCTATTTTTGTCTTTCCCAGCACCTGATTGGCAGCATGAGCGATCATCTGTTCGGTTAGATCCATTACTTTCAAATAATCAGCATAAGCCCAATAGAATTCCAACTGTGTAAATTCAGGATTGTGTTTGAATGAGACACCTTCATTGCGAAAATCCCGCCCGATCTCATAAACCTTTTCCAAATTACCAACCAACAAACGCTTCAAGTAAAGTTCAAAGGAAATTCGGAGGAATAAGTTTTGTTTAAGCTGGTTATGATAGGTTACAAATGGTTTCGCAGCAGCCCCGCCATAAATAGGCTGAAGGATGGGTGTTTCAACTTCCAGAAAATCATGACCATCCAAGAACTCTCGCAAGCTTCGAATTATGGCGGAGCGGGTTCGAAATATTTTACGGACATCGGGGTTGACTGCCAGATCGGCATACCGCTGTCGGGCACGCAATTCCGAGTCCTCTAATGCGGCATGTCGGATCACTGTGCCATCTTCAAGAGTTTCATCCTTGTCAGCTGGCAAAGGGGAGATCGCTTTGGCGAGTATCTTGAAATCTTGGACCAGAAGCGTAGGTTCTCCGGTTCGTGTTCGCATCATACTACCACTGGCTTGTACAAAATCACCCAGGTCGAGTTTATTGTTAAAGAAATCAACCCGTTCCTGTCCAATTTCGTTAATGCGTAAGAAGATTTGAATACGTCCACTACCATCTTCAATATGAGAAAATGTCAATTTTCCCATCGGGCGCATGGCACGGATCCGCCCAGCAAGGGTGACAGCCACAATTTCAGGTGAATCGTGTTGGATGGCATTCTTTTCTGAAGCCTCAAGGGCTGTGATGGCCTGCTGGTTGGTATGTGTACGCTGACTGCGGTGAGGAAATGGATCAATGCCCTCGGCTTTAAGTTGTTCGATCTTTTGGAGACGAATTTTCTCTAATGAAGAATATTCTGCCATAATTACCTCGTAAGAAACAAACCCCGCGCCCCCCAATGGGAAGCGCGGGGCAAATTAATTCTTGTTTTGATTTACTCTACACTAATTATCACAACCTTGTATGATCCGCCTGGTGCTTCTATTGAAACTTTGTCTCCACAGACGTGATTCAAGAGGGCTTTTCCGATGGGGGATTCATTTGAAATCAAACCTTCACGAGGATTGGCTTCGGCTGCCCCGACGATCGTATATGACTGAGGCTCTTCCCCATCTTCCTGGATGGTGACTTTTGAACCAACCTGGACCATGTCCCCGTTTCCACTTTCGTTGATCTCACGAGCTGTGGCAAGGATGAGGTCCAATTCCTGGATGCGGCCTTCCACAAAAGCTTGCTCATTTTTGGCAGCTTCGTATTCGGCATTTTCAATGAGTTCACCACCATCCATAGCTTCATGCAAACGATTTGCAACTTCATTACGCTTGGTAGTTCGGAGATATTCCAATTCATCCTGAAGCTTCTTGAAGCCTTCAGGGGTTAAAAATGAAATCGGCATTGTTTGTGTCCAGTCTAAAAAAAATTGATGCACCTCTTTGTAAGGAGATGCGTCTGTTATAGGTTCTATTTCTACCCGCAGATTAATATATCATGTTTTTTTGCCAAAAGCAAGCAGGTAACAGAGAGTGTTGAAAAACAAGTGACAATTGACTGATTAAACGAATTGTGATTCAATAGGAATCACATGAAGAGCAGGAGATTAAAATGGGTCAGAAAAACTTTGTTGAAACAGGCAAATCATCT